>ENA-UEQL01000730-UEQL01000730.1-human-gut-metagenome-genome-assembly--contig:-NODE-730-length-23713-cov-10.594348_pt1 | contig 23713 bp, 26 predicted proteins | sample MGYA00242905_ERZ507926 | MGnify/ENA primary metagenome ERZ507926 (study PRJEB26167, sample SAMN06115531) | human gut metagenome | host: Homo sapiens | place: China:Henan | collected 2015-09-09...
ATTATAAGAAAAAATCCAGAATCCTACCGCACCGCAAATCAAAAGTACGGCAAAGAGTATATGTAACGGATAATTATACGGAAATAAAATTTTATTATCGTATAAAATCCTTGAAATAAAGAGCAAAACAGCATTATACAAAAGAAGTCCCATATCTCCTATCAATATTTTTTTACTCATTCAATAATCTCCTTAAAATAATTCAGTCTTTGCAGTACAACTTACTTATAATTTATGGTTACCAAAAAAGTGTGAAGCGATAAGATAAAAATAAATTTTAACTGCCGATAAGTGCTTTATTCAAGTTCTATAACAGTATTATCAATCATTAATGAATAGCTGTTTTCATAATTATTTAAGTATCCGAAAATCAAATAGTCTTTTAAATTAACATTATTTTTATTAAAATCGTACACAAGAATAACCTTAATATCCGAATTTAAAGAATCACTTACTTTGTTAATAGTACCGGAATCCGAAATACAATTACCTTCAAGATAATAATCAGATGTGCCAAAAACCCGAAAAATTTCAATCGAACCGTGACCGTCTAGTTTACTTTTTACAGAATAGGGAAAATGTATTGGCGATAATACTTTATAGCCATCAACAGATTTTTTTACATACGAAACACCAGGTTCATTCACATCTTTTTGGGTAATTATCATACAAGTTTCATTACCTTCAACAGTATCAATTACCTTACCTACAAAAGGATCATAATACGAAAGAGCTTCAGTCGGTGTATCAAAAGAAATAAAAAGATTTTCTATTGGAGTACACATTATTGCAATATAAAACACCAATCCAAAAAGAGAAATTATCAATACTTTTTTCTTTGTTTTAATATGTATTACTTTGAATAAAATAACAACTAACACAATTACTAAAATCATTCTAACAATACTGTACATAATTTTCTCCAATAAAAAATATTATTTAAACATAATTATAACACAATAGCTACAAAAATCAATATAATTAACCATTTTAACAAGGAACAAAAACTGCGATTTTCGGATTGCAAATAAGGCACTTTGATTTTTGGCAAGCAAAAAAGAAAAGCACTGACTATAAAAATCAGTGCTTATGGCTGGGCTGGCGGGATTCGGACCCACGCATGACGGAGTCAAAGTCCGTTGCCTTACCGCTTGGCGACAGCCCAATATATAATTTTTGTGTAAAACGCTTATTCTGATTGCGCAACTTAAAAAAGTTGTTTGTGCAAATTACCGACAGTGTCTTTTACATTTATATAAGTAAAGCCGCAAAGGCAACATACCTTGCGGCTTTATGGTGACCCATCGGAGATTCGAACTCCGGACACCTTGATTAAAAGTTTGGTTTTTTATTTTCTCTTAGTAGATTTTTTAAATAATGCTTTAATAATTGTACCAATTAACACAATAACTATTGCACCAATTACATATGGCATTATTATTTCAAATCCTTGTGATAATCCGCTATTTAGTCCGTCACTAAAAGCCTGTTGTATTTGTTCATTATAATCTGCTATTGTTGTTGGTTCCATTATATTATCCTCCTAATTATTATTTATATCTCCAAAGTTTTGATTAATATTAATTAAGTTTTTAATATTCCAGTTTTGCTTTTGTGAATTAGTTAAACCAGTAATATAATCAAGACTTACATTGTACTTTTGAGCAAGTATAATTATTATATGCAAGGGTATTTCTCGTTCACCTGTTTCCCATCTTCTATATGTAGTTGTTCCAACATTTAAGAACTTAGCAACTTGAGCTTGTGTTTCATCTGCATCTTCTCTTAAATCTCTAATTCTATTATAAATATACACATATTTCACCCTAATTTTTTGTTTAATATACTATATCATAACTCCGTCTGGTGTGGTTGACTTTCGCACCGTATGGTGTTATAATATGTTATGTAAACACCATTTGGTGTTACAAATATTAAATAAAAATTCGGTTTAGGACACATAAAAAAGTGACTTAGAACGTGTCTGGACATGCGTGTGAAAATCACGAGATAAATATTAATGTCATGAAGTCAGATTAAATTACGTGCCAGGGGTCCACTGTCGAATTACTAGAAACACTTTCCGAATGTCCCTATAAAATCTATTTAAAAATTAAAAAGGAGGCAACAAAATGAATGATGTAAAAATGATAGTAGGCTATCGTTCAGGTGATTTCGTCACTGAGCAGGGAGAACGCATTGAATATTTCAGGCTTTCGGTTCTCAGTCAGTCAGACGATACAACAGGCTTGAAAGCCGAAGAAATCAAAGTAAGAGATGCTCAAGTCCTCGAAGATGCTAAACTTGGTGCTTTTGTTAATCTGTACTTTGATGACAAAAAGAAGTGTATTCTTATCAACGAAGTTGAAAATGTTGACGAAGAAACACTAAACGCATTCACTGCAGTATGGGGGTTGTAATATGCTGACAGGTTTTGCGCTCGGTTGTTGCTTAATGCTCTTATTCAACTACCTAATTAAAAAACACGGAGAAAAATTCCGCCCCGGTGATGAAGAAGTTTGCAAAAAGTGTCAATTCAAAGACGCTGTAATGTCTACTCTCGCAAGTGAGGGAGATAATGGCAACGATTGATGAAATATATAACGCTGTTCAATATCAAAACGATTTAATAACATTTAGTACTATTGCAATAGTCGCTTCAATAGCCGTTGTTATCGGAATATCGTTAGGAAGAGCGTTTAGCTTTTGGAAGTGGTAATATGAATATTGTTCCTTATTTTCTTACTGGTTTAGGTGTTGGGTTTTCTTCGTATGTAATAACTTCATTAATTGGTTATGCCATTTATAGTGCTTACAAGTTCATAAAAATGGCTTAATACATAAAATCTATGGAAGGAGTTAAAAAAATGGGAAAAATCAAAAATTTTGTGTGCAAGCATAAGAAAAAGTTGTCGGTAATAGCAACCGCCGCAGTAATGACTGCTATGTCAGCTATTAGCTGTTTTGCTGCAGAGGCTGATACAGGAGTATCAGCTGAAAATTCTATGGCTACTGCAATGTCTTCATTCCTTGATGGTCTTACATCTATTCAGGGTAATATTCTTCAGTTCGTTGTAGCTGCTATTCCTACTGCTATTACTATTTTTGGAACTGTGGTTGCTATTACAAAGGGAATTTCTTTCCTTAAGAGATTACTCGGCAAAGCTTCTTAAAATGTACCTCTCAATCAAATTTAGGGGCAGGGTTTTAGTGCCCTGCTCCTATTTTTGTTTTAGCTTTTAGATTGTGAGGCACGCCGTAGGCAATTACTTTTCTTTATGTAATTATCCTCTGAAAAAAGTTTTTAAAAAAGTTTAGTCTTTACTCGGAAAAAATCGAATGATACAATTTTTAAGCCGAGTAACCCAAAGTGTTTTTTAGCTTTTGAGTTGCTCGGCAACGGTAAGCTATCATTCGATTTTTGGAGAGTCAAGACCCCGTAGGGCTTTTTTAAAAAGTTTTTTCAGACACGCAAAAGGAGGGACATAAAATTATGGCAATATCCTTGTACAGTGGCACACCCGGCTCGTATAAGAGTTACCACGCAACTGCAGATATAATAAGTTGGCTTAGATCCGGTAATAATGTAATAGCCAATTTTCCTGTTAATACAGAGAATTATTTTAAGCGTAAAAAAATTGGTTCTTTTACTTTCGTACCTAATTCAGAGCTGACAGTTAATTATTTGCTTGAGTATGCTAAACAACATCATAAGCCAAGCCGCAAAGCACAAACTTTAGTTGTCATAGACGAAGCAAGCATAATGTTCAATGCCCGACAGTTCGAGCGTAAAGACCGTATGGAATGGGTTAATTTTTTCGCTAACCATAGACATTTTAACTATGAATTTATCTTGATAGCACAAAATGATAGAATGTTGGACAGACAGATTAGAGGATTGCTCGAATATGATTACAAGCACAGAGCTTTAAAGAATTGGAACTTGGCTTTTGCTCTCCTCTCCCTCGTTTGCAAAGGTATTTTTCACTGCGTTGAATATTGGTATCCTTGCAAAATCAAAACAGGAACGCAGCTTAAGCGCTTCAACAAGAAAATAGCTGCTTGTTATGATACAATGGCTCTTTTCAATTTTAAAGAAGAAAAAGCTGCTACTAATCAGACTGCAAATTCTGATCCAAAGCCTAAACAGCAAATAGATGTAGAAAAAATGAAAGAGAGGTTGCGAAATGCTATTAAAAATAAAAACCTTGTTCAGCAAGAAGAACATCAAGAAGCTGCTCCGTAGCACTCTATGTTTATTGCTCTGCGTGATGACTGTTATTTGTTTTGGCGGTGTCCTTGCTCCTACTCAGGCGGAAGCTGTTGCTATTGATGGTGTTATAGTTTTTATAATAGGAATAATGGTAGCTTGTGGAGTAACTTTTACTTCTGCTGATGTAGCACAAAGCACTGCACGACGGTATTACAATACGGTTGATTCTGACACGAAAAGCATAATAGATAAAGCTCAAGAACAGTATGACGCAAAAAAAGAGTATTATACAGTAACAACAAACGGCTTAATTATGTGCTTAGCAAGCGAGTGGCAAAAGATTTTTGATTCAATAGCAGCGTTTATTTATACTCCGAGTGTTGAAGTAACTTCAAGTTTTATTGATTTTAACATTGCTCAATCGACTTTTAAAAACTATGATAGTTTTGTATCACTTTTGCAGAATGAAGGATCTTTAAAATTTAATTTTTCTTTTAATACTAAAGCATATTCAAGTTTTGTTGTTGGCAGCACTATGGTTGAAATAATTGGTACTGATGTTATGGGTGATGTTCCATCGGAAGTTTCAGATGCTTTTTCTAATTGGTATTGTATTCTTAAACTTACTTTTTTGGGAACTGGTTATACTTTTTATAAGGCCTTTTATACTTCTTCTTATCGAGTTGATGGCATTAATTATTATGACTATGATATGTATTTTAAACTTGTTGATAATGTTATTAATATAGCTATTACTAATTCTAATTCTCCTACTTCTTTTGTTTCATATGATAATCCGCTTGTTCAGCCGTTTTATTACAAATCACAATATTCTACTGTGTCTGGCGGTTTTTTGTATTATGGAAATAATTTAGTAACTGCTACTGGTTCATCAAGTATTTACAGTCTTAATATTGATTCTATAGGTTCTATGGTCTGCGATGACGGAACTATTTATGGAACTGATTATCTTATTAACTGTGATTCTGATCTGAAAACAAATGATAATAATATCACGAAAGCATTTACTTGTGACCCGTCAATCGGTGTTACTGATGATTATATAGGAACCGATACGACCTGGACTGATTCTGTTGCTGATGCCGGAAGTGGTTCTATTGCATTCCCTCTCGATGTTGATGATTTAATCGACTTAAGTCCGTCAGATGTTCGTGATAAGACATTGACAGACACTGGCGATATAGCAACAGATAAAACAGACACGAAAGACGATACAAAAGATGATACTAAAGACGACACTAACACCAAACCGAACAAGCCGTCAATTCCTGCTCTGAGCTTGCCTGAAATTCTTTTTAAAGAAAAGTTTCCTTTTTGTTTGCCGTGGGATGTTTACAATGTTTTTGCTAATCTTGTAGCTGAACCCGAAGCACCTGTTTTTGAAATCCCGATGAAATGGGAGTTTTTAGATATAGATTACACTTTGAAAATTGACTTTTCTATGTTTGATGAAATAGCAAAAATTTCACGCTTTTTCAGTAGTTTGGGATTTGTTGTATTTTTGATTTTAATATCTCGAAAAGTGATAGGAGCTGAATAATATGGATGTTTTCGGCGAAATTTGGAATTGGATATGCGAAACATTGTATGACTTGTTAAAAAGCATAATAGATTTACTTCCTGATAGTCCGTTCCAAATGCTTGATAATTCACCTATTTCAAAATATTTAGTTTACATTAATTATTTCGTCGACTTTCAATTTATAGTTGACACTCTTACTCTCTGGCTTGTTGCAGTAGCAGGGTATTATACATATAGCGTTATCTTACGAATGATTAAAACAATTGACTAAAATATTTGACCACGGGGTGGCGGTTTGACCGCCGGGGCCCTGTGGTCAAAAAAACAGGAAGTTGGTTTCCTGTTAGGGGGGCAAGCTAATAGCCCCCCTCTACCTACAATACACACGAAAGGGACATAAATATGGATTTAGAAAACAAAATCATAATTGACTGGTTCAGCTTTACAACCTCTATATGCTCACCTCAAAACATTATAGAACTTCTCGGAATGGAAGATTGTCCGTGGGTTGAAACACACGGTTTTTACGGCTGGACTAACCGCTTATCTTTTGACCACATTTCTATTATGTATGGCGGCGATTTCCACGACAATCTTGTAATGCTTGAAATGTCCGGTCAGGGTTGCAGAGTTTTTGAAACACTCGGTCACGGTAATTTTAACGCTCTTTTTGCTTTCGTTATCGAAAATAAAGCTGAATGTAAAATCACACGATTAGATGTTGCTTTTGACGATTTCACCGGATTACTCAATCTTGATGAAATAATTAAAGATACTTTAAAACATAATTTTATATCACGCTTTCGTGTTCCTCCTGAAATTCATTCAAAAGTCTATGATGACGGTAAATGCGGTCATACTATTACGCACGGCAAGCGTGACGGTTCTGTCTATATTCGTATATATGACAAAGCTGTAGAACGCAACAAAGCAGACGAGATACCGCATTGGGTTCGTTGTGAGCTCCAGCTCCGTTGCGGAAATTGTAAAAGCTCCGGCAACCGTGCGGAAGAGTTCATCAGGCTTATGGTAGAAGAGAATGAAACAATAGATAATCTTTATTTTGCCGTTCTTAATCATTATCTTCGTTATGTAAAACCATCTGATACTGATACTAATAAATGGCGGTTTGAACTTGCTGACCACTGGTCAGATTTCTATAATTTTGCTGAAACTACCGAAAAATCTATATATAAAGCTCCCGGTATGGAATACAACGCAATTAAACTTCGTAAAACTTATGGCGAACGCTTTGGCGGCGGCATATATACATATATTCAGTTATTCGGTGTTGATACTTTGCTTGCTGATATTGAAAAGTGTAAACCTAAATTAAATCCTAAATATAAGCTGCTTCTTGCCGAAGATGAGGAATTAAGGAGGGTGAATTGCTGTGAACATATTGAAAGCATATGAAATTTTTATGCAGGAGCAAAAATTTAGGGGTAATTCTAAAGAAACAATTTCTTATTACAAAATCTGCTTAAATATGTTTATGGACTATTGCGGCAGAGATTTGGATATTGACGATTTAGATATTATTCTGTTTAAATCGTATCAGCTGTATTTATCTGAGAGCAAGGAAATTAAAAGGGTTTCTGTTCGTACATATTCAAGGGCTGTTCGTGTTTTTTACCGTTATTTGTATTTTGAAGATATTATTGATATTAATATTAATAAGTTAAAGTTAATCAAGGCAGATAAGGAAGTAATAATGCCTTTAACAGATATAGAAGTTAAGCAGTTACTTAATTCATTCGAACCTTTAACATTTCTCGGTGAGCGTGATAAGCTCATTTGTATGCTTATGCTTGATTGTGGGCTTAGGCGTGGTGAGGTTGTCAATCTCAAATTGTCTGATATTGATAAAAACAAACATACTATGATAATTAACGGTAAGGGCAGCAAGCAGAGAATTGTTCCCTTTGGTAAAACTGTTAAAACACAATTAATGCGTTATCTTACTATGCGTTCAAAAAAGCCTTGTAGCTTTGACTCTCTATTCTTAACCGTTGAAAGAGAACCAATTACAGCAAATACTATTAAAATGTTATTTCAGCGTTTAAAAAGTTCGTCTGGCATTAGTCGACTGTATCCGCACTTGTTAAGACATACATTTGCTACTAACTATATTCTGCAAGGTGGCAATTTGGAAGTTCTCAGAGTTTTGCTCGGTCACAGCTCAATTTCTATTACGCAAATTTATATCCATTTAGCTGCACAAATGCAATTAGTTAATAATAGATTTGACAGCCATTTAGACACCTTGACTTAGACACCTTGACTTTTTGGCAAGCAAAAAAGAAAAGCACTGACTATAAAAATCAGTGCTTTTGGCTGGGCTGGCGGGATTCGAACCCACGCATGACGGAGTCAAAGTCCGTTGCCTTACCGCTTGGCGACAGCCCAATATATTGAATTTTATGCAATTTGCTGTATCCGGTTGACTTCATCAGCTGTTACCGTTTGTGTAAATTGCTATTTACAGCAGATTATTATAAAGTTAAAGCCGCAAAGGCATTGTACCTTGCGGCTTTATGGTGACCCATCGGAGATTCGAACTCCGGACACCTTGATTAAAAGTCAAGTGCTCTGCCAACTGAGCTAATGAGTCAAATGGGGTGGAATGACGGATTCGAACCGTCGGTCTCCAGTGCCACAAACTGGCGCGTTAACCAACTACGCTAATCCCACCATGTGGCGCGGCAAAAGGGACTCGAACCCCTGACCTACTGCTTAGAAGGCAGTTGCTCTATCCAGCTGAGCTATTGCCGCATACTTAACTTAAAATTTCGTATCACTTTAAGTCAGCTCTGTTATTATACATCAATAAAACACATTTGTCAACACTTTTTTGAAATTTTTTCAATTTTTTTATTTTGGTTTGATATATGGTTAAATAACAGCAAATTGAAATAAAACAATACCTCATAGAGTACAGCCAACTGCGCTTTGCAAATCAGCTGTACTCTATGAATTTTTTTAAATTAAACAGATTCAAGCTTTATGCTTTCGCCATCTGATGTAATATTTATTGCCGATAAAGGAGTTGCGCCTGCCTCAATCATAGCATTGGCGATCTTCTCCTCTACCTCACGCCTGATTGTATTTCTTAAATCTCTTGCGCCACTGCTGCCGTTGCAAGATTTCTTAGCGAGATACTCACAAGCCTTTTCATCAAAGGTGAATTTAATGTGCTTTTCTTCCATTGTAGGCACATACTCGGAAAGCATAAGATTTGCAATCTTAACAAAATCGTCTTCCTTAAGACTGTTAAATACAATTATCTCATCAACACGGGCGATAAACTCAGGACGAAGGAACTCTGAAAGTGCTTTCATTACCTTTTCCTTAGACGCCTCTTCCGATGATTTGCCAAAACCAAGTGCATTTTCCTTATTTGCAGAACCTGCATTTGATGTCATTACAATTACAGTATTTTCAAAATTAACTGCTCTTCCATGTGCGTCTGTAACCTTGCCCTCATCAAGAATCTGAAGAAGTATGTTAAGCACATCAGGGTGAGCCTTTTCGATTTCATCAAAAAGTAATACAGAATACGGTCTGCGTCTTACCTTTTCGGTAACCTGACCCGCCTCGTCATAACCGACATATCCGGGAGGTGAACCGATAATCTTAGAAACGGAGTGTTTCTCCATAAATTCAGACATATCAAGTCTTATGAGTGTTTCGGGAGTATCAAAAAGCTCGTGACTGAGCACCTTTACAAGCTCGGTTTTTCCTACGCCTGTTGGGCCTACAAAGATAAATGATGCAGGTCTGCGTCTTGGAGAAATCTGTACTCGGCTGCGCTTAATTGCAGACGCAAGCACCTCTACTGCCTCGTCTTGACCGATAATTTTCTTTTTGAGTGCATTTTCAATATCTGCGAGCTTTGCAAGCTCATTCTCTCTTATTCTTGAGGCAGGAATACCTGTCCAAAGCTCTATTACAGTTGCAATATCTTCCTCTGTAACCTTAGAGATGAGAGTGTCGGGGTCAATTTTAGAAAGCTCAGAATCAACTCTTGCAAGTGATGTATTTACATTGGCGAGCTTTTCATAGTCAATCTCTTCGGCTGTTGAAATTGCCTCTTTCTGCAAATTGAGCTTTTGCTGCTCATCAATGAGCTTGTCGTGCTTTTCCATATCCTTGTTGCGGAGAGCGGCGCAAGCGCAGCTTTCATCAAGCAAGTCAATGGCTTTGTCAGGCAAAAATCTGTCTGTAATATATCTTTCTGAAAGCACAACGGTTTTGCGGACAATTTCATTATCAACAATAACACGATGATGCTGCTCGTAGTAGCCCTTTACACCTGCAATTATATCAACAGTTTGTGCAATGGTAGGTTCGCCGACCTTTACAGGCTGAAATCTTCTTTCAAGTGCCGAATCCTTTTCTATGTATTTTCTGTATTCGTTAAATGTAGTAGCACCAATAACCTGAACCTCGCCTCTTGAGAGCGCAGGCTTAAGAATATTAGCCGCATTCATTGTTCCCTCGTTGTCGCCTGTACCTACAAGTGTGTGTACCTCATCAATGAAAAGAATAATGTTTCCGTTTTCCTTAATTTCGGCAACAAGTCCCTTGATACGGCTTTCAAACTGACCTCTGAACTGAGTGCCGGCAACGAGCGACGCAAGGTCAAGCAAATGAATTTCTTTGTTTTTAAGGCGCTGCGGTACATTACCGTCAGCAATTCTGAGAGCAAGTCCCTCAGCAATAGCGGTTTTACCTACACCGGGTTCACCGATAAGGCAAGGGTTGTTTTTTGTACGGCGAGAAAGAATTTGAATTACTCTTTCAATCTCTTTATCTCTGCCGATTATATTATCAATTTTGCCCTCTCTCGCCTTTCTTGTAAGATCCTCACAATAAAGATTAAGGTGCTTTCTGTTTTTATCTTTTTTGTCTTTCTTTTTTCCGCCCGATTTTCCCGAGCCGTCTGCTTTATCGTTCTCGCCGTTTTTAGCTCCGAAAATATTATTAAAGAACGCAGGGAAAGTTGGTGCGCCATGAGAAAAATCATCGTCCTCACTGCCCGCATCTTCGCCTAATTCGCCCATACTCTCGGCTAAATTATCAGCGCCGAGCTGCTGCATAAGCTGAGAAATGTCGCCATTCTCGCCCATATTTTGCATAAGGGAGTCCATCTGATCCTGCATATTTTCAAGATCATCATCGGAAATACCCATTTTATTTATTAAGTCCTCAACAGGCTTTATGCCCAGTTCTTTTGCGCAAGTAAGGCAATAACCCTTTGTGGCTTCGTCTTGTGGATTGTTTGTTGAAACAAAAACGACAGCAGGTCGTTTTCCGCATCTGCTACAAAGCATAGTCTGCTCCTTTATAAATTAATTATTAAAGCGGCATTGCCGCAGTTTAAACATCATTCAAATTAAAGATTTGTTATTTGATATGATATATAATATACCATATCAAAGATTTTTTCAATTCTTTTTTGTCGTTTTTATAAAAATTTTAGTAAAAAAGGATTAATACTCGCTTTTTTTACCTTTTTTTGCCTTGTCGTTTTTTATTAATAATTTATATATTTTTGCATAACGATAAAGCGCATAAAGCATAACAACTGCCGTAATAGAAAGTAAAATATCGTCTATAAGCAGGTTTTCGTAATTGATTACTGCCTTTAAAAATACAATTACACATACGGCAAAATAGAAAACAATAGTTGCAAGTTTGCCGAACCATTCGGCAGCCGGCGGTGTGATTTTGCGCTTTAAAAGCGATACTCCGCCAATGAGCATTGCCACATCTTTTGCTATTAATATTACAAGTATAGGTATTACATTCGGCGCATAAAAAGCCATACAAAGCATTACGGAGATTAATGTAATTTTGTCTGCGATTGGGTCTAATAATTTGCCAAGCTGGGTAACCTGATTTAAGCGCCTTGCAAAAAAACCGTCAAGACAGTCTGAAATTCCGGATAATCCAATGCAAATTGCCGACGCCAAATATTTTTCATTTAAAAATAAAATGACAAAAGGTACTACAAGCACAAACCTCAGATATGTAAGCAGGTTTGGTACTGTCCATAAATCTGATTTTTGCTTGATTATCATTTTGTTTTCTTTGTCCATTTTCATTCCCCTTCATTCAGCGTTTGAAAATTGAAAAAGCAACTCCGCTTATTCCTTCATTAAGTGCAGCCGTTGAATTTGTCCAATCCATAATAACGGCAAGCACCATAAGAAAAATTGTAGCCAGAATCACACCCTCAACAGCGCCGAAAACTCCGCCTAAAATTCTGTTTATAGGGCTGATTACAGGCAAATCAAAAACTTTATTTACAAGCCTTATAATGAGCTTAAAAACTATTAAAAGCAATATAAACAATATTATGGCTATAAAAAACGAGAATATTCCCGTTACGATTGGCTTTACAAAACTGTCGGTAACCTGCACTGCCGTTAAATTTGACGAGGTTGTTTTTCCAGCAAAGCAGTCAATAAGCCTTTGTTCGTCAAAGCCAAAAATGTTGCAAAAAAATGTAACAATTCCCGAAACCCAAGACGGCAAATCACCGAGAGCGCTGTTTACAGAAATTTCTGTATTTGTTACTGCTGTACTCAATTCTTTTATTAAATTATTTCGGATAAAAGCATTAAATATCCAGCCTGCGATTGCGCCCGATAAAAGATTTGAGAGAATATAAGACGCAACAAGCGCAGCAATATTCATAATAGATTTTGCTAAACCTCTTACTGCACCACTAATGATAAAGATAATTATAACAGCAAGAAAAATTATGTCAAGTACCATATTCTCCCCTCATTAAGCATTATCTTTTGTAGAAACGCTGTCTGTTGCTTTCTGACTATTGTTGTTAAGCTCTAAAAATCTAATCTGATTTACACTGAGAACATAGGCTGTTGTGTCCGAAGAAAGGATAATGCGCTTTGAACCTGCGCCTGTTTCGGTTTCAAACACCTTATCGCCGTTTGTATTGTAAACATTCGCTACATTTGAGTCAAGCAGGGCGATTTTATCCTTGTAAACAGAAATAGAGTCTGCTCGGCTGTCGGTATCAACCTTTGATTTTTGAGAGCCGTTTGAATCATAAGTAAAGACCGAGCAGCTTCCGCCGTCGCCGCTTCTTGAAAGTGCAACATAGTAAGTTGAAGTATCCATATTAAAGAAATAGTTTGAAAGCGTCATTGAATCATAAGAATTTGTAATAAAATTCTCATCGCCCTTTTTTACAACATAAGATGCGGCATTGCCTACAAGGGCAATTCTGTTGTCGGTAATAAATTTTGAGGCAATAATAACATCGCCCTCAATATTCACAACCTGCTCAGGCTCTTCCTTTGAAAAGTCGAGAATATAAACGGCTGATACAACCTTACCGTTTACTGTTGACAAGCCTGTTACCGCACAAGCTGTGCCGTTGCTGTTGAGTGTTACAGATGTTATATAATATTCCGAAAAAGAGTATTTGTATATTCTGTTGTTGTCTTTATTAAATACAAGCAAACTTGAAAGATAGCCGTTGCCCTCGGTAACGATTGCATACACGCCGTTTGACGCTATGTCTGCCGTATAAATATCGTCATCGGTATTTGATGAAAACAACTGCTTATCAAGTGAATTTACCTCATAGCCTTTTCCGCCGAGGTCATATGTAAGAAACATATTTTTATTGCTGACAAGAATAGGCTTTGAATATTTAAGCTGCGTACTGAATATATCACTTCCCGATGAATTTAAAGTGACAAACGAAGTATCTGACGAATAAGCAATGTGGCCGTCTGAAAGCACAAAATTGTTTGAGTTTACCTCAGTGCCTGTTATGGCAACAGGATAGCCGTTGCCAGCGTTTCCAAGCACATCATATGTCCACCAATTCGCAATGCTTTCGGGCGAAAGTCTGTCCCTGTTGGCAAAGGCAAACACCACAAGTCCTGCCGCCAGCGCAATACACACGCAGACTATTATTTTTTTAACTGCCTGAGGCGACATTTCGGTTTTTTCAAGCTCGTAGTCCTCAAGCGGTACATCTTCATAGCTTATAACATTACGGTCGGTTTTCTTCGCCTTTGTTTCGGCAAAGCGATGACCTTTTGATTTTGTTTTAGTTTTAGAATTGTTTTTAGATTTAGATTTATCAAATTTACCGGAAAACATTTCTGTTCACTCCTTCAGGTAAATAACCCCTTAATCGTAATTAACCCTGTTAAGATACAGACCACAGGGCTGTGCTGTCGGGCCTGCAAATTTTCTGTTCTTTTTTTCAATTATACCCGTAATTCCGTCAACAGGTATCTTCCCCTGCTGCACTCTTAAAAGAGTGCCAACCATAATCCTTACCATATTATAAAGAAATCCGTCAGCCTCTACCTTCATAGTTACAAGGTTACCATCTCTCGTAACCGAAAAGGCTTTTACTGTGCGTGTCATATCCCCTTTTTCTCTGCTGTCGAGAGTGCAAAAAGAGGTAAAATCGTGAGTACCCACATAAGCCTGAGCCGCTTTGTTAAGCATTTGCTCATCGAGCTTATATCTGTAATGAAGTGCGTATCCGTCAAGAAAAGGATTGCGCACCTCTGTATTCCATATTTTATAAATATATTCCTTGCTTGTGCAGCTGTACCTTGCGTGAAAATCAATATCGACCTCTTCACAATCAAGAACGGCTATGCTGAGCGGCAGCCAACGGTTAAGCGCTGCCTTTAATCTCACATCGGCGATAGGATGAGTTGTTTTAAGGCTTATGCAATACATATTTGCGTGAACTCCGCTGTCTGTCCGGCTGCAGCCTTTCAAATCGAAATCGCTGCCTATTATCTTGGACAAGGCATTTTGAAAAGCCTCCTGAACAGTCATAGCGTTGTTTTGAATTTGCCAGCCATGGAACTGCCTGCCGTCATATGAAATTGTAAGTTTAAAATTCCTTAAAGCGCCGCCGGAATCAATATGTTGCATAAAACCACTCCGCAAATTACAAATCCTACTGTTACCATAGAAACAACATCTCGCTTAGCCATATGAATACTTTTCATTCTTGTTCTGCCCTCTCCGCCATGATAGCAGCGACACTCCATAGCTGTGGCAAGGTCATATGCTCTTCTGAAAGACGATACAAACAAAGGCACAAGAATAGGAATCAAGGCTTTTACTCGTGTTATCACATTTCCTGCCTCAAGGTCTGCGCCTCTCGCTTTTTGCGCCTGCATAATTTTGTCGGTTTCTTCAAGTAAAGTCGGCACAAATCTTAGCGCAAGCGACATCATCATTGCGATTTCGTGAACAGGAACATGAATTTTATTAAGCGGTTTCATCAATCTTTCGATTGCGTCTGTAAGCTCTGTGGGAGATGTTGTAAAGGTGAGTGCAGAGCTTGCAAGTATAAGGCAGATAATTCGTACCGTTACAAATACGGAACGGTTTATTCCGTTAATTGTAATCTTGATTATTCCCCACTGCCATATGGGATCTCCCGTACCGTAAAAAAGATTGAGTACGGAAGTTACTATTACTATAAAAATAATAATTTTTAAACTTTTAAAATAAAACTTTGCAGGTACTCCGCTCATTGCCACTATTGCCGCTGTTGACGCCGCAATAAGGGCAAGCGCCGCATAGTTAAATGTGCAGAACACTAGCACCAGAAAAGCAACAAGCATAATGATTTTTGCTCGTGGGTCAAGCCTGTGAATAAGGCTTTTTGCAGGAAAATACTGTCCGAAAGCTACATCTCTTACCATTGTTTTTCCTCCTTTTTTATAAGAGGAAGAAGGTAATTAACCGCTGCATCAACAGTCAGTATGCCCTCGGGCACATCTACTCCCCTTTTTCTGAGCTGTGACATTATCTTTGTTATCTGCGGAATACGCAGACCGATTTTTTCAAGCTCGTCACCTCTTGCAAAAATCTTTTGGGTTTCGTCAAACATAACAAGCTGCGATTTATTCATAACCACAATTCTGTCTGCCACACGAGCAATGTCCTCCATACTGTGAGAAACAAGCAAAACTGTGTTTTGTCTTTCCTTATGATAGCGGATTATCTGGCTTAAAAGTACATCTCTGCCCATTGGGTCAAGTCCTGCCGTCGGCTCGTCAAGCACAAGCACATCGGGATCCATTGCAATTACGCCTGCAATGGCGGCTCTTCGCTTTTCTCCGCCCGATAAATCAAACGGTGACTTGTACAAAAGCTCGTCCTTTAGTCCTGTAAATCTCGCCGCTCTTCGTACTTCCTTATCAATTTCTTCTGCCGAAAGTCCTTTATTGGTTGGGCCGAAAGCGATATCCTTATAAACGGTTTCCTCAAAAAGCTGATATTCGGGATACTGAAAAACCATACCGACTTTAAAGCGGATTTTACGAATTTCCTTTGGCTTGTCCCATATATCCACACCGTCAAGCAAAACCTGTCCGCTTGTAGGTTTCATAAGTCCGTTAAGCATCTGCACAAGGGTTGACTTGCCCGAACCCGTATGACCGATAATGCCGATAAGCTCGCCTTTATTTACAGAAAAGTTGACATCGTTTACCGCCTTTTTTTCAAAAGGAGTGCCTGTGCCATAGGTGTAGCAAACATTCTTTAGCTCAAGAATACTCATTTCAGCACCTCCATAAGCAAATCGACACATTCGTCACAATCGAGAGGCATTTTATTGATTTTTGCTCCGCACCCTACAAGTCGATAAACAAGCTCGGTAGCCTGCGGAACATCAAGCCTATGCTTTTTCAAAAGCTCTACCTGAGAGAATACCTTGTCGGGTGTACCCTCGGTAAGCACCTTGCCGCTGTCCATTACAATTACTCTGTCGGCAAGTACCGCCTCGTCCATATAATGAGTAATGAGCACAACGGTAATGCCCTTTTCTTTATTCAATTTTAAGAGTGTAGACATAACCTCTTCTCTGCCGTTTGGGTCGAGCATAGCGGTAGGCTCGTCAAGCACAATGCAGTCGGGCTGCATAGCAAGTATGCCTGCTATGGCAACTCTTTGCTTTTGTCCGCCCGAAAGCTTGTACGGAGCGTCTTTTCTGAACTCATACATACCCACCGCTTTGAGTGCGTCATCTACTCGCTGTCTGATTTCAGACGGCTCAACACCGAGGTTTTCAGGGCCGAAAGCAACATCTTCTTCGACAACGCTTGCAACAAGCTGGTTGTCCGGATTTTGCAGCACAAGTCCTACCTTTTTGCGAATGTCGAGGGTTTTGTCCTCATCTGCTGTGTCGTCACCGTCTATAAATACCTTTCCGCTGTCGGGTACAATCATAGCGTTGAGGTGTTTGGCAACGGTTGACTTTCCGCATCCGTTATGACCGAGCAAAGCGACAAACTCGCCCTTTTCTATATCCATAGAAACACCATCAACGGCATTTTTTGCAGGCTGTACCTCTTCCTCAGACATATACGAAAAAACTATATTTTGAATAGAGATAAACTTCATTAATTACTTCTCCCAGATAGCTGTTGAGCCACATGGCAAAACAAGTCCTGTATCGGTTACAGGAAGTCCGATTTCACTGCTTGAAACCTTACCTCCGAATTTTGTTTTAAGTAAAACACCAAGTAAATATTCCATAACGGCAGGCGAAAGACCTGTTGTGTAGGAATTAAGAATAAAGAAAGCAGGGTCATCTGACATAACCTGTCGGCAAAGCTCAACTAAAGGATACAGCTGTTCCTCAAGTTTCCATACCTCGCCGCCGGGGCCTCTGCCGTAAGACGGCGGATCCATAATGATACCGTCATAGCGATTGCCTCTTCTGATTTCTCGCTGAACAAACTTTGCACAATCGTCAACAAGCCATCTTACAGGCTTGTCGGCAATACCGCTTGATACCGCATTTTCTTTTGCCCACTGCACCATTCCCTTAGATGCGTCAACATGGCACACGCTTGCGCCTGCATTCATACAGGCAAGTGTTGCACATCCTGTGTAGCCAAAGAGGTTGAGAATTTTAAGCGGTCTGCCTTCTTTTTTTATTTTATCGGCGGCAAAGTCCCAATTTACTGCCTGTTCAGGGAAAACACCTGTGTGCTTAAATCCCATTGGCTTAATGTTAAATGTAAGACTGCCGTAATTTATACTCCACTGCACAGGGATTTTTTTGTACTGCTCCCAACTGCCGCCGCCCTTATTGCTGCGGTGATAACGGGCATGAGCCGAATACCAAAGCGGATTTTTCTTTTCGGTTGACCAGATTATTTGCGGATCGGGACGAATTAAAATAACATTGCCCCAACGCTCAAGTCGCTCTCCGTCAGAAGCGTCAATAAGCTCATAATCCTTCCAATTATCAGATAAACGCATTATGCCAATCTTTCCCTTACTACCTGTGCTGCCTCTTCTGCAAGAGTCTGAATCTGCTCAGGATTTTCGCCCTCAAGCATAACTCTTACGAGTGGTTCTGTGCCCGATACACGAACTAAAATTCTGCCTGTATCGCCGAGAATTTCTGTTACACGATTAATTTCAGCTTTAACTTCCTTGTCTGTGTAGAAAGAAAGTTTGCCCTCGTTGCTTACCTTTACATTAATAAGCACCTGTGGATAACGCTCCATAATCTTTGCAAGGTCGCTGAGCTTTTCGCCTGTGCGTTTCATAATTGAAAGCACCATTGCGCCTGAAAGCTCGCCGTCGCCTGTTGTGGAGTGGTCAAGGAAAATAATGTGTCCGCTCTGCTCACCGCCGATATTGTAGCCGTTCTGGAGCATTGACTCAAGTACATAACGGTCGCCAACCTTTGTTGAAACAAAGTCAATACCGTTAGCCTCGCAGAATTTAGAAAATCCCATATTTGTCATAACAGTGCCAACTGCTGTGTTCTTCTTGAGCTTGCCGTTCTTCTTCATATCGTTTGCGCAAATGGCAATGAGGAAGTCGCCGTCAACAAGGTTGCCGTTTTCATCAACAGCAAGACAACGGTCAGCGTCACCGTCAAAAGCAAGACCTGCACTAAGCTTATTTTGGCGTACATATTCCTGTAATTTCTTAGTATGAGTAGAGCCGCAGTCCTTGTTGATATTAATTCCGTCCGGCTCGTCAAAGAGCATATGAACCTTTACTCCGAGCTTTGTAAAGAGCTTTTCGGCGGTTCTTGAAGATGAACCGTTAGAGCAGTCGAGAGCAATCTCCATACCGCTTAAATCTTCGCCGACAGCCTCTGCAACATGATTAATGTAATCATCGACAGCCGAGTCAAGAGCAGCTACTCTGCCGATTTCGCCGTCCTTTGCTGTTGCATACGGAACTGCATGGTCAAGTACAATTTCTTCAATTCTGTTTTCAAGGTCATCAGGGAGTTTATATCCCTCTGAACTGAAAATCTTAATTCCGTTGAACTCAAATGGGTTGTGAGATGCAGAAATCATAACACCTGCGTCTGCATTGTATTTCTTTACAAGGTAAGCAACGGCAGGAGTAGGAACTACACCCAAAAGTTTAACATTTGCGCCTACCGAGCAAAGGCCTGCAATAAGTGCGCCCTCAAGCATATCGCCCGAAAGTCTTGTGTCTTTACCGATAAGAATTGTTGGGTGCTTAACCTCGTCATTTACAAGCACCATAGCTGCCGCTCTGCCTATATTCATTGCAAGCTCGGCTGTAAGCTCTGTATTAGCTACGCCTCTTGCGCCGTCTGTACCAAAAAGTCTGCCCATAATTGTTTTTCCTCCAAGTTTTGTGTTTTAGATTTTGATCATTTTATATTTATTGGTTTTTATCAAATAGATTAGGTTGTGTAGGCATTGCGTTTACCGCACCCTTTGGAAAATCATATCCCAAATGGCGGCAAGCCGCCGCCGTAATACATCTGCCCCTCGGTGTTCTGCTTAAAAAGCCGATTTGAAGTAAATACGGCTCGTAAACATCTTCAATGGTTACCGCCTCTTCACCGATTGCCGCTGCGAGGGTTTCAACTCCGACAGGGCCGCCGTTGTAGAAATTGAGTATAGCCTCAAGCAGGCGTCTGTCGTTTCTGTCAAGACCAAGTTCGTCAATTTCAAGTCTGTCAAGCGCAAGGCGAGCGGTGTCGCAGGTGATGATTCCGTCAGACATAACCTGAGCAAAATCACGCACACGCTTTAAAAGCCTGTTTGCAATTCGTGGCGTACCTCTTGAGCGAGAGGCAATTTCAAGTGCGCCGTCAGGCTCGATTTGAATGTCAAGAATACCTGCACTTCGTGTAACTATTTGCGCAAGCTCCTGCGGAGTGTATAACTCAAGTCTTAAAATAACACCGAATCTGTCACGCAAGGGCGCTGTAAGCTGTCCTGCCCTTGTTGTAGCGCCCACAAGAGTGAATTTTGGCAATGGCAAATGATAAGACGCTGCCATCTGACCCTTGCCTGTAATAATATCTATTGAAAAGTCTTCCATTGACGGATAGAGGATTTCCTCTACCGAACGGCTCAAACGATGAATTTCATCTATAAATAATACATCGCCCTGATTAAGGTTTGTAAGCAAAGCGGCAAGGTCGCCCGGCTTTTCGATTGCAGGCCCTGAGGTAATTCTCAGCGATACTCCAAGCTCGTTTGCAATAATTCCGGCAAGCGTGGTTTTGCCAAGTCCCGGAGGGCCGTACAAAAGAACATGGTCGAGTGACTCCCCTCTGAGTTTTGCCGCCTCAATAAACACCTTGAGATTTTCCTTTGCGGTTTCCTGTCCGATATATTCCGACAGAGTTTTGGGTCGCAAAGGATTATCTCCCTCTATATTATCCTCAGGAATTTCTGATGTATCAAGTATTCTGTTTTCAAAGTCAAATTCATCCGAAAACTCAGGCTTGCTCATTTATCAATTTCTTCCCATCTGTTTTAATGTCATAGCTATAAGCTGCTCAACGGGCAAACTTGCATCAAACTGCGCAAGTACAGGCGAAACATCTGCCGGAGTGTAGCCAAGCACACCGAGCGCCTCTATTGCCTTTGGAACATTTCCGCCGGCAGCCTGCGGCATCTGCACACTGCCCGTTTGAGTTTGTTCCGATTTAGCCAGCTTGTCCTTTAGCTCAAGAATAATGCGCTGGGCAATTTTTTTGCCTATGCCCTGCGCCCTTGTAATTGTTTTAATATCATCTGTCGCTATTGCCATAGCAACCTGTTCTGCGGTAAGCTCGGATAAAATAGAAAGTCCGGCTTTTGGGCCTACTCCGCTTACGCTTATCAATGTTTTAAAGGTTGCAAGCTCGCTTTGTGTGGCAAAGCCGAACAAATCCACTGCGTCCTCTCTTACATTGAGATAAGTATAAAGCATTACCTCAGTGTTGAGTTTTAATGTTCTGAGGGTATTGTATGTAGTTTGGCAAAGGTAACCTACTCCGCCACATTCAACTACTGCCGCTGAATTTTCTGTATGAATAAGTTTTCCTCTTACCGAATAAATCATTGTTTATCCCCTTTCAAACATCTTTCTTCTCAGTGCCGAACCTGCCGCCTGAGCATGGCAAATTGCTATTGCGAGTGCGTCTGCCGTATCATCGGGTTTAGGCACTTCGGCTAAATGCAAAAGTCTGCGTGTCATTTCCATAACCTGCGGCTTTTTAGCCTTGCCGTATCCCGTTACTGCGGTTTTTACCTGCAAAGGCGTATATTCGTAAATCGGTATTTTAAGTTTTTGGGCGGCAAGCAAAATAACTCCCCTCGCCTCTGCAACCATAATTGCTGTTTTTTGGTTATTCTGAAAATACAGCTTTTCTATTGCAAGAGCATCAGGACGGCACCTGTTAAGCACATTGTAAATTTCATCGTAAATATACTCAAGTCTGTAATTAAAGTCAGTGCCAGCCTGCGTTTCAACCGCACCAAAGCCGAGTGCCTTATAAGTATTTGATTTAAAACTGATTGCTCCCCAGCCAACGATTGCATAACCGGGGTCAATCCCGAAAATTACCAAGGCACTACCTCCAACTGTTTTAATAAAATAAGCCTAAAATTATCAACGCAGTAAAGTGTTTGGAATAATAAATTTATCTCTTAAACTTCTTTTTCTCTGTTCAAAATGCCTGCTAATTCCGCTTTTCTTTTGTGTGAAAAGAAAAACTCCAAAAGAAAGCACATTTAAAGGACAAGGGTTTTCGATGCCCTTTCCCCTTAAAAATCCTCTTTCCCAAAACGACCAAGGTCAGTGACCTTGGAACCTCTGACTTTTCTGCACTAAAACAATTTAATATCTTTCAAAATTCAGAAGAAAAGACTTGATTTTTAAGTTTATTTCATATCAGTAAATTATATTATCGGCATTTTAGCCTATACTACCGCATAATAATTAGCATTATATCACAAAACAATCCATTTATCAATAAAAATGCATTTATATTTAAAAAATATCCTCTAATTTTCTCCCTGCTTTTCTATTTCTATCTGTTTTCCGCAATAATCAAGCACAAGTTTATTTCCGCTTACCGTATAGTTAAAATTATAACTCTGTTTAAATTCCTGATTAAAAATAATAAAACTGCTGTCATCTATAACATACAAGCCGTTTATAACCATTTCGTCCTCGCCTGATTTTAATTTCAGCTCTGCCTGATTATCCGAAAAGTTCAGGCTTACCTCTGCGCCGCCCTTTAATTTTCCGTACCAATTTTCACTTGTAATCTCAAAACTTTCTCCCGAAGTGTCTGCCGTACATGAGCAAAAAACAAAGCAAACCGCACAAATAAGCGGCACAACAATCTTTTTCATAAGCGCACTCCCCTCTCACAAAAATATATTACAAAAAATATTTTTATATGACAGGCTAAGAATTTATATATTTTTCTTGAAAAGCAATATACTTCTATGGTATAGTATATTAGTATGTAAAAAGATTTGGAGGGATAACTTTGCAGTATGAATATACCGCACCACAAAAGATTTTTGAAGAAAACGGCGAGGTAATGTGCGCAGGCTGGGCAAAAAAGCCTTATTTTATCTTTAACAGGGAGCAAAGCAAGCAGGCAAAGCACATTAAGGAAAGTGTAAGCTATTTTGTGAGCAACGGCGAAATCTCACTTTATATATCCACTGAAAACATCGGACTTGACTTTTATATAAAAATTGCGATTGCAAATTTAAAAAACGGCAATGTGATTTCTGATTTTGTTTATAAAAAGCAACTTCTCGACAGAAACGAACTTCCCGAAAGCAAAGAGAGCGGACAGCTTGTTTATTCGGACAAGCGCATTGAATTTGCAATAGTAAAGGTAAAAGATGACCGCACCATAAAATGCAATTTCTATGATTTTGGCGGCAAAGCAGATTTGAGCTTTGAGTTTAATATCGACAGCAAGGGCGGAGATATTCTTGACCAGGTTGCCCCCTTTGAGCGTGACAGAAAATACTTTTATTTTAAGCGCTTTATGCCTGTATTCAGTGCGAGCGGAATTATTAAAGTGGGCAAATCGCAGTATGAACTTCAAAAGGAAAACACTTCAGTGTATATAGACAGCACATATTATTCAAAGCCAAGACTTCATAGCTACCAGCGACTTTCTGCCGACTATATGAGAGGCGACAACCGCTTTTCACTTTGCCTTGCAAGCAGAGTCGGTGACAACCGCAACGGCAGTGAAAACAGCTTTTTCCTCAACGGCGAGCTTAACAAGCTGTATAAAATAGAGGTCAAAAACAATGACGGCAGAATAGACCGCCCATGGTACTTTAAAGGCGGAATTGAGGCTGTTGACATTACCTTTAAGCCGAATAAAATCAATGACAGCGCAATGGTGGCTCAGATGGACACAACCTCGGTAACCTTTGGCGTATTGTTTGGCAAGCTGAAAAGATACGATTATGACGCACCGCTTATGCTCGACAATATTCCTGCACATATGGTGTTCAATGAATTTTAATAAGATAAAAAATTAAAACAAAAGAGCCTTGATTGAATTTTAACAATCAAGGCTCTCAGCTTGTCGAAAAAGTCCAGCATTTGCTGGGCTTTTTGCTATTTTTGTGGTATAATAAAAGCGGTGATGAAAATGT
>ENA-UEQL01000731-UEQL01000731.1-human-gut-metagenome-genome-assembly--contig:-NODE-731-length-23701-cov-5.392440_pt1 | contig 23701 bp, 24 predicted proteins | sample MGYA00242905_ERZ507926 | MGnify/ENA primary metagenome ERZ507926 (study PRJEB26167, sample SAMN06115531) | human gut metagenome | host: Homo sapiens | place: China:Henan | collected 2015-09-09 | study...
CAGGGCGTCCAGGTCATGACCCTTTCCAGGAAGGGGGCCCGCGTGGTGGAGGCCGCGCCCTACCAGCCCGGCATGGTGCCCAATGACCACCGCCTGCGCACCAAAAATCTGCCGGCCACCGGCGGCATTGTGCGGGACCTGGAAGTAGGGGAACAGCTCCAGCTTTGACTTTCTGAATTCCTGCCGGGAGCGGGCACGCTCCCGCGGCAGCCCCCACCCCGGTTTTATGCAGCCGGCGGCTGTGGCCCGGCCAGGCCCGCCCTCCGGGCGGGCCTGGCCGGGCTCCGCCCGGCCTACGGCGCCTGCGGCGCCGCCCTGCGGGGCCCTTCCGGCCGGCTGCATAAAAGCCGCCCCGGCGGGCCATACTACCGGCGAGAAATTCCCGGAGGGCGTTTGCACAGGCCGGGCAGTTCTCACGCCCGGTCGGGAACAAGGCGCCACGGTGCTTTTTCTCCTCCGGGTCTTGTTTTTGCCCAAAAAAGGCTTGCATATCGCCGCGGTTTGTGGTATCATTTTGTAGTCGAATGATGCCCTGTACCGGACAGGGTGCAATTATTGGAGGTAAAAAGATGTCCACTCTCGCTATTATCGGCGCGGTCGCCATGATCGTGATCAGCATTCTTATTATCGTTGTGGTATCCCTGCAGGAGGGCAAGGGCGATGGTATCACCGCTCTGGCCGGCGTCAGCGCTTTCCTCAATGACAGCAATGACCGTTCTGCCAATGCCAAGCTTTCCAAGCTGACCAAGATCCTGGCTATCATTTTTGTTGTGATCACCCTGCTGGTTTACATCCTGCAGTAACAGACGATCACTCCCCAAGAAGGGCGCTGTTTGCAGAGGCAAGCGGCGCCTTATTTTATGCGGATGCATCCCCGAAAAAGGCCGGCTTGCCCGCTATTCGCAAAAAAACCAAGAAACATGGTAGATTTGTTCACATTTTCCCCGCTATAATGATGATAGATTACAGCGAAAGGAGGGCGATGCCCCATGAAACGCATATTCGGCGCCATACTGGTGATGGGCATTGCCCTGCTGACGCTTGCCGCCTGCGGCAGTTCCGCCCCGGAACCCGCCGGGGATGAAAGACTGTTTGCCGCCAACGGCCCCGCCCTTACCGTGGTGGAAAAGCAGCCCGACCAGTACACCGCCGACCCCGGCTGCAAAACCACCCCGCCGGAGCAGTCCCCCGACCTGCTGACCATGAATTCGCAGGAGGAGGCCGGCTATGCGCTGTTTTATCCCCTGCTGAATGAGACCCAGTTCCGGGAGCTGATGCAGCGGGACGGCGTGGACTTCATTCCCGACCGCGTGGTGCGTGATGAGGAGGGTGGAATTGCCTATTTCAGCAGCTGCGCCGGGGATATCGTCTATCTGGCCCCCGACCTCACCTCGGTTCGGCTGCTCTCGAAGCAGGACCGTTCCGGCTGCGTCCGGGACGCCCGCTGGCTGGATGCCGACCGCCTGCTGTTCCTGCAGGGAGATGAATTCGGGCAGGCCGTCTACCTGTTCCGCCCGACGGAGGATGTCATTGAGCTGCTGTACCAGTCCCCCGCAGGCCGGGAAATCCTCGGAATCGAGGTGGATGAAAACGGTGAACCGGTGTGCATCCTTTCGGCCCTGCCGCAGTTAAGCAGCACCGCCCCCGCCGAAGACCCCGCCACCGGGGACACCACCGATGGCGAGACCGCCGAACCGGGCCCCGCCCTTGCCCCCGCCAAGAAAAACGACAGCAGCCCGTGGGATGAGGATGAAGAGCTGCCCGAGGAACCCCCGACCGAAAAAATAGAACTGGATGCCCACAGCGGCTCTTGACCGCAGGGCTACCGGCTTGCCGATGCTTTCGGCAGGCCGGCTATTTGTATGTTATCCCTTGTGCAGGGGCCGGGCCCCTGCCCCCGCCAACTCTCCCCAACCCAACCCCGCAACCCCCGGCCCGCCCGGCGGGCCGCCGCCTGCGGCGGCCCCGGCTGCGCCGGGGCCGCCCGCCGGGCGTCCCATCCAATCCCCACCCCGAAAGGAGACCACCCCATGCCCATCTTTTCCCGTATCAGTATCGCCCTGCGCCGGCCGGTCGTTATGGCCGTCAAAAAGCCCACCCCCCTCACCTATATCGGGTCGGGCCGCCTGCACACCGCCGCCGACCTCCTCTCCCAAACCGGCAGCCGCCGCGTGCTGGTGATGACCACCCCCGGCATGATGCGCCGCGGCCAGCTGGATGAAACCCTCACCGAGCTGCGGGAAAAGGGGATAGACCCTGTCGTCTTTGACCGCGTCAGCCCCGACCCCACCTTCGGGATCGTCGCGGAAGCGGCCCGTTGTGCCGCCGGCTGCGATGCCATCCTGGCCGTAGGCGGCGGTTCGGTGCTGGATGCCGCCAAGGCCGCGGCCGCCGCCATCACCAACCGCAAGCCCGCCGAAAAGCTGGTCGGCATCCTGAAGGTAAAAAAGCAGCCCCTGCTGCTCATCGCCGTGCCCACCACCGCCGGTACCGGCAGCGAGACCACCATCGCCGCCGTCATCAGCGAGACCGAAACCCACCGCAAGCGCCAGATCCTCGACCCGAAGATCGTCCCGTTTGCCGCCATCCTCGATCCCGACCTGACCCTCGGTCTGCCGCAGGGCAATACCGTCCACACCGCAATGGACGCCCTGACCCATGCGTTGGAGGCCTATGTCTCGGAATACGCCACCCCGGAAACCGACCGCTACGCCGAAATGGCCGCTAAAATGATCTGCGAGGCGCTGCCTGCGGTGCTGCAGGACCCCAAAAACGTGAAAAAGTGGGAGGAGCTGCTGGTGGCGTCCTTCCTTGCGGGCATGGCCTTTACCAGAACCTACGTCGGCTATGTCCATGCCTTCGCCCACAGCATCGGCGGGCGGTACGGCGTGGCGCACGGCCTGGCCAATGCCGTCCTGCTGCCCCATGTGATGGCGTACTACCTGCCGGTCTGCACCCCCCGTCTGGCTAAAATGTCCGCAGTCTGCGGCGTCAGCACCGACCCCGATGAAACCGCCCGTGCGCAGGCGTTTGTCCGCCACATCACCGCCATGAATGAGCAAGGCGGCGTGCCCGCCCGGCTGGCGCAGTTCCCCTGCGGGGAGATCGACGCCGTCATCGGGGAGGCCTTTGCCGAGTGCCACGGCACCTACCCGGTGCCCCGCTACTACACCAAAGCCGCCGCCCGTGCGCTGCTGGAGACCGTCTGCGCCGAATAAACACCACCATACCGGAAAAGCTCCTGCGGGGGCTTTTTCTTTTTCCCGGTGCCCCTCTTGACCTTTTCGGGATTTTACGGTACAATCATATAGAAATATTTATATAAAATATTTTATGCTTTAGGAAAGGAAGCCCCCATGGAACCGATACACCGCTTTATACAGCTGCACCGCCGGATGCGTCTGGTGATCTACCGCCGCCTGCTGCGCCGCACGGGGCAGCTCTCCGCCGCCGATGCCTTTGCCGCCGATGTCATCTACCTGCTGGAGCAGCCCACGCTGACCCAGTTCGCCGGGGAAATGGGCATTTCACAGCCCAGCGCCAGCTACCGGGTGAATGAGCTTGCGCAAAAGGGCGTGGTGGAAAAGATCACCTCTCCGCGGGACCGCCGGGAATGCCGGCTGCGGGTGGGGGCGGAATACCGCAAAAAAACGCTGGACGCCCCCGGCCGCGTTGAGGCGCTGATGGGGGAGCTGACCCGGCGATTTACCCGGCAGGAGCTGGAAACCACCGCCGCCGTGCTGGATGCCTTCCTCACGGCACTAGATCAAGAGGAGGAACCGACTGGATGATGGATCTGTTTGAAAAATGCTTTAAGCCGTCATTGGCAAGCGAACTGAAGGAAAACGGCCTATACCCCTACTTCCATGCGCTGGAGAGCCGTCAGGCTCCGGAGGTCATCATGGAGGGCAAGCGCCGCATTATGCTGGGCTCCAATAACTATCTGGGGCTCACCACCTGCCCCGAGGTCGTCGAAGCGGGCATCAGGGCCTTTGAGCAGTATGGCACCGGCTGCTCCGGCTCCCGCTTCCTCAATGGCACCCTGGAGATGCACCTGGAGCTGGAGGATGAATTAGCACGCTTTCTGCGCAAGGAGGCGGTGGTCTGCTTCTCCACCGGCTTCCAGTCCAATCTGGGCATCATCAGCGCCATTGTGGGGCGCGGGGATTATGTCATCTGCGATAAGGAAAACCACGCCAGCATCTACGATGGCTGCAAATTAAGCTACGGCAAAATGCTGCGTTTCGACCACGCCGATATGGCGGACCTGGAGCGCCAGCTGCAAAAGGTGCCGGAAACGGCGGGCTGCCTCATCGTCACCGACGGTGTATTCAGCATGGGCGGCGATATCGCCAAGCTCCCGGAGATCGTGCGGCTTGCCAAGCAGTACGGCGCGCGGGTCATGGTGGATGACGCCCACGGGCTGGGCGTGCTGGGCGAGGGCGGCCGCGGCACCGCCAGCCACTTCGGCCTGGAGGACGAGGTGGATATCTATATGGGCACCTTCAGCAAATCCCTGGCCAGCCTGGGCGGCTACATGGCCTCCTGCAATGAGGTAGCGGAGTATGTGCGGCACAATTCCCGGCCGTTCATCTTCTCGGCCTCCATCACCCCGGCCTCCTGCGCCACGGCGTTGGCGGCGCTGCGCTATCTCGAAAAGCACCCGGAGCTGGTGGACCGTCTGCGTTCCCTTTCGGCCTACGCCAGAGAGGGCCTGCGCCGTGAAAGGGTGAAGATCATCGAATCCACCACGCCCATCATCCCGCTTTACACCTATACCGTGGAAAACACCCTGACCGCCGCCAGAAAGCTGTATGACGCCGGCGTCTATGTCAATCCGGTGCTGCCGCCCGCCACACCCCCTGCCGAGTGTCTGCTGCGGACGAGCTACATGGCCACCCTGACCGAGCCGCTGATCGATGAGGCGGTGGAGATCATCGGCAGCGTATTGGGGGAAAAGTGATATGAGCAAGATAGTAATGATCACCGGGGGCAGCAGCGGCATCGGGCTTTGCACGGCCGCCGCCCTGCGGGAAAAGGGCTGCAAGGTCTACGAATTGAGCCGCCGGGACAGCGAGGTCCCCGGCATCACCCATTTGAAGTGCGATATCACCGATGAGGAGCAGGTAAAGGCTGCGGTGGCGCAGGTCATGGCCGAAAACGGCCGCATCGATATCCTCATCAATAATGCCGGGTTCGGCATCTCCGGGGCGGTGGAATTCACCGAGACCGAGGATGCCCGGCACCTGTTCGATGTCAATTTTTTCGGCATGGTGCGGATGAACCGTGCGGTTCTGCCCATCATGCGGCAGCAGGGCGGCGGCCGCATCGTCAATTTAAGCTCGGTGGCGGCGCCGGTGCCCATCCCGTTCCAGACCTACTATTCTGCCGGAAAGGCGGCGGTGAACAGCTACACCATGGCGCTTTCCAATGAGGTAAAGCCGTTCGGCATCACCGTAACGGCCGTCATGCCGGGGGATATCAAAACCGGCTTTACCGCAGCCAGGCAGAAAAGCATTGTCGGTGATGAGGCCTACGGGGGGCGCATCAGCCGCAGCGTAGCCGGCATGGAAAAGGACGAGCAGACCGGCATGGACCCCGCAAAGGCCGGTGAATTCATCGCAAAGGTGGCGCTTTCGACCGGTCACAAGCCGCTGCGTACCATCGGCTTCAATTACCGCTGTGCGGTGTTCCTCACCAAAATCCTCCCCGCCCGCTGGCTCAACGGCCTCATCGGGATGATCTACGCAAAATAACCGCCGTAAAACACACCTCCGACCGCCGGGGGTGTGTTTTTATCCAAAAAAGCACCCCCGCATGGCGAACCACACAGGGGAGCTTTCGAAGAAAAATATGAACATTAAGAGGAAATCAGGAAAGCAGGATACGGTCGTTTGCAAATTCCTCGGCGGTGGAAAGGGTAAAGGCGTGCAGCAGGTCGTCTACCGTCAGGCGCTTTTTCTCCTCGCCGCTGATATCCAGAACGATCTTGCCGGCATTCATCATAATCAGCCGGTTGCCGTGGGCGATGGCGTCCTTCATATTGTGGGTGACCATCAGCGTGGTCAGCTTTCCCTCCTCAATAAAGCGGTCGGAAAGCTCCAGCACCTTGGCGGCGGTTTTGGGGTCCAGGGCGGCGGTGTGCTCATCCAGCAGCAGCACCTTCGGCTTTTTCATGACGGCCATCAGCAGGGTAAGCGCCTGCCGCTGCCCGCCGGAAAGCAGCCCGACCTTGGAGGAAAGCCGATCCTCCAGCCCCAGGTCCAGCTCCGAGAGAAGCCGGCGGAAGGTCTCACGGTCGGTGGGGGAGATGGCCCACTTGAGCCCCCGGCGTTCGCCGCGGCGGGCGGCCAGCGCCATGTTTTCTTCGATCCACATATCGGCGGCGGTACCCATCATCGGGTCCTGAAAAACACGGCCGAGAAACCGTGCCCGCTTTTCCTCCGAAAGATGGGTAATATCCTCCCCGTCGATGGAAATGCTGCCCTGATCCACCGGGAAGGTCCCAGCGATGGTATTCAGCAGGGTGGATTTGCCCGCCCCGTTGCCGCCAATGACGGTGACGAAATCGCCGTCATTCAGGGTGAGGGAAAGCCCGTCCAGCGCAATTTTCTGGTTGACGGTCCCGGGGTGAAAGACCTTGCGGATATTTTCCAGCTTCAGCATACGGCGGAACCTCCTTTGGCGTGATGATGGGCAGTCCACTTTTTACGCAGGTAGGGGAGAGCCAGGAATATCGTCACCACCACAGCCGAGAACAGCTTGAGGTCGGTGGTGGAAAGCCCCGCCCAGATGACGATGGCCAGAATGAAGTAGTAGGCCACGGCGCCCAATGCGGTGGTCAGCAGCCGCAGGGCAAAGTTCTTGCGCTTGCCCAGCAGTGCCTTGCCGATGACGACCGCCGCCAACCCGATGACGATGGCGCCGCGCCCCATGTTGATATCGGAATTGCCCTGATACTGCGCCAGCAGCCCGCCGGAAAGCCCGACCAGCCCGTTGGAGATCATCAGGCCCAGCACCTTCATGCGGTTGGTGGAAATGCCCTGCGCGCGTGCCATATGCTCATTGTTGCCGGTGGCCCGGATGGCGCAGCCCAGCTGCGTACCGAAGAACCAGTACAGCAGCAGGACGATCGCCACTACGAAAATACCGCTGACGATGATGGCGGTGGGCACCTTGGCGCTGGTAAGCAGCAGCTTATACTGGGTGCGGCTGACGGTGAGATTGCTCTTGCCGCCCATGATGTGCATATTGACGGAGTAGAGCGCCAGCTGGGTAAGAATACCGGAGAGGATGGCCGGGATGCCCAGAACGGTATGCAGCAGCCCGGTGCACAGCCCGGCAATGGCGCCCGCCAGCACCGCAAAAAGCAGGGCAAGCAGGGGGTTCATCCCGCCGATGATGCACACGGCGGCAACGGCGCCGCCGGTGCAAAGGCTGTTATCGACCGTAAGGTCGGCGTAGTCCAGTATCTTATAGGTGATGGCCACGCCGATGGCCATGATGCCCCAGATAAGCCCCTGTGCAAGGGCGCCGGGCAGCGAATTGAGCAATGCGATCGGGTTCATGGAGAGACCTCTTATTCGTTAGTATTTGGGATTATTGCAGCGCTTCGGGGATGGTGATGCCGAGATCGGCGGCCACCTGCTCATTGATGACGAGGGAGAGGTTGCTGACGTCAAAGAAGAAGATGGGGGTGGTGGCGGGGTCGGCGCCGTTGACGAGGATATTGAAGGCCTGCTCGCCGGCTGCACGGCCCAGCTCGTAGTAGCTGATGGCATAGGTGGCAAGGAAGCCGCTGTTACACATCCCGCCCTCGCCGCAGATCACGGGCTTGCCGGCCGCGGTGGTGATGTTGCTCATGGTGGGGACATTGGAGGCGATGAGGTTATCGGTCGGCTCATAGAAGGCGTCCACCTCATTGCAGGCGGCGGTCACCACGGTCTGGATCTCATTGGTATCGGCAACGGTGTAGATCTTGACGGAGAAGCCGGCGGCTTCAAAAGCGGTCTTGGCTTCCTCTGCCTGGATGGCGGAGTTTTCCTCGCCGGAATTGATCACGATGCCGACCGTCTTGACGGTGGGGCAGATGGTCTTCATCAGGTCGACCTGTACATTGACGGGGTTCAGGTCGGAGGCGCCGGTCACATTGGCGCCGGGGGCCTCATTGCTGGCGACCAGCCCGCTGGAAACATAATCGGTAACGCTGGTGCCGACGATCGGGATATCGGAGGTGGCCTCACGGGCGGCCTTTACGGCATTGGTGGCGTTCGCCATGATGAGATCGACCTTGGCAGCAACAAACTGGTTGACGATGGTGGTGCAGTTGGTCTGCTCACCCTGTGCATTCTGCACGCTGAACTGTACCCGGTCCCCCAGCTTTTCGGTGAGGAACTCTTGGAAGCCGCGTGTGGCTTCATCCAGGGCGGGGTGCTCTACCAGCTGGCATATGCCAATCTGGAATACCTTTTCATCGGGGTTGACGGGGGTGGGCTCATTGCCGCAGGCAGCAAAGCCGGCGACCATCAAACAGGCGGCAGCAGCCGCAAAAAACTTTTTGCATTTCATGGTATTTCTCCTTATCTTGAATGGGTTGAATTTTTATCTATCTGCACCCCTGCGGCCGGCCGTGCCATAAGGGGAACATTCGGGAAAACAAAAAAGCCCTGTCTTTCCGGACTTCTCTCCGGAAAAAACAGGGGCGATAAAGGCTATCGCGGTACCACTCTGCTTCGGGCCTCTCTTGCGGGAAGGCCCCTCATTGGGCAGCTGTCACTGTCCGCACGATGTAACGGTCGAACCCGGCGCAGCCTACTCTCACGGGGGAGGTGTTCGATGCGCGGCTACCGAAAGGTACTTCATCCGTCCTACTCATCATTGCCTTGCAGCATCCGGCAACTCTCTGCAGATTTTGGGGCGGGTTACTTTTTTCCGGTCATCGCCTGTCATTTATGATGGTTGTACTTTAGCACTTTTATGCGGCAAAGTCAACAGCTTTTTTAAAGTTTTTTTGCGTTTTGGCATAGTGGGGGGAATTTCGGCAGGCGGCAGGCCGGTTTTGGGTAGAACGCACAAATTCCGGTGCAAAATCCGGGCGCCGGCAGGGGGCCGGTTGCATTACAGCAGCAAAGCGGGTACAATAGTGGCAGACCGCTGCAAGCCGCAGGTGAGGGGGCCCCGCCCCCTGCGCCCTGCGGGCGCAGTCCCCGCCTTCGGCGGGGCGGCCCGGCTCCGCCGGGCCGGGCGGGGCCCCGCATCCCGCCGCCTGCACGCAGCCAAACAGGAAGGAGAAAACCGATGGGAAAGATCGTGATCGTAGGCTCCGGACCTGCCGGGTGCAGCGCCGCGCTGTACGCCGCCAGAGCCGGCATGGAAACAACGGTGATCAGCAAGGGGATCGGCGCCCTGCAAAAGGCGGAGCAGATCCAGAACTATTACGGCTTTGAGGAGGGCATCACCGGGGCGGAGCTGTACCGCCGCGGGGTAGCCGGCGCCCAAGCGGTCGGAACGCAGTTCGTCACGGCGGAGGTCGTGGGGCTGGACTACGCCGCCACGCTGGTGGTGCAAACCACCGCAGGGGACTACCCCGCCGATGCGGTGATCCTGGCGACCGGAACGGGGCGCATCGCCCCTAAAATAGCGGGACTGGCCGAGCACGAGGGGCGCGGGGTCAGCTATTGCGCCACCTGCGATGCCTTTTTCTACCGTGGCAAAACGGCGGCGGTGCTGGGCACCGGGGAATACGCCCTGCACGAGGTGCAGGCGCTGCTGCCGCTGACGGGAAAGGTCATTCTGTGCACCAACGGCGAACCCCTGACGGCCGAGTTCCCCGCAGGGGTGACCGTCTGCACCGAAAAGCTGGAGGCCATCGAGGGCGAGGAAACGGTAACGGCGCTGCGGTTGGCCGGCGGCGGGCTGCTGCCTGCGGACGGTCTGTTTGTGGCGCTGGGCGTAGCCGGCAGTGCGGCGCTGGCCCGCAAGCTGGGCGCCCCGGTGGAAAACGGCCGCATCGTCGTGGATGAAAAAATGCAGACCGGAATTCCGGGTCTGTTTGCGGCCGGGGACTGCACCGGCGGGATGCTGCAGGTTTGCAAGGCGGTCTACGAAGGCGCACTGGCGGCCACCGAAGCGATAAAGCAGATTAGGGGGAAGAAATAATGGAGCCCCAAGCATCCGCAAGGCAAAAAACAACGGGAGGGAACGGTATGTGGCTGGGTCTGGCGCTGCTTTCGGCCCTGTTCGCGGCGCTGACGTCCATCCTGGCAAAGGTGGGCATCGAAGGGGTAAACTCCAATCTGGCAACGGCTATCCGCACCGGGGTGGTGCTGCTCATGGCGTGGGGAATGGTCTTTCTGACCAATGCGCAGGGCGGCATTCCCGCCATCAGTACCAAAAGCTGGCTGTTTTTGATCCTCTCCGGACTGGTCACAGGGGCATCCTGGCTGTGCTACTATAAGGCGCTGCGGCTGGGGGAAGCCTGCAAGGTGGTACCGGTGGATAAATTGAGCGTGGTTTTCACGCTGGTGCTGGCGTTCGTGTTCCTGCATGAAAAATTCACACCGAAATCATTGATCGGGTGTGTGCTCATCGGGGCGGGAACGCTGCTGATGGTGCTGTGACCAAGTAAATACATCACACCCCCGCCTCGGCAGCAATACCGGGGCGGGATTTTTGCTGCCCGGGGGCGGGGCGCTTTCCGCAAACCCGTGCAGCAATACGGCCCGCAGGGCCGGCCGCCTGCGGCGGCCGTAGGGGGCGGCCTCCGGCCGCCCCCAAGCCCGTCCTGCGGACGGGCTGCCCTGCGGGCCCGCCCCCGCCCCTGCACAGCAGCCTGCATATCGCAGCCCCCGTCCCGACGGCCCCCCGCACCCCCATTTAGGAACCCCACATACCCCCGCCCCGGCCCGCACCCCCCGGATTTGTGCGGTATAGATAAAATAGACCGCCTTTTTTGGGAGGTTTTATCCCCCGAAGCCCTTGCAACCCAACCCGATATAGTGTAATATATATTGTGTAGGTAGAGAAATTGAGCAACTATATATTGTGCATGACGGCAAAATACAGGAAAGAGAGGAACAGAGCATATGAAAGTCATCAAGAGAAACGGCTCCGAGGTGGACTTTGATATTACCAAAATCATCGCCGCTATCACCAAAGCCAATGACGTGGTGGAGGAAAGCGAGCGCATGACCCCCATGCAGATCCGCCGCATCGCGGAATCGGTGGATCTTGCCTGCCAGAAGATGAACCGTTCCCCCTCCGTGGAGGAAATTCAGGACCTGGTGGAAAAGCAGATCATGGCCCACGGCGCCTTTGAAGTCGCCAAGCGCTACATCACCTACCGCTACACCCGCAGTCTGGTGCGCCGCAGCAATACCACCGATGAAAAGATCCTTTCCCTCATCGAGTGCTGCAACGAGGAAGCCAAGCAGGAAAATTCCAATAAAAACCCGGTGGTCAATTCCACCCAGCGGGACTACATGGCCGGCGAGGTCTCCCGCGATATCACCAACCGCATCCTGCTGCCCCCCGATATCGTCGAGGCGCATAACGAGGGCATCATCCATTTCCACGATAGCGACTACTTCGCCCAGCATATGCACAATTGCGATCTGGTCAATCTGGAGGATATGCTGCAAAACGGCACCGTCATCACCGGCACCCTCATCGAAAGACCTCATTCCTTCTCTACCGCCTGCAATATCGCCACCCAGATCATCGCGCAGGTAGCCAGCAACCAGTACGGCGGCCAGTCCATTTCGCTCACCCATCTGGCGCCCTTCGTGCAGGTCAGCCGGGAAAAGATCCGCCGCCAGCTCACGGAGGAGATGAAGGAGGCCAACGCCGTCATCACCGAGGAGCAGCTCTCCAATATGGTGGAAAAGCGCCTGCGGGATGAGATCCGCCGCGGCGTGCAGACCATCCAGTATCAGGTAGTGACGCTTTTGACCACCAACGGTCAGGCGCCCTTCGTCACGGTATTCATGTACCTCAATGAAGCCAAGAACGAGCAGGAAAAGCACGATCTTGCGCTCATCATCGAGGAGGTGCTGCTGCAGCGCTACGAGGGCGTCAAGAACGAAAGCGGCGTTTGGGTCACCCCGGCCTTCCCCAAGCTCATCTACGTGCTGGAGGAGGACAACATCTACGAAAACAGCGAATACTACTACCTCACCCGCATGGCGGCCAAGTGCACCGCCAAGCGCATGGTGCCGGATTACATCAGCGAAAAGAAGATGCTGGAGCTGAAGGTGGATAAAAACGGCGAGGGCCATTGCTACACCTGCATGGGCTGCCGCAGCTTTTTGACCCCCTACGTGGATGAAAACGGCAAGCCGAAGTATTACGGCCGCTTTAATCAGGGCGTCGTCACCATCAATCTGGTGGATGTGGCGCTGTCCTCCGGCGGCAATCTCGAAAAATTCTGGAAGATCTTCGATGAACGGTTGGAGCTGTGCCACCGTGCGCTGATGTGCCGCCACAACCGTCTCAAGGGCACCCTCTCCGATGCCGCCCCCATCCTGTGGCAGTACGGCGCCTGCGCCCGCCTCAAAAAGGGCGAAACCATCGATAAGCTGCTGTACGGCGGCTATTCCACCATCAGTCTGGGCTACGCCGGCCTGTATGAATGCGTCAAATACATGACCGGCAAGAGCCACACCGACCCCTCCGCCACCCCCTTCGCGCTGGAAGTCATGCAGTACATGAACGCCGCCTGCAAGAAGTGGAAGGAGGAGCACAATATCGACTTCAGCCTGTACGGCACCCCCCTGGAAAGCACCACCTATAAATTTGCCAAGTGCCTGCAAAAGCGCTTCGGCGTCATCGAGGGCGTGACCGATAAGAGCTACATCACCAATAGCTACCATGTCCACGTCACCGAGGAGATCAATGCCTTTGATAAGCTGCGGTTCGAGGCGCAGTTCCAGCATCTCTCTCCCGGCGGGGCCATCAGCTATGTGGAGGTCCCCAATATGCAGCAGAACCTGGAGGCGGTGCTGCAGGTCATGCGCTTCATCTACGATAACATCATCTATGCCGAGCTGAACACCAAGAGCGACTACTGCCAGGTGTGCGGCTGGGATGGCGAGATCGATATCGTGGAGGAGGACGGCAAGCTCATCTGGCGCTGCCCCAAGTGCGGCAACACCGACCAGGATAAGATGAATGTCGCCCGCCGCACCTGCGGTTACATCGGCACGCAGTTCTGGAACCAGGGCCGCACGCAGGAGATCAAGGAGCGTGTGCTGCACCTGTAAACCATCATTCGCCCTAAAAAAAGAGGGACGCTCTGCGGGGCGTCCCTTTGCGGCAGCGGAAAAGCTGCCGGGTATTCTGCGGGCGGGATAGGAGAGAGCATGAATTACGCAAGCATCAAAAATTGTGATATCGCCAACGGCGAGGGGGTGCGGGTCACACTGTTTGTTTCCGGCTGCACCAACCACTGCGAAAACTGCTTCCAGCCCGAAACATGGGATTTTAACTACGGGCAGCCCTTCACCCCGGCGGTGGAGGATAAGCTCATCGAAATGCTGCGGCCGGGCTTCATCAATGGGCTGACGCTGCTGGGCGGTGAGCCGATGGAGCCGCAGAACCAGCGCGCGCTGCTGCCCTTTTTGCGGCGGGTGCGCAGGGAACTGCCCGAAAAAACCATATGGGCGTTCAGCGGCTTCACCTGGGAGGAGCTGAACACCCCCGGCAGCCACCCCTGCTGCGAGGTCACACCGGAGCTGCTGACCCTGTTGGATGTGCTGGTGGACGGCCGGTTCGTGCAGGCGCTCTATGATATCTCCCTGCGCTTCCGAGGGTCCTCCAACCAGCGCATCATCGATGTCCCCCAAACCCTTGCAGCCGGGCACATCGTGCCGTGGCAGGGCTGACCGACCATGCGGGCGCCCCTCCGCTGCCTGTCGGGGCACCGCCCACCCTTACGGGCCGGCGGCACCCCTCCTCCGCTGCGGTGCGCCCGCCGAATAGCATAAAAAAAGCCGGGCAGGCTTTGTAACCTGCTCGGCTTTCGCTTTTCGGGGGATATCAGGCCTTCCACAAACCGTGCAGGTTGCAGTAGGCGTAAACGCTCTCCACCTCGTCGCCCTCGCACAGCGCAAAGCAAACCTCGGGCTTCTCGCCGGGGTGCAGCTCCTTGCGCTGGTTGCCCTGCCGGGTATGGATGGACACCCACTCAATGTAGTGCTCCGGCAGCATGGGGTGCTCCACCGAGCTGACGACCACATGAACGATGCCGTTTTCCACCGACCAGACCGGCAGGTGCTTTTCCACAGCGGCGTCGGTGGTGTTGGGGATGATCTCGCTCATCGGCTCGCCGCAGCAAACCACCGGCACACCTACGTCCTTCACCTTGGCAATAATGTTTCCGCAGTGCTTGCAGATATAGAATTTCTGTTCCATTTTCATTCTCCTTTTCCATTCGTGTTTTTCCTAAAATAACGCCGGGGGATGATCGCAAACGGGGCAGACGGCGGGCGCCTTCTTGCCGATGACCAAATGCCCGCAGTTGCGGCACTCCCACATGGTCTCCTCGCTCTTTTCAAAAACGCGCTGCATCTCGACATTATTCAGCAGGGCGCGGTACCGTTCCTCGTGGGACTTCTCAATGGCGGCAACGGCGCGGAATTTGCGGGCCAGCTCGGCAAAGCCTTCCTCCTCGGCCTCCTTGGCAAAGGTCGCATACATATCGGTCCACTCGTAATTCTCACCCTCGGCGGCGTGCAGCAGGTTTTGGGCGGTATCGCTTGGCGTGTTCCTTCTCATTTTCGGCGGTCTTGGTAAAAATTTCAGCGATCTGCTCGTAGCCTTCCTTCTTGGCTACACTGGCAAAATAGGTGTATTTATTGCGGGCTTGAGATTCACCGGCAAAGGCGGTCAGCAGGTTCTTTTCGGTCTTGGTGCCTTTCAGTTCCATGGTTCATGCTCCTTTCACGCAGTCAAGTTTTAATGTGTATCTACATTATAACAGTAACAATTCCTAAAATCAAGCATAAAAACAGAATTCCTCCCGAAAAATATCACCCCTGCGGGGAAATACCACAAATTCACCGCCCCCGATTGGCGGAAGGGAGAAAATGTGCTATAATTAAACAATCTACTAAAATACAGCGAGGAAACTTTATGAAAAATATACTTTTCGTATGCAACGGTAATATCTGCCGCAGCCCCATGGCGGAATTTGTCCTTCGGGAGTTGGCAAGGCGGCGCGGGCTGGGGGACGCCGTAGCCTGCCAAAGCGCCGGGACAACGGTTTTTGCGCCGAACAGCCCGGTGCATAACGGCACCGTGCGCCAGCTGAAGCGGGAAAACATCCCCTATTTTCAGCGCGGCTCCCGCAATATCCGCCCGGAGGACTATGCGCAGTTTGACTACCTGTTGGGGATGACCCGCAGCCATGTCCTGACGATGCAGGAGGAATTCGGCGGCGACCCGGCAGGGAAGGTGCGGCGGCTGCTGGACTTTTCCCGCCACCCCCGTGATGTGGATGACCCGTGGTACACCGGGGATTTCGTCACCGCCTACCGGGATATCGAGGAGGGCTGCAATGCCCTACTGGATGAGCTGTTCCCCGGCAGCCGGGAGAAAACCCGCTGAAAAAAGCACCCCGCAGGGGTGCTTTTTCGGCAGGCCGCGCAGCAGCCCGGGCCCCGCGGCGGAGCCGCCGCCGGGCTTCGCCCGGCGCCCCCGAGCCTTCGGCTCGGGTCCCCCGTCCCTGCGGGACGGGGGCGGCTCCGCCGCATACCGGGCCCCTGCGGGGCCCGAAAAGGGGCGCCCGGCCGGGCGCCCCTTCATCGCTTATCCCGGTTGCCGCCCTTATCACTCGGCAGCAGCGTGCTGTGCCGACAGTCGGCAGTACAGCTCGGCATTTTCCCGGCTGTGCGTGACCTGCACCGGGTGCAGCTGCGAAATCGCCTTGGCCGGTGTGCCGACGATCAGCGACCCGTCCGGGAAATGCGCCCCGCCAGCAACCACAGCCCCCGCCCCGACAATACTATCCTTGCCGATGACGCAGCCGTTCAGCAGCACCGCCCCCATGCCGATGACGGTGTTATCCCCGACGGTGGCACCATGCACCACCGCGTTATGCCCGATGGACACCCACTCCCCGATCGTAATGGGATACCCGGCGTCCCCGTGCAGGGTGCAGTTATCCTGCACGTTGCTGTTCTTCCCAATGGTGATGGTATCCAGGTCCCCCCGCAGGACGGCCCCATACCACACGCTGACGCCCTCCGCCAGTGTCACGCTGCCTAAAACAGCGGCATCGGGTGCAATAAATGCGGCTTTCTCGGTATCGGGGATGCGCTCCCCCAGTTGCTTGATCATCGTCTGTACCTCCGGGTTGGGTGTGTGCGCCGCCCGGACCGCCCGCAGGGCGTTCCGGCTCCGCCGGAACTCGGCGGCTCCGCCGCCGGGCCCGCCTTCGGCGGGCCGCCCTGCGGGCGGCTGTGCGGCGCAGGGATGGCCTGTGGCCTTTTTGCTGTCGCTATTGTAGCACGTTGCAGGGCGCCAGTCAAACCCGGATAAAAAATAATTTCAGGCAGACAAATCCGCAAAAAGGGATAGCCAACCGCCCCGAAATCTGCTATACTATATGGGAAAATTGCAAACCGAGAATTTGCAGAAGAATAAGGAGTGTATTACCATGGCAATTGAAAGAACCTATATCATGCTCAAGCCCGACTGCATCAAGCGCGGCCTGATGGGCGAGGTCATCTCCCGCATCGAGCGCAAGAACTACAAAATCGTCGATGCCAAAATGATGACCCTCGATGAGCCGATCCTGCGCGAGCACTATGCCCACATCGCCGATAAGCCCTTCTTCCCGGAGATCGTCACCTACATGACGAGCGGCCCCGTCCTTGCCATGATCGTAGAGGGTGACAACGCCGTAAAGGGCATGCGCATCATCATGGGCGCCACCAAGTTCGAAGAGGCCGCTGCCGGCACCATCCGCGGCGACTACGCCTGCTGCACCAGCGAAAACCTCATCCACGGCTCCGACTCGGTCGAAAACGCCGAGATCGAGATCAAGCGCTTCTTCGGTTAAAAATAAATCGCAGGCCGCCGGTATCCGCACAGGGTACCGGCCCTTTTTTACGGCCCAATGCAAAAGCCCCCACCCGCAAAAGGGTGAGGGCTTTCATGTCAGGTCTTATTTTTTCTCGGCTTTCAGGGCCTCGATCATCATGGGAACGACCTTAAAGAGATCCCCGCAGATGCCGTAATCGGCAGCCTCAAAGATGGGGGCGGTCTCGTTCTTGTTCACGGCGATGATGCACTCGGAATCCTGCATACCGGCCAGGTGCTGGATCGCACCGGAAATGCCCAGAGCCACATAGATCTTGGGGCGAACGGTCTTACCGGTCTGCCCGACCTGATGATCGGCGGAGAGCCAGCCGGCGTCCACAGCGGCACGGCTGCCGCCTACTACGCCGCCGCCCAGGGCCTCGGCCAGCTCCTCGGCCAGCTTAATGCCGGTGGGAACATCCTTACCGATGCCGCGGCCGACCGAAACGATGACCTCGGCGCCGGTCAGATCGACCAGATCCTTGGCTGCCTTCACAATCTCCAGAACCTCGGTCTGCAGGTCGGAGGCCGCCAGCTCTACGGGGTATTTCTCCACTACGACCTTATCGGCCTTGGCCTGGTCGAAGGGGGCGCGCTGCATAACGCCGGGACGAACGGTAGACATCTGGGGACGGAAGCGGGGGCAGATGATGGTCGCCATCAGGTGGCCGCCGAATGCGGGACGGGTCATCTTCAGGTGGGTGCCCTCATCAAACTTCATGTTGTCCACATCCATGGTGGAGGTGGTCTTCAGGAAGGCCTTGTACTTCTCCACATCCACATCCAGGTGGGTGCAGTCGGCGGTCAGGCCGGTGTGCAGGGTCGCCGCGCAGCGGGGGCCCAGGTCACGGCCGATATTGGTCGCGCCGATGAGCATGATCTCGGGCTTCTTTTCCATTACCACATCGCAGATGACCTTGGTATAGGCATCGGTGGTGTAGTCCTTCAGCAGGGGGTGCTCACATACGATGATCCGGTCGGCGCCGTAGCCGCCCAGCTCCTTGGCCAGCCCCTCTACCTTATCGCCCAGCAGCAGGCCGCACAGCTCCACGCCCAGGTCGTCGGCCAGCTTACGGCCTTCGCTTATCAGCTCAAAATCGGTGGGCATCAGCTTGCCCTCACGCTGCTCACAGAATACCCAAACGCCCTTGAAGGCGCTGGGATCGGTATTCACAAAAGTAGACATAGTCATTTCTCCCTTCTATCAGATGATGTGCTTCTCTGCCAGCAGAGAAACCAGCTTTTCGCAGGTCGCCTTGTCGGCGCCCTCCAGCATCATGCCGGCGCCCTTCTGGGGGGGAGAGAAAGACTTGTAAACATTGGTGGGAGAGCCCTTGAGGCCGATGGTGTCCAGCTCGATCAGCGGGTCGTCCTTCAGCGTCTCGAAGTTATAAATCTCCAGCGGCTTATTGTAGCACTCGAAGATACCGCCGACGCTCATATAGCGGGGGGTGTTCAGCTCCTTGATGCAGGTGAGCAGGCAGGGGGTGTGGGTCTTGATGGTCATATAGCCATCCTCCAGCATACGCCGGCAGATGACATGCTCCCCATCGACCTTGATCTCGGAAACATAGGTGATCTGGGGCATACCCAGCTTTTCGGCGATCTGGGGGCCTACCTGGGCGGTATCGCCATCGATGGCCTGACGGCCGCAGAATACGATGTCACCCTTCTCCACGCCGATCTTCTTAATGGCAGCGGCAAGGATCTGGCTGGTGGCAAAGGTATCGGAGCCGCCGAATTCACGGGCGGAAACCAGAACGGCACGGTCGGCGCCGCGGGCCAGCAGCTCACGCAGCATCCCCTCGGCAGGAGGGGGGCCCATGGAAACGACTACGACCTCGCAGCCGGTCTCGTCCTTCAGGGTCAGGGCAGCCTCGATGGCGTTGAGGTCATCGGGGTTGGTGATGGTATCCATGGAGGCACGGTCCATGGTACCGTCTTCTTTTACAGCAACCTTACCGGAGGTATCCGGTACCTGCTTTACACATACGATGCATTTCATAATGGCTTACTCCTCCTATCAGTTTACCTTTAGATTGGCAGCGATGACCATGCGCTGAACCTCGGAGGTACCCTCGTAGATTTCAGTGATCTTGGCATCACGCATCATGCGCTCCACGGGGTAGTCACGGGTGTAGCCGTAACCGCCGAAGAGCTGAACGGCACGGCGGGTCACATCGCTGGCGGCTTCGGCGGCAAAAAGCTTTGCCATGGCGGCGTCAACGCTGTACGGCTCGTGGGCGTTCTTCTTACAGGCAGCGGAGTAAACCAGATATTTCGCAGCTTCCATGCGGGTATGCATATCGGCAATCTGGAACTGGGTGTTCTGGAACTGGGAAATGCGGCGGCCGAACTGAACACGCTCGTGGGTGTACTTGATGACCTCCTCCACAGCGCCCTCACCAAGGCCCAGCGCCTGGGCGGCAATACCGATACGACCGCCGTCGAGGGTCGCCATAGCGATATTAAAGCCCTTGCCCTTCTTACCCAGCAGGCGGTCGGCGGGGATACGGCAGTCCTCCATGATCAGTTCACAGGTGGAGGAACCGCGAATACCCATCTTCTTCTCGTGCTTACCGACGGAGAAGCCGGGGTCGGTGCGCTCCACGATAAACGCGGAGATCTCCTTGCGGGTCTTTTTGGGGTTCTTCTTATCGGGGATGATGCCGGTAACGGCGATGATGATGAAGACATGGGCATAGCCGGCATTGGTGATGAAGATCTTGGAGCCGTTGAGCACCCAGTGGTCACCGTCCAGCACGGCAAAGGTCTGCTGACCCTGTGCGTCGGTGCCGGCGCCCGGCTCGGTCAGGCCAAAGGCACCGACCCATTCGCCGCTGCACAGCTTGGGCAGGTAATATTTCTTCTGCTCCTCGGTGCCGTTCTCATAAATGGGGGCGCAGCACAGGGAGGTATGGGCGGAAAGGATAACGCCGGTGGTGCCGCAGACCTTGGAAAGCTCCTCAACAGCCATGACGTAGGAGAGAACGTCGCCGCCGGCGCCGCCGTACTCCTTGGGGAAATAGATGCCCATCATGCCCAGCTTTGCCATCTTCTTTACGGTTTCCTCGGGGAAGCGCTCCTCCTCGTCCACCTCGGCGGCCAGGGGCTTTACTTCATTTTCAGCAAACTCACGGTACATCTTCTGCACCATGGCCTGCTCACGAGAGAGTGTGAAATCCATGATGATCCTCCTTATTGCTTACTTTCTGTAATCATAAAAACCTACGCCGGTCTTTCTGCCCAGCTTGCCGCCGCGCACCATCTTGCGCAGCAGGGGATGGGGACGGTACTTGTCATCACCGGTTTCAGCCTGCAGAACTTCCATAATGGCAAGACAAACGTCCAGACCGATCAGGTCGCCCAAAGCGAGAGGACCCATGGGGTGGTTGGCGCCCAGCATCATGGCATTATCAATGCCCTCAACGGAGGCAACGCCCTCGGCATAGATGCCGACAGCTTCATTGATCATGGGGATCAGGATACGGTTGACGACGAAGCCGGCGGCCTCCTCAACCTGTACGGGGGTCTTGCCGATATCCTCGGCGATCTTCTTGATGGTCTCCACCATCTCGGCGGGGGTGTTCAGGCCGGCAATGACCTCAACCAGCTTCATAACGGGGGCGGGGTTGAAGAAGTGCATGCCGATGATGGGACGGTCGAGCTTCGCACCCAGCTCGGTGATGGAAAGGGAAGAGGTGTTGGTGGCAAACATGCACTCGGGCTTGCAGATCCCGGAAAGCTCCGCAAAGGTCTGCTTTTTGATCTCCATATTCTCGATGGCCGCCTCGATGACGAGGTCGCAGTCCTTGCAGATTTCCTTGGTGCCGGTGGTAATTTTGGCAAGGATGGCGTCGGCAGCAGCCTGCTCCATCTTACCCTTGGCAACACGGCCGTTCAGGCCCTTGGCAATCTTGTTCTTGCCGTTTGCGGCAAACTCCTCATTGATATCGCACAGGAAAACCTCGTAACCGTTGGACTGTGCAAAAGCCTGGGCAATGCCGGAACCCATAGTGCCGGCGCCGATAATACCAATTTTCATTTGGGATACCTCCATATGTAATAATTTTTTTGTTTATTTATTCAGGAATGCTTCCGCCTTGCGTTTTTCCAGGAAAGCAGCCATGCCTTCCCGCTGGTCGTGGGACTCAAAGCAGTCGCCGAACAGCTTCTCCTCGATGGCGATGGCCTGATCCATATCCACCTGCATCCCCTCATTGATGGCGCGCTTGCAGTTGCGCACGGCAATGGGGGCGTTGCGGGCGATGGTGGTGGCCAGCTTCTTGGCGGCGGCCATCAGCTCATCGGCGGGGTAGACGTTATTCACCAGACCGATGCGATAGGCTTCCTCCGCCTTGATGTTGCGGGCGCCGTAGATCATTTCCTTGGCCTTGCCGGTACCGACGATCCGAGCCAGACGCTGGGTGCCGCCGAAGCCGGGGGTGATGCCGAGGCCGACCTCGGGCTGACCGAATACGGCATTCTCGCTGCAGATGCGGATATCGCAGCTCATGCTGATCTCGCAGCCGCCGCCCAGTGCGAAGCCGTTAACGGCAGCAATAACGGGAATGGGGAAGGTCTCTATCTTACGGAAAACATCGTTGCCCTTTTTCCCGAAGGCTTCGCCCTCGGCCTTGGTCAGGCTGCTCATTTCCCCGATATCCGCACCGGCCACGAAGCTCTTTTCACCGGCGCCGGTCAGGATCAGGCAGCGGATGCTTTCCAGATCCACGCCGTCCAGGGTCTTATCCAGCTCCTCCAGCACGGTGCTGTTCAGGGCGTTCAGGGCCTTGGGGCGGTTGATGGTAATAATACCGATCTGGCCTTCCGCTTCATAGGTAATATATTCCATGAATGCACTCTCCTTCTCTTAATTTTGGCACAGCACCGGAGAGCCGCAGCTCCCCGGTGCATTGGTTTACGGGTGAAGATCAGTCACGCTCTACTACGGTAGCGCAGCCCATGCCGCCGCCGATGCACAGGGTGGCAAGACCCTTCTTGGCGTCCCGGCGCTGCATCTCGTGCAGCAGGGTGACCAGAATACGGCAGCCGGAGGCGCCTACGGGGTGACCCAGCGCAATGGCGCCGCCGTTGACGTTCAGCTTCTCCATATCAAAGCCGAGGTCATGGCCGACTGCGAGGGACTGTGCGGCAAAGGCTTCGTTGGCTTCGATGAGGTCCATATCGGCGACCTTCATATTCAGCTTGCCCATCAGCTTATTTACGGCAGCAACGGGGCCTACGCCCATGATGGAGGGGTCTACGCCGCCCAGTGCGCCGCCTACCCAGGTAGCCATCGGTTTGATGCCCAGCTCCTTGGCCTTTTCTTCGCTCATTACCACGATGGCAGCAGCGCCGTCGTTGATGCCGGAAGCGTTACCGGCGGTCACAATGCCGTCCTTCTTGAAGGCGGGCTTCAGACGGGCCAGGGTCTCCACGGTGGTGCCGGGGCGGGGGCCTTCGTCGGTGTCTACGATCACGGAGCCCTTCTTGCCCTTCACCTCTACGGGAACGATCTCATCCTTGAACTTACCCTCGGCCATGGCCTTTTCGCACTTCTGCTGGCTGCAGGCGGCGAACTCATCCAGCATTTCGCGGGTCAGGTTCCACTGCTCGGCTACGTTCTCGGCGGTAATGCCCATGTGATAGTTATTGAAAACATCCCACAGGGCGTCGTTTACCATGGTATCCACCAGGGTGGCGTTGCCCATGCGATAGCCGTAACGGCCCTTCATCATGGCATAGGGGGCCAGGGACATGCTTTCCATACCGCCGGCCACAACGATATCGGCGTCGCCGGCCTCGATCATCTGGGCAGCCATGTTGACGCAGTTCAAGCCGGAGCCGCAAACGACATTGACGGTGACGGCGGGGGTGGTCACGGGCAGCCCGGCCTTGATGGAGGCCTGACGGGCGACGTTCTGACCCAGACCGGCCTGAATGACGCAGCCCATGTAAACATGGTCGACCTGCTCGGCCTTGACGCCGGCACGGTTCAGCGCTTCCTTAATGACGATGGAGCCGAGCTCGGCGGCGGGAACGGTGCTCAAGGCGCCGCCCATGGTGCCGATGGCGGTACGGCAGGCGCCGGCTAAAACAATTTTCTTCATAGTGTTTGCCTCCTTGAATAAAGTAAAATAGGATAAAAGACGGATTTATTTCACAGCCGCGGGGCGGCCGGGTGAAACGGGGGATCAGCGGCCCAGCTTTTCCTTCAGGCGGGCGGCCACATAGGGGTTCACGAACTTGGAAATATCGGTATTATCGTAGTGCGCTACCTCTTTTACTATGGTGCTGCTCAAATAGGCATAGCGCAGGCTGGTGGTAAAGAACATCGTATCGATGGTGGGGTCGAGGATACGGTTGGTCTGTGCCATCTGCATTTCATGCTCAAAGTCGGTGATGGCGCGCAGCCCGCGGATGATGATCTGGGCGTTATTGGCCCGTGCAAAATCAACGGTGCGCCCGTCAAAGGTCTTTACGGTGACATTTTCCAGCTCCTGCACACTTTTCTGCAGCATTTCCACACGTTCCTCCACGGTGAACAGCGGGTTCTTTTCGCGGTAGTCTGTTTTTGCCACCTCCACATTCATTGTGCCGTCGGCGGCTTTCTTTTCCT
>ENA-UEQL01000732-UEQL01000732.1-human-gut-metagenome-genome-assembly--contig:-NODE-732-length-23699-cov-9.427525_pt1 | contig 23699 bp, 20 predicted proteins | sample MGYA00242905_ERZ507926 | MGnify/ENA primary metagenome ERZ507926 (study PRJEB26167, sample SAMN06115531) | human gut metagenome | host: Homo sapiens | place: China:Henan | collected 2015-09-09 | study...
AATCGACGGGAAATTCCGCATTCGTTTTATGACGTCGCACCCGAAAGACCTCACCGAAGACGTCGTGAAAGCAATCATCCCACCCGAAAAGCCGCTTTAAGTCTTCCAGCCTTTCGATTGTAAAGTATGGGTCAAAGGCTAATCTTGGAACTGTTTTTTCAATAAGAGCGATGGGAATATCCCATGTATATAGGTCGTTGAGGGGCCGCATTTGTTCGCGCGCCTCCTCGGTTTTTCGGGATATTACATCCTCTAATGTTTTAATTAATTTATATAATTTAACGCATTTAATTGCCGAGGCGACGGTCAAAATAAGAAATGCTATGCACGCTATAATTAAACCGGTCAATTCATTTAATTGCAGGTTCGCGTTATAAGCCAAAACCCCGCAAACCGCCGCGCCCGTAAGGGAAATTATGCATATAATTAACAGGAGGGTGTGCTTTGCCGATTTCCCCGAAGATTTAGTTGTAAGGTCATTAATTTCGGCGACCAGTTTGCGGTTGGCCTCCACGTCGACGCCATATTTGGCGAGCATATCCCTGAATTTTTGGCGCGTCAGCTCCGCGAATTTTTCGCGTAAAGAATCGCAATATTCTTTGAGAGGCTCGTAAACGTCTTCTATCATAGAAGAACCGTTTTACTCAAAGTTTTCATATCGGCGCTTGTCGAAAACGGGATCCTCGTAGTGTAACCTGCGCGGGCGGCGACTATCATTTTTGTCGGCCATGAAAACAACGATGCATTCCATTGGTTTACAGTATCGTTGTATAAATTGCGCGCCGCCGTGATTTCTTTTTGCAGATAAGAATTTTGTTGCATGGCATCGGCAATGGCCGCGTGCGCCTTTAATTCGGGATAAGCTTCAACCTGGGGGAATAATTTCCCGAACGCCATATCTAATTCGCTGGAAACGGAGTTTCGGGAAGTATCGTTAAAATTAATGCCTCCCCTGTATGCGGCGACAGTTTTCATGACGTCTTTGTCCAAATCAATGGCTTTCTCCACAAGGCTTGCCACGTTTTGAAGGATAATTACGCGCTGTTCTATGTAATTGTCGATTGTGGAGGCGTCGGCTTGGAGTTTTTGCTGCAGTTTTCTGAAATAATTTGCCGCCGATATTTTCATAAAAATGAAAATTATTCCGGGCAGAATGCCGCATAGCCATAGCAGAATTTCAAATAGCGTCGAACCCCAGCCAATGTTTACGGGGAGTTGTTTTTCGATTACGCCAATATCGCGCCCATTGGGTTCAACGGGAGATGTAAGTTCATCTAATTCATTCGCCATAGTAAAAAAGCTTGTTTAATTATTAAGCATAAGGTCAAGAAAAATAATTGTTTGTTCCGGAAGCTTAAAAGATTCTATCTTGTTATCTTTTGCGTTATTGAATGCCTTAATGTTGAAATATATCTAAATTGATTTCTATTCCGCCACGATTTTTAAATATAATCTTGAATCTGCGGGGTTGGAAGCAAAAAATTTGGCGTTGTTGTTTTCGGGAATAGTTTTGCGTCCGGTTCTGGAAATTTCTGAGAAGGGAAGGGTATGAATAGGGATATGAATTCCAAAAAAGCTTTGCGGCTGGTTTATCCGCAGTGGCAGGGCGGAAAAATCGACCACTGGATAACGGAGATTAAAAATCCCGAGGATTCGTCGCGGGGTTATTTCCTCGGGGCGCGGCTCTTAAACTTTCTCGCGCCCGGGGGCGGGCAAAAGACGGTCGAAGTCCCGATTTCTTTGGAGGCCGTAGCGCGCGAGCCGGTCGACGGAGTGCTCGACCGCGACGTTATCGCAAAGCAGACGCGCGCGGCGCTCGAGATTCTGAGGGCCGAGAATCCGGAAAAGATTGTCACGCTCGGAGGGGAGTGCTCCGTGAGCGTAGTCCCGTTTTCGTATCTTGCCCAGAAGTACGGCGGGGACGTGGCGGTCGTGTGGATCGACGCCCATCCGGATATCACGCTGCCCGGCGACGCATATTCCGGCTACCACGCTATGGCGGTGACCGCGCTGATGGGCGACGGCGACGGTAAAATCCTTTCCGCGCTGCCCGCCAAGATTCCTCCGTCGAGGATATTGCTTGCCGGCATACGCAATTGGGAGCGCGACGAAATCAGGGAGCGCCAAAAGCGGTATGGAATAAAGCACCTTGCGCGCGAAGAGTTCGGCGTTGGCTTCGAGGCTGTCAGGGATTGGCTGAAATCCTGCGGAGCGTCGAAAGTTCTCGTTCATTTCGACATGGACGTGCTCGACCCCGCGGAGATTGTCGCGGCTGTGGGAACCGATCCGGACGGAATGTCTATAGATTCGGTTGTAGGCCTGATAAACGCGATAGCCTCCGAAAAGGAGCTCGTCGGACTCACAGTGGCGGAGCCCATGCCGCGCACGGCGATAAGGATAAAAAATATGCTAGACCGCCTTCCGCTCTTGAAATGAGTCCAGAGCGGAATCCTTAAATTTGCAGGTTGCGCCCGCGCGAGCCTTGCCGCCGGTTTTCAAAGCGGAAAAGCTTGCAGGGAAGGGGGATTGCGCCGTTTGGCGGGTATTCCGGAGGGAAAAATCCTTGCGATGATACTGACGGTTGCCTGTCGCCCGCTGCCGTAAATTTCCTTTATTCGAAAAGGAAGCTATGCGTTTGCGCGCAAATTGAATCGGAGCGTATTAAAATGGCTGAAAATTTAAATACGGAGTTTGGGCAAATTTCATATATAAAAAACGCCGCGAGAACGGCGTTTTTTTTCGTATGCGGCTACATTGGGTTGCGGGCTATCGCCAGCAGCCGCCGTGTCCGCCGTGGTGGTGTCCGCCTCCGTGGTGCCAGCCCGCAGGCGCAGGCCCGAAGAGCGAATGCGGCGAATGCGCCGCGCCGTACAATATGCCGACCGCCGCCAAGGCGATTGCCAATGCTATTATTGCCTTCATTTGGTGCCTCCTTTTCTGAAAATCGTCGGCCTTCCCAAAATATTGTCAACAAATTTTATTTTCGAAAAATTTCTCGTTTTTACGCGCGGCGTTGCGAAAAAATTTTTTCATGCGCGGCGGCCGGAACGCGTTTGCCCTGTTGACTTATGGCTTAGAATCTTTGCGGATTTCCCATTGTGCGCCGCAAATAGTTTAAAAATTCAAATTCGGGATTTCCGGTTGCCGCAGTTGTTGGGAATATCCGGAAATCCTTTTTCGCCGTTCCATTCCCAATCCGTTCCAATTCCGTTTCGCGCAGGCGCGCTTGGCCGGAGGTTTTTTGCGGTTTGAAATTTTGCGCCGGATTCGCGCAAAAAAAACGCGCCGGAGTGCGGCGCGTATTTTGAAAGACCCGAAAAGCGCACCCCCTAGCGGATTCGAACCGCTGTTTCCTGAATGAGGTTCAGGAGTCCTAACCCCTAGACGACGGGGGCGTATTCGCTTTTCGCGTGCGCGGCGATAATGCCGGCGCGCAATTTTTATTGTGCGAGAATATTGGGAAAGTTTTTTGCGCTTGTCAAGAGTTTTTGCGCGCTTTTCAAAAAACCCGCTTTCAGGCGCGCTTTTGCCGCCGATTTTTCAAAAAAAAGCGGCTTTATTTTCTTGAACCGCGGGCGGCGATTGATTTGAAATAATCCATATGGAAAAGCGGGCGTTAATATCTGTAAGCGACAAAACGGGAGTCGTTGAATTTGCGAGGGAACTCGTTTGCAAGCACGGCTATACAATACTTTCCACAGGCGGGACCGCGAAGCTTTTGGCGAAGGAGGGAATACCCGTGACGGAGGTCTCGGACTACACGGGATTTCCCGAAATGATGGACGGGCGCGTAAAGACCCTCCATCCGAAGATTCACGGCGGCCTCTTGTGCCTGCGCTCCAACCCGTCCCACATGGCGCAGGCCGAAGAGCACGGCATAGGCATGATAGATCTCGTGGCAGTCAACCTGTATCCGTTTGAGGCTACGGTCTCCAAGCCCGGCTGCACGATAGAAGACGCCATCGAAAACATCGACATCGGGGGGCCCTCGATGCTCCGCTCCGCCGCCAAAAACCATGCGAGCGTGACGGTTGTTTGCGACAGCGCCGATTATCCGCGGGTGCTCGAGGCGCTCAGGCTGGGCGGCGACGCGCTTCAAGAGCTGCGCAGGCGGCTCGCGCTGAAAGTGTACCAGCGCACGAGCGCCTATGACGCCGCCATCGCCAATTATCTCAATTCGCGCTTCGGGGACGGCGGGCTGCCGTCGACCCTCAACATCGGGCTTCCCGTCGTCCAGAAGATGCGCTACGGCGAAAACCCGCACCAGGCGGCGGCGCTCTACGGCGACTTTGACAAAATTTTCAGGCAGTTGCAGGGCAAAGAGCTATCCTACAACAACATTATAGACATATCGGCCGCCGCGGAGCTCATCGCGGAATTCGAGAGCCCGACGGTCGCCATTCTCAAACACACCAACCCGTGCGGGGTTGCGTCTTGCGAAAATCTCGTCGAAGCTTGGAACCAGGCGTTCGAGACCGACAGGCAGGCGCCGTTCGGCGGCATAATAACCGTCAACCGCAGAATGGAGGCGGATTTGGCGAAAGTGATCTCGGGCATATTCTGCGAGGTCGTCATAGCTCCGGATTTTTCCGACGAAGCCATAGAAATCTTTTCCAAGAAAAAGAATCTCCGCCTGATGCTTTGGAACTGCAAAAAGGTTGGCGGCCTGCGCGTAAAGAGCGTTGTCGGAGGGGTTCTCGCACAGACTGCCGACGATATCGAGGAGCTCAAATCAAATATGCGGGTCGTCACAAAGCGCCAGCCGACGGAAAATGAATGGCGCGCGATGCTCTTCGGCTGGAAAGTCGTAAAGCACGTCAAGAGCAACGCCATAGTCTATGCCGGCTGCGAGCGCACCCTCGGAATCGGCGCGGGCCAGATGTCGCGCGTGGACAGCTCGCGCATAGCGGTTTGGAAAGCGGGGGAGGCCAAGCTCTCTCTCAGGCCGAGCATCGTGGCTTCCGACGCGTTCTTCCCGTTCGCCGACGGGCTGCTCGCCGCGGCGGAGGCGGGCGCGACCGCCGCAATCCAGCCGGGGGGGTCCGTGCGCGACGAGGAGGTTGTCGCCGCCGCCGACGCCAACAACATGGCAATGGTATTTACGGGAGTACGCCACTTCCGCCACTAAAAATGCGCGTCGAACATCGCAGATTCTCCGACAGGTCGAAGGCTCTGCTGACGCTGCTATTTGCGGCGTTGGCGAGCTTCTATATCCTCTCGGCGGGCGGCTGCGATTTCGGCAGGGAGGAGGTCGTCAAAGAGACTTCCGAGCCCCACTTCCTGCGCGGCCAGGAGGAATTGCGGCGCGGCAACATCTCTGAGGCGTTGAGCGCGTTTCTGAAAGTTTCGGAGAAGCGGCGCGACGCTCCCGAATCGCATTTCGAGCTCGGGCGCATATACCTCGAACACATGAACGATCCCAATACCGCCATTTACCATTTCAAGAAGTATTTGGAGCTCAAACCCAATTCGCAGTCTTCGCCGATGGTGAGGCAGATGATAGAGACCGCCCAGAAAAAATTTGCCGCCTCCCTCCCCGAAAGCCCCTTTGAAAACAACATAAGGCGCATAGAGCTCGAGGAAATCCTGCAAAAACTTCAAAAGGAAAATCTGGAGCTCAAACAGAAACTGGCCGCGGCGGCCGCCACGATAGACCGCCTTGAGGCAACGCAAAACGTCAGTGTGCAGACTTCCGCTTCCCGTTCCGCGGAGACCGCTCAGCCCCGTGTTTCCCGCCGCCCCGCCCAGGCAAACGCGCAGGCAAATCCCCGCGAACCCGGCAGACAGCCCGCTCCCTCCGTGCGCCGCGACATACCGTCTTCCTATACTGTCCAAGCGGGCGATACGCTCTCGAGCATAAGCCGCAAAATGTACGGCACCCCCAACAAGTGGCGCGACATATTCGCCGCGAACCGCGACAGGCTAGCCACGGCCTCATCCTTAAAGCCGGGGCAAGTCCTTAAAATTCCCCGCCGCTGATTTGGCGAATGCTTTTGGCGAATAGCTGCGTTTTGGGGAAAGCCGCCACTGGTCACGTACTAATGTACGCTCCCACCGGTGGCTTTCCCCAAAACGCAGCTCTTCATCCAAAAGCATTACGCCAAATCGGGAACCTTTGGTTTTCGGAACGAACTCCGGAAGTGCTGACGAACCTCTTATGGGAGGTTCGTTTTTTTGCGGGGAACGGGGAGGGGATAGAAGCATTGGCGGAGCCAATCTTCGTAAGGGCGCAGCCCTTCAATGGCTGGCGCACCTTGCGCCCGTAAGGGGCGCCAGCCCCTTCTATGGATGCGGCCCTGCCGCCCCCTTCAATGGCTGGCGGCACTGCTGCCCCCTTCTATGGAAGCGGCACTGCCGTTTGGCGCATATTGCGCCCGCCTACTTTTTGTAGGATTCGCTCAGGTATTTTGACACTCCCTCGTGCGAGGGTTTCATTGCCTCTTCGCCTTTGTGCCAGTTCATCGGGCAGACTTCGCCGAATTCCTCGAAGTGCTGCAAGGCGTCCACCATTCTGATTTCCTCCGCCGTGGAGCGGCCGAGCGGAAAGTTGTTGACCACCTCGTGCTGCACTATGCCGTTTTTGTCGATGAGGAACAGCCCGCGGTATGCGACCATCTCTCCGTCTACGCGCTCCCTGCCGTCGGGGTCGGTCTTTTTGCGGCCCGCGAGAACCCCGTAGTCGCGCGCGATCGTCTTGTTTGTGTCCGCCACGAGCGGATAGGCAACCCCCTCGATTCCGCCGTTTGCGCGCGGGGTCTGAACCCACGCGAGGTGGCAGAACTCGGTGTCGGTCGAGCACCCTATGAGCTCGACGTTCCTCTCGTCGAATTCCTTTTTTGCCGCCTGGAACGCGAGGATTTCCGTTGGGCAGACGAATGTGAAGTCCTTGGGGTAGAAGAAGAGTATGACGTATTTCTTTCCCTCGAACTGCGACAGGGTGAAGTCGCTTACGATTTTTCCGTCCACGACGGCGTTTGCCCGAAAGTCGGGCGCCTTTTTGCCTACGAGCGTTGACATATTGCTTTCCTTTGGTTGTTTTTTGTTCTGAAAAAATCCGCGTATTTTTTTATATCGGAAAATTGTTAGATTATTTTAACTTTTTCCTCCTTGCGCTATGACAGCCCGGGGAGGTAGATTGTTCCGCGACGTATGAAATTTATAGACACCCATGCGCATTTGGACGGCTTCGGCCGGCGCGGCGGGCTCGCGGAGATTGTCGGGCGCGCCATGGACGCCGGAGTGGAGAAGATCGTAGCGTGTTCCACCAATCCCGACGAGTGGCTGTTCTACGAATCCGCGGCGCGCGAGTTTGCGGGCTCCGTGTTCTGGCAGATAGGAATCCACCCGGGCGACATTTCCGAAAACTGCGAAATCGCCCTCGACTCCCTCGGGGCGTTTTTCGCCTCCGACTTCCCGCCGGTTGCGATCGGAGAGATCGGGCTCGACTACTTCCGCGCGCCCTCCGACCCCGCGGAGTTTGAGGCCATGCGCGACCGCCAGATAAAAATTTTCTCGCGGCAGCTCGAGCTCTCCAATTCTTTCGAGTCCGCAAAAATCTGCGTGCACGCGCGGGACAGCGTCGGGGATTGCGTTGAGCAAATCGCGGCGGCGGGCGTCGACTTTTCGCGCGTGGTTTTCCACTGCTATGCGGGGACTGCCGAGGAGCTCGCTGAAATCAACGCCCTCGGAGCGCGCGCATCGTTCACGGGAATCATTACCTACAAGAGCGCGGGGGAAATGCGCAGGGCGATGCTCGCGCAGGGGCTCGGGCGCCTGATGTTAGAGACCGACTGCCCGTATCTCGCTCCCGCCCCGTTGCGCGGAAGCGTCAACGAGCCCGCCAATATTCCGCTGATAGCGCGCGCGGCGGCGGAAATTTTCGGCGTTTCCGAAGAATATCTTGCGGACGCAGTGCGCGAAAATTCGCGCGGCTTCTTCGGAATTTGAATCCGCGGCGCCCGGGAGGGGCGGCTGAAAGCGCGGCCCGTGCGCGTCAGCGCGCGTACAGCGACTCGAAGTTTCCCGAAAAAAACTTCCGCGCGAGCCCGGTGGGCACAGCAGCTTTCGCCTCGGCGACGGCGGTTTCCATTTCCTCATTTATGAATTTGCGCGGATACAGGCGCAGCGGGTAGTCCGAGCCGTAGAGCGCGCGGCGGGGAAATTTTTTTACAGCCTTCGCCACGGCCTCCGCGCCGTCCGTGAGCGGGAACGCCGCTGTGTCGAAAAAGGCGTTCGGCGGAGGTTCAAATGACGGCCCGACGGCGTCCCCGCCGCAGAGGTGGGCGAATATGAATTTGGCGGACGGGCAGGCGCGCGCGGCGGCGTAGGCGGCTTCAAAATTTGTCGCGCGCTTGCCGGGGTACTGGCGCGGGGATTTTTCAGTTAGGTGCGCGCAGATGGCGAGCCCCGCGCCGGCGCATGCCAGCGCGATTTCAGAAAATTCCCGGGACGAATAGCGGAAGCCCTGGACGCCGTCGTGGAGCTCTCCCACGCCGATGAACCCGAGGTCGCGCGCGCGGGCGATTTCTTCGAGCGATTCGCGCGGGAATGCGGGGTTTATGGACGCGAACGCGGAAATCCTGTCGGGGTGCGCCGCCGCGAATTTCGCGATTTCGGCGTTCATGAGCGAGCACGTCGCGGGATCTTCCCAGTACCAACCCTGCACGACTGCCCTTTCCACGCCCGCGCGGTCCATGTCGAGCAGGAATTTTTTTTCGTCCGGAAACCCCTGCAAAGAGCGTTTGCCGTCCGCCCGCCTGCCGACGAGCGCGCCCCAGTAGGGCTCTCCGGCGCATGCCGCCCACGCTTCGGGGTTTTCGGCGGCGAAGCGCGGGTAGAAGTGCGTGTGGCAGTCGGTTATCTTCAAGGCTCAGATAAAGTTGAAGTATGCGAGCGCTCCGAGTATGAGCGCGAGGGCTATCCTATAATACGCGAAGGGCGCAAGCCCCCTGCGTGTCAGAAATTCGACAAGCCACCTGACCGAGACCGCGGCGGCTGCGAACGCCACCGCCATTCCAAGCAGCAGGGGGCCGGAGGAGACAGCGCGCAGAAGGGCGTCGCCGTCTTTCAAGATTTTGTATGCCGACGCCGCGGAGAGGGTGACGAGCCCCAGCAGAAAGCTGAAGCGCGCGGAATCCGCCGGCCTTAGCCCGACGGCGTAGCCGCCGACAATCGTCATCATGGAGCGGCTGGTCCCGGGCCACATCGCGACGCATTGGAGGATTCCGATTAGAAGCGCGGAGCGCGCGCGCATGTTTTCGAGTCGTGTGCGGGGCGAATGCGGCGAGGCGTGCGCTGAGGCGTACCGGCGCTGCGTCCAGAGCATCAGCAGCGCGCCGAAGAACAGGGCGGCTATCACCGGAACGACGCCGAACAGCGCGCTTTCGATAAATTCGCCCAATAGAAGCCCCGCGGCCGCCGCGGGCGCGAAAGCCGCCATGATGTTGCGCAGCAGCCTCAGCCCCTCGGGGTTGCGGCCGAGAAGCCCGAAAAACATTTTCACCAGCCATTCCCAATAGACGAACGCCACCGCCGCTATCGCCCCCAACTGGATCACGACGGCGTACGCGTCGGCCGCGGCTTTCAGCGTCACGGGCTCGCAGCGGCCGTTTAGGACGGGGTTGCCGTCGGCGTCGAAGAGCGGCTCGCGCGAGTCGAGCCCCAAAAAGGCGTTGGCTATGATGAGGTGGCCGGTGGACGAGACGGGCAGGTATTCGGTGAGCCCCTCGACTATGCCGAGAACTACCGCGTCGGGATATGATATGTCGTTTTTTGCGGCGGGCTCCGATGCGTCCGGAAGCGGCGCGGCGGGCGGGGGGTCGGCGGAGATTTCGTTTATCGTCTGCGCGCCGGAGAGGCATGCCGCAAAAAGCGCCGCCATGCAAAGAAGTTTTTTCATATTTGGCGTGTGTCGGTGTTGTGGTTTTCCGCGCCCGCGTTCCTCCCCGCGTCCGCGCGGAGCGGCGTCAGAACGCCTTGCGCGATTCAAGCGCGCTTTTTATTGTGCCCGAGTCCGCGAATCCGAGCTGGCTGCCGCTGGGCAGGCCGAATCCTATGCGCGTCAGCCGTATTCCGCGCGGGGCGGCGACGCGCTCCTGAATGTAGTGGCAGGTGGCCTCGGCCTCGATGTCGTTTGAAAGGGCGAGAATGATTTCCGTTATGCCGGACTCCTCCGCGCGCCTTGCGAGGGAGGCCAGGTTGAGCTTGTCGGGGCCTATCTTTTTTATGGGCGAAAGCTTGCCGCCCAGTACATGGTATTTCCCCCTCCACGCGCCGGATTTTTCTATTGCGGCGATGTCGGATGCCTTTTCCACGACGCACACGATGTCGGGTATCCTCGATTTGTCGGAGCATATTTCGCACGGCTGCCCGTTCTCGGAGAGCCCGAAGCACTCGGGGCAGGGTGTTATGCGCCCGAGCGCCGCCGTTATGGACTCCGCGATTTCCGCGGCGTCGGCGCGGTTTTCGAGGGCGAGGTACATTGCCATGCGCTCGGCGCTTTTTATCCCCGTCCCCGGGAGTTTTTTGAGGGCGCTTTTGAGTCTGTCGAAAGATTTGCTCATTTTTAGTCGCGGCAATCCGGGGCGTGGAAAAGCCGGAAGCGCTTTATTTCCCCCGCCCGATAGCCCCTCCCCTTGGAGGCCGGCGGCTTTAAACGAGGCCGGGAATGGAGAATCCGCCGGTTATTTTGTTCATTTCCGCCTCGCTCTTGGCGCGCGCCTTCGCGGCGGCGTCCTCGACGGCGGCGACGATGGAGGCCTCGACGCTCGCCGCGTCCTCCTTGAGAAATTCGGGGTCTATCTTTACAGATTTCAGGGTTCCCTGGCCGTTCACCACGGCTTTTACCGCGCCGCCTGCGGCCGACCCTTCGACGGTCATTTCCGCGAGCTGGGCCTGGACGGTCTCCATCGCCTTCTGCATTTTCTGCGCCTGTTTCAAAAGTTTGCCGACTCCGGGCATAGCGTATCCTTATTTTGGCTGTTTAGAGTTTTTTGACGGTCAAAAGCGTCAAGTCGTCGCCGTACTTCTTTTCCGGCGTCATAAACGTTTCGACGGATTTTATGATTTCTTCGTTCAAATCATTTGCATTTCTCGAGCGCAATGTCGAGACTGTTTCCGCCAATTTTTTTGCGGAAAACTCGGTTCCGCGCGGGTCGGCGGCTTCCGTGAGCCCGTCGGTGTAGAGGACGAGAACGTCTCCCGGGCCCATTTCGAAGGAGGCGTCCTCTATCACGCTGTCGAATAGCTCTTCGGACACCATGCCGAGCGCCATTCCCCTCGATTTTACCGGAACCGCCGGGCCGTCCGAGCCTGCCCGCGCGAGCAGCGGGGGTTCATGGCCGGCGCGCGCGAATTTAGCCTCCCCCGAGCTCGGGTCGAGAATCGCGTATATTATGGTTATGAACATGTCCGAGCGCATCGCGCGCACCATTTCGGAGTTCAGTATTTTGAGGGTTTGCGCGGGCGACTTGCCGGTGGAGGCTATGTATCTGAGCTTTGTCTGGCAGAGCGCCATGAGTATCGCCGCCGAAATTCCCTTGCCCGATACGTCGCCTATCACGACGCCGATTTTGCCGCTCGGGAGCTTGAAGAAATCGTAGAAGTCGCCGCCGATGAGCTGCTGCGGAAGATATTTTACGGCGAATTCGAGCCCGGGAATCTCCGGCAGGTTTTCGGGCAGAAGGTATCTTTGGACGCTGCTTGCGAGCCTCAAATCGAACTCGAGCTTGTTCTTCATTATAAGCGCCGAGACCGCTTCCGCGTTTTGGAGGGCGAGGGCGCACTGCTCGCCGAGCGAGCGCGCGAGGGAAAATTCCGTCTCAGTGAACGCTCTGCCGCTTATGGGGTTTGCCACGGCGAGCACCCCGCCGAGCTGCCCCCTGAACACGAGCGGAACAACCATCAGGCTGCGGATTTTGAGGGATTCGTCCTCGTGGCGGATTACGCGGGGGTCTTTGAGCGCGTCCCTTATCAGCACTCCCTTTCCGGACGCGGCGACCTCGCCGAGCACTCCCTCGTTGGGCTCGACCACTTCGCGGCGCAGGGCGTCTTCTATAAATTCGGCGCGCAGCTCGCCGCTCTTCTGTTTTTCAATTTTCCGCGTCTGGGGTGGAAAGAGCCCCTCGCAGGCCTTTGCCACAAGCCTTCCGTCGGGCGACTTTTCGTACACGCACGCGCTCATCGCCCCGCATGAGAGCGCGGTGGCGCGGACTATGCGCTTGTAGATTTTCTCGCGGTTTGCGCCCGAGCCGATGTCGTCGGCGCTCCTGTGCAGAAATTCGATTATAACCTGCCTCTCCTCTTTCATTCTGTCGATTTCGTCGAGCGCGCTTGCGAGCTCGCGGCGCGAATGCAGCGCGAACAGGGCGCACGCTGCGGCTATTGCCGCCAATATTGCGGAGGCGAGGACGTAAACCATTGGCTATTTGCTTTCGGTTTCCCTTTTGAGGAAGGCTATGACGTCTTCAAATTTGGTTTTGTTTGACGAGTCGGCCTCCACGAGGTTTTCGTGGGCGTTTAGTATGTTGGCGTGGGTCGCGTTGTTGGCGGGCAGGAACTCGGAGGTCGGCTTGGGCATCGCCGACGGGTCTTCGGCGATTCTTACGAGCTTGAATATGCCGAGGTTGTCGATGAGCTCCCTGTTGCGGTCGTTCAGGTTTACAAGAACCATTTCGCCGCCGGTCTTGTGTATTTTCAGCGCCGCTCCCGCCACCATTCCAAGAAACGTGCTGTCCATGCCCGCGCACTGCGAGCAGTCCACCACTATCTTGGAGCATCCGCGGGCGATCGCGGCGGAAAAGAATTCCCCGACATTGCGGCAGTTCAGGTAATTTGCCTTGCCGACGACCGCCATCGTCGCGGTGCCGGAGGAGATCCCCACGAGGTATTTTGTTTCTTCGAGCATATCGGGGCTATTTGTTGACGATTTTTTCGAGCACGAGCGGCAGGATTCCGCCGGACATGTAGTAATCCGCTTCGACTGGCGTGTCGATTCTAAGCTTTATGTCCGCGCTCGACTTGGAGCCGTCCGCGCGCGAAATTTCGAGAACCGCCATCTGCGCGGGTTTTATGCCGTTTTCGAGGCCGAGTATGGAAAATGTCTCCGTGCCGTCGAGCCCGAGCGTCTGCGCGTCCTCTCCGGCGGAGAACTCGAACGGCAAAACCCCCATTCCGACGAGGTTGCTGCGGTGTATGCGCTCGAAGGACTTCGCCACGACCGCGCGCACGCCGAGCAGCCTTGTGCCCTTCGCCGCCCAGTCGCGCGAGCTGCCCATTCCGTAGTCGGTTCCGCCGAACACTATTAGGCCCTCCCCGCGCTTCTTGTAGGCGAGGCTCGCGTCAAAGATCGGGACGTTTTCTCCGGTTCCGTCGATTTTGGTGTATCCGCCCTCGACGCCGCCCGCCATGCGGTTGCGTATGCGCACGTTGGCGAACGTCCCGCGCGTCATAACCCTGTCGTTGCCGCGCCTCGAGCCGAAGGAATTGAAGTCTTTGGGCTCGACGCCGCGCGCGCGCAGGTATTTTCCGGCGGGGCCGTCGGGGGGAATGGAGCCCGCGGGCGAGATGTGGTCGGTCGTCACGGAATCCCCGAGAATCGCGAGCGGCCGCAGACCCGATAGCGCCGGCGCCTCCCTGTTGCCGACGGATTCAAAAAACGGCGGGTTTTGTATGTAGGTGCTGTTTTCGTCCCATGCGTAGGTTGCGGAGGCCTTGCTTTCGATTTTCCGCCAGCGCTCGGGGCCGGACATGTCGGAGTAGCGCGCGCGGAACATTTCGCTCCTGACGCACGCGGCGACCGTTTCGGAAACCTCGCGGGAGCTCGGCCAGACGTCGGAGAGGAACACGTCCTTTCCGTCGGGGGTCTTGGCGAGGGGCTCGCGGTCGAAGTCTATGTCTATCCTGCCCGCCAGAGCGAACGCGACGACGAGCGGCGGGCTCATGAGGTAGTTGGCTTTTAGCAGCGCGTGGACGCGCGCCTCAAAGTTTCTGTTGCCCGACAGGACGCTCGCGCACGCCAAATCCGCGGATTTTACTGCCTCCGAGATTTCCGCGTCTATGGGGCCGGAATTGCCTATGCACGTCGCGCAGCCGTAGCCGGCGAGGTTGAACCCGAGAGAATCGAGGTGCTTTTGCAGTCCGGCGGCTTCGAGGTAGTCGGTCACCACGCGCGAGCCCGGCGCGAGCGACGTCTTTACATAGGCGGGCGGGCGCAGGCCGAGTTCGTCCGCCTTTTTCGCCAGCAGCCCCGCCGCGACGAGAACCGACGGGTTGGAGGTGTTCGTGCAGCTGGTTATCGCCGCTATCAGAACGCTGCCGTTGCGCAGTTCGCCCTTGGAAGTTTCGGCTTTGGCGTCGGGGTCGGCGCCGGTTTCGGACATGAAATTCCGGAAGGCCTCCTTCGACTCCGATAGGACGATTTTATCCTGCGGTCGCTTGGGGCCGGCGATGGACGGGCGGACTTCCGAGAGGTCGAGATCCACTACCTTTGTGTAGTCGCAATCTCCGTCGGAGGGGATTCCGAAAATTCCCTGCGCTTTGTAATAGTCGCGCGCGAGGGCGACGAGCTTTTCGTCGCGCCCCGTCAGCAGCAGGTATTCGAGCGTCGTCTCGTCGACGGGGAAATAGCCCATTGTCGCCCCGTATTCGGGCGCCATGTTCGCGACTGTCGCGCGGTCGGCGAGCGATAGGCTCCGCGCCCCCTCCCCGAAAAATTCCACGAATTTTCCCACGACCTTCTCGCGGCGCAGCATCTGCGTGACGTGCAGGGCGAGGTCGGTTGAGGTTGCGCCCTCCTCGAGGCGGCCCGTCATGCGCACGCCGACGACTTCCGGAACTTTGAAATACACGGGCTGGCCGAGCATTCCCGCCTCAGCCTCAATGCCGCCGACGCCCCAGCCGACGACTCCGAGGCCGTTTATCATCGTCGTGTGCGAGTCCGTGCCCACGAGCGTGTCGGGATAGAACACGGTTTTGCCGCCGGATTCGGATTGGAACACCAGGCGCGCGAGGAACTCGAGGTTTATCTGGTGGATTATGCCCGTCGAGGGCGGAACCACCGAAAAGGTCTTGAAAGCGTTCTGGCCCCATTTGAGAAATTCGTAGCGCTCGCGGTTTCTGTCGAACTCCATGTCGAGGTTTTTTTCGTAGGCGTCGGGAGTTCCTGCGAAGTCCATCTGCACGGAGTGGTCCACCACCAGGTCGACGGGCACGAGCGGCTCGACGCACGACGGGTCGGCGCCGAGCTTTGCGGCGGCGTCGCGCATGGCCGCCAGATCCACGAGCAGCGGCACGCCGGTGAAGTCCTGCAATACTATGCGCGAAACCACGAACGGCACTTCGTAGTCGCCCGGGTTTTGGGCGTTCCACGCGGCAAGCCGCCTGACATCGCCCTCCGAGGCGAGTTTTCCGCCGCAGTTGCGCAGTACGCTTTCGAGCACTATCCTCACGCTCACCGGCAGGCGGGAGACGTCGAGCCCGCATTTTTTGAGGGCGGGAAGGCTGTATATGAAACCCTTCGCGCCGGACTGTTTCGATTCAAATTCTGTTAGCGTATCGAGCGGATTGTTCATTGGCTGAAATTGTCTGTCTGTTGTCTCGGCGCCGCCGCGGCGCGGTCGCCGGAATTTTTAAAATGCGCGTCCAATTTATGCGCTAACTGCGGCGCATTGCAATTCAATTATGCGGGGCGCGCGGCGCATTGGAAATCGGCGCGCGCGGGGGCTTCCCGCGCCTGCGCCGTTTGCGCCCTACTTTTCCTGAGTTTCGGAGGTTTCCATGACAGCGGTGCACTCGCCCACCATCCGCGCCTCCATTTTATCCACAACTACCCTCATGCGCTGATCCTTGAAATATATTCTCTCACCCTTTTCGGGAAAGCGCCCGAGCGACAGCGTGACGAGCCCCCCGAAAGTGGAGACCTCGTCGGCGTCGAAATCGACGTCCAGAAAGTCCTCCACGCGGCGTATGGGCGCTAGCCCCGAAATCTTGTACTTGTTTTTGCCTATCACGCGGATCGGCTCGCCCTGAGAGACGGCGAATTCGTCGCGTATCTGCCCGACGAGCTCGCCGAGCGCGGCGTCGAGCGTCAACACCCCTATGACGCCCCCGAAATCGTCCTCGACGAGCGCGATGTGGATTTTGTACCCGAGCATTTTCGCGAGCGCTGACTCGAGGTTTTCGTTTTCGCGCAGGCGGAGCGTCTGGCGCGCGATTTTGGAGAGGTCGGGCGTTTCGGATTCCGCCTGCGCCGCGAATAGGTCGCGCAGGTGGATTATGCCGTAGCAGTCGTCGAGGTCGCCGCGGCAGAGGGGATAGCGGTTGTAGCGCGAGCGCAGGGCGACTTTCAGGTTTTCTGAATAGGGCTCGTCGATGTCGAAGTACTCGACTTTGCTGCGCGGCAGCATCGCGTCGCTGACGTCGAGCTCCTGCAGCCTTATCGCGTTGCGCGCTATCTTGCCGGCGTAGGGCGAAACCGGCTCGGCGTCGGCGTCCTCGGCGCGCAGCATTATTTCGGCGTCTATGCGGCTGAACGGCGGCTTGCAGGGCAGCCTCTTCCCCGCGAGCTTCGCCCCGATTTTTTCCGCAACAAGCTCCGCGGGCTTTGCAACCGCATAGAGGGCGACGAAGATCGGGGCGATTTTCCGCAGAACCTTTTCGGGGTTCGCCGCGGCGAACCGCGCGGCGGGGATCCCGAGAATCCCGTATTCGGCGAGCGCAACCGCCCCCGCCGCCGCGAGCGCGAGCAAAATCCGGCTTCCCGCTCCGGTTTCGACCCCGAACCTTTCGAGCGACCCCGCCGCCGCGAAGTACGCAAACGCCGCGGAGAATGCGACGAACGCGCGCGCGGACAGGGCGAGAGGCCCCGCGATTTTGCCTCCGTTTTCGCAGCAGAAGCGCGCCGCCGCCCCGAGGGCGGTTTCCGGAGTCTTTCGGCGCGCGTCCGCGGAAAATTTGCGGACCGCGAGCGCAAATGCGAATGCCGTAAGAGCCGCCGCCGCCGCCGCGCAAACCGCGCACGCCGCCCAAAGGGCCGCTATTTGCCAGATTTCCGGCACCGCTATTTGAGCAGTTTGGCGAGCTCGCCTATGCAGCGCTCGTTCTGTTCGGGCTTTCCTATCGTGATTCTCAGCCAGTCGGGGAGCCCGTAGCCCACATTTGGCCGCACGATGACGCCGCGCTTTTGCATCTCGACAAATTTTTGCGGGGCGTCCGCGACCTTTACCATGACGAAATTCGCGCCGTCGGAGAAGTATTCGAGCCCCAGCTTTTCAAACGCCTCCACGAACTGCTTTCTGCCGGCGTTGTTGACTTCGCGGCTGCGGCGCACGAAGTCGTCGTCGTCGAGCGCGGCGAGGGCCGCGGCCTGCGCGAGGGAGTTGACGTTGAACGGCTCGCGCGCCCTGTTAATGTAGCCCGCGATTTCCTCAGACGAGTACGAGTACCCGATTCTGAGCCCGGCCAGCCCGTAGATTTTCGAGAACGTCCTAAGGCATATTACGTTTCTGCCCTCGGCTATGAGGTTGCGGAGGTCTACGGGGTTTTCCTGGTATTCGGTATAGGCTTCGTCGTAGCAGAATATGACGTGCTCCGGCAGCGACCTGACAAAGTTTTCAACCTCCGCCTGCGGCACAACGCACCCCGTGGGGTTGTTGGGGTTTGTCATGAACACGACTTTCGTCCTGTCCGTGACGGCGTCGCGCATGGCGTCGAGGTCGTATTTAAGCCCGGGCATGGGCACGCTCTTGCACACGCCGCCCATGAAAATTGTCGCGAGCTTGTAGACTATGAACGATTGCGCCCCGAATACCGTCTCGTCGCCGTCTCCGACGAAGCACTGGGCGATGAATTCGAGGATTTCGTTGGAGCCGTTGCCGAACGCGAACTGCGCCGGCGCAAGCCCCCATTTTTTTGAAAGCTTTTGGCGAAGCTCGTAGCAGCCGCCGTCCGGATAGTAGTTGAGGGTTTCGAGGCGTTTTTTGACCGCCTCCACCGCTTTCGGTGACGCCCCGAGCGGATTTTCGTTCGAGGCCATTTTCAGTATCCCGTCCGGATCCAGCCCGAATTCGCGCGCAACGTACTCTATCGGCTTGCCCGTTTCGTACACGGGAAGATTTAAGATTTGTTTCTTTACTATTTTGTCGGGTTTCATAATCTGAGCCTATTAAAAGAGAGCGGATTATTTGCCCTCCGCCACTCTTTTGCAAGCGAAGAACTTCAATTTTCCGTCAAAAACATGCTCATATACTGCACTGGCGCGACGGGGCTGGCGGGCTACAATTTCGTCAAGGCCGCCGCTTCCGAGGGCCACAAGATAATAGCCGTATGCGGCAGGAGGGAACTTCCGCCGATAGCCAACGTGACGGTCCGGCACTGCGACCTGCTCGACGAAAACGCCGTGCAGCGCGCGGTTCTCGACGCCTTTCCGGACGCCATAGTGAACTGCGCGGCGATTTCAAGCCCCGCCGACGTCGACGCCAATCCGGAGCTCGCCGAAAAGATGAACGCCGCCCTTCCGGAGAGGCTCGCGCAGCTTGCCAACCACGTGGGCGCGCGCTTCATACATCTCTCGACCGACATGGTTTTCGACGGCTCCGACGCGCCCTACAAGAATACGGACGTCCCCATGCCGTGCACGCTCTACGGAACGACCAAGCTCATGGCGGAAAAGCGCGTCCTCAAAGCCGCCGCCCCGATTTCCGTCGTGCTGCGCCTGAGCCATATAAGCGGCAACAGCCTGACGGAGCGCCGCTCTTTGCACGAAAAACTGCTCCGCCAGTGGGCGGAGGGCAAAAAGACCCCGTGCCGGACCGACGAAATAAAGTGCCCGCTTTCCGCCGGCAGGCTCGGCGACCTTCTCGTCGAGCTCTGCGAGAGGCCTAACCTGACGGGCATATACCATTACGCGGGCCTGGAGCCCATAAGCCGCTACGACATGGCGCGCAGGATCGCGGAGAAGTTCGGGCTTTCGCCGGACGAGTTTGTCGAGCCCGTCGCGGGCGACCGCCCCGTGGATCTGACGCTCGACATGTCGTGCCTTGCGCGCTTCGTCAAGACGCGCTCCTGCATGTTCGGCGAGCTGCTCGACGAAATGGCGCTGCCCGCGGATCTTGCGGACTGGCTGAAATCCAAGACCGGCAGGCTGCCGGTAAAGCGCTTCAAGCTCTGAGCGATGTCGTATCCGGCGGCATTTTTCGCCCTGCTTTTTTCGTCGGCCGCGCTCGCCGCAGCCGTCTTTCCCGACCTCTCCGACGGCTCCGAGGCCTCCGCGCGCCGGCTCGGGCTTTTGAAGATGCGCTTCGAGGGGCTTCTGAGGGAGGCCCGGTGCCCCTACGGCGTCGCGTGCGTGGCGCAGGGCGGCAGGGTTGTTATGGCCGAGGCGGTCGGGATTCCCGGCGTTGAAAACGGCGCGGAACTCAAAAGGCGCGCGGAGGGCAGGGCGTATCCGCTCGGGGAGTCGTCTCTTGCGGCGGTGACTTTCGCCGCGGTCAAAATGTCGGACGCGGGGAAGCTCGATTTCAAATGGACGGTTTCCGACAGATTTTCGCTCTTCTCGCCCCCAAAGGGCGCTGAAAAAAGCGCAAGTTTTGAAAACATGCTCTGCATGCGCGCGGGCTTCAACCCGTCTGACGCAAGGCTGTTTCCGGCCTCGTCCGAGCCGCGGGACTTGCTTGAATTTTCCGCCCAGTGCTTTTCCGATGGGGCGGGCGAAATGGGAAAGTATTCGCCGATATGCGCCGCGGCCGCGGGATACGCGCTCGGCTACGAAAACTCCAAGCTTCAAAAAAACCTCAAAAAGTCTTTCGCGGCGTTCATGAAAAAGTATTTTTTCGATCCTCTCGGAATATCGGAGCCCAAATACAGGGCGTTCGATTCCGCCCTCTTCCCCGCCTATGCCGTCGCCCTCACGCCGCCTGAATGCGCCAGGTGGCTCGCGGCGGAAACCGCGGCGGGCGCCGACTCGCCGCTCGCGCGCCGCAGGGTGTCGCCGCCGCTCTCGCGGCTCGGCATGGGGTGGCTCGACTCGTCGCGCGGAGGGCTGCCCGCGCAAGTCGCGTCCTCATTCTTTCAGGGGTGCGCAAACGAAATAGCCGTATTTCCGTCGCGCCGGACGGCCGTCGCGTTTTTCGCCGCGGCTGATTCCAGGCGCCTCGCGGCGGCGGACGCGAAAACCCGCGCCAAATACCGCGCCCTCGCGTCGGGCGCGTGCTCCAAGGCTGCGGAGTTTTTCGGCGAAATGCTCTCCGAAGCCGCGCGCCCCGAGAAATCCAAACCTTTAAATGCAACCGTTTCCACAAAAAAGGAAGACAAGAAATGAAATTCAAAAACGCCATAGTTTTCGCGCTCGCCGCGCTGTTGGCTGCGTCGGCGTCCGGAGCCGAGAAGCTGAAATTCGCGTTCCTGTCGCCCGACGCCCGCAACCAGGCAAACTCCGCGATTTTCAACGGCGCGCGCGACGCCCTGTCGGAGCTCTCCAAAAAATACGCCGCCGATATGTCTCTCGAATTTTTCTCCGCCGACCGCTCCGCCGAGCGCCAGCTCTCCGAGCTCTCGAAAGCCTATCTCGACGGCTTCGCGGGCGCGCTCGTCGTTCCGGCGGATCCCGCAGTCTTGGAAGGCAAGGTCGCGGAGCTCGCCAAGTCCGGATTTTTCGTCGCCTCCGCCGGCGCGCGCTTAAAGGGCGCCGCGTATTTTTGCGGCACGGACTCCAAGGCGGCCGCAGAGCTCGCCAAGCGGGAAATCGCGCGGCTGTCGGGCTCGTCCAAGCCGGCCAACTACTGCTATTTCCCCGCTTTCGGCGGGACTTCCGGCGCCGCGGGCAAATGCCTGTCGTCTCCAGTTCCGGAAGAGGAGGCGCGTTCCCTCTTTGAATCCGCAGAATCCGCCGCCATATCCTCCTACTCAGACTACGCTTCCGAACGCGCCGTCGACATAATGCGCCGCGACAATTACGGCGAAATATTTTTCGACGCCCGCCTGCTCTCCAACATGGTTCCCATAAAGCCGGATTCCGACAGGGTTTTCGCCGTCTGCCTCGGCTCCCTTCCGCAGCTCGACTTCTACCTTTCTAGCGGCCAGCTGGATTCGTGTATTTACGACGACTGGTACGGATGGGGGTATTTCGCCATGCGCGCGCTCGCCGAGAAAGTCGTCGAAAAGCGCGACCCTCCCGAGCCCGAAAAGCTCTTGAAGCCGCTGTCGGCAACCCCCAAGAACGTCCCGTCGTTTAGAGCGGACTGGGCAAAATGGCTCCGCTGATTTGGCGAATGCTTTTGGCGAATAGCTGCGTTAGGGAAGCCGCCAAGACCGCTCGCGTATGTCGAATACGCCACGCGAGGGAGTATTCAGGGAATAGTGGGGATAGCCCTATTGCAAAGCAATGGGCGTAAGGGGCTACTACGCCCCTTCCATGGCTGGCGGCCCGTGCCGCCCTCGCTCTTCATCCAAAAGCATTACGCCAAATCGGAAACCTTTGGTTTTCGGAACCAATTTTGGAAGAATAGTGGGGATAGCCCTATTGCGAAGCAATGGGCGTAAGGGGCGTCAGCCCCTTCAATGGAAGCGGCACTGCCGCCCCCTTCAATGGAAGCGGCACCGCCGTCCGCCCTCGCTCTTTATCCAAAAGCATTACGCCAAATCGGGAACCTTTGGTTTTTTAAAACGAACTCCGAAATAGTGGGGATAGCCCTATTGCGAAGCAATGGGCGTAAGGGGCGTGCCCCTTCAATGGAAACGGCATTGTCTATTCAATTAGATGGAATGCCTTGTGTTCTTTGTCGTCTTTGCGGGCTTGCAAAGGGAAGGGTGCGCCCAGCGAAAGGCGCACCCGTTTTTAGCTTCTGTTTTATGTGGAAAAAATTAGAACTTTGGATGGCAGATGATGGTGTCTCCCGCCGCTACTACGGAATCTTCGCCATCGCTCCATACAGAGTCGTTTATTAGGACTTTGAAAGTCACGTTCCCTTTCGGAACAGCCTGTTCCCAGAGCCACTCGTCTTCGCCGACGCACTGCATGGGAACTCCCGCGTTCCAGTCGAGACCTCCTCCGAGCCCGCGGATGAACAGCTGGTTTCCCCAACCGGCGTCGTATTTGGCGATGACCCTCGTCAGCTTCCTGCCGGCCGGAGACTTGCACGCGCCCACAGCCTTGCATGCGCAATCCGAAACTTTCGCCGCAGCGGCTTTTTTGGAAACCGGAGCCTTTTTGGCGGCGGTTTTGGTTGTTGCTTTTTTTGCTGTCTTTTTTGTGGCAGACATTTGGGTTCTCCTTTCAGATAAAGAAATTTATTAGATCTCTTTAATTCTCGGGTGTATTATTTTCCGACGGCGCAAAACAATCAAGCATTAAATTTTTTTATTTCGGAGGCTCGTTCGGAGATTAAATCCTGCCTTTTTATATCGGATTAAACGCAAAATTTTATAAATAGTTTCAGTGCGCTGCTGGCGCGGGAAAAAAGCTGCAAGGCTCCATACTGACAAAATCCCGTTGGATATTCGCCTTTTCGCGGGGATTCGTAGGGGATAACCGTATTTCTGAAAGAGTTGCCCTGCCCAATGACTGCGCGCCTCGCCTATGTTTCCCATGGGAAACATAGGCGGCGGCCGGTTTTTCCGGCGTTTGCTACGCCTATTCGGATTCCGCGGGAGCGGCGGCGGCGGATTCTTTCGATATCATTTCCGCGACTATTCCGCCGGCGGATATTTCCGCGAACGAGCGTTCGGCGTTGGCCCTCATTTCGGCTAAATCCTTGTTGGAGGCGTCCATCGCCGGCGGAGTAAACTTTGCGGCAAACAGTATGTAGCCGTCGCCCGCGATCGTTTGGAGCGGGGAAATCTTGCCCGGGGCGAGCTTGGGGAGCTCGGAGGCCGCCGCCGAATATACCGCGTATGAGGCGTTGTCGGGGCGGGCGGTGGCTATTACGTAATCTTTGTAGTCGGATACTTTGGCTCCGCTTTCCCTTGCGATTTTTTCAAAGGATTTTTCGTCCTTTGCCGACTGCAAGGCCTTGTCGAGCGTCGAGGCGCGCTCGGAAAAGAGCTTTCTCTTTTGCGATAGCTTGTAGTCTGCCTCAACCTTGGCTTTCACGTCCGCGAGCTTGGGCAGATACGACGGAACCTTTTCCGCGAGGATTACGACAGTCACGCCGTTTTCGGATGGGATGGGGTCGGAGAAAAAGGTTTTTTCGTCGAGCCCCATGCCGACCTGGGCGATGGAAATTTCAACGCCCTTGGGAAGTTCAGAATCCGTCTTGCGTATGAGGGGGAGTTTTTTGACTTCCGCCTTTGAGTCGGCTACGAGTTTTTTGAGCTCGGCGGAGCCCATTTTCACGCCGGAATCGTATATGGAGATGGCGAGGTTTTCCGCGGCTTTTGCGGCGGCGCGCAGGGCGGCGTCCGCGAGCGCGTCGGCCTTGACTTTGTCGGCTATTTCGGAGAGGGCGGGCACGTATGGCTTGCCGTCTTTCTGCGTGGCATACTTGCGCATGTTGGAGCCGTAGAACGCGGAAATTTCGGCGTTGGTTGGCGCGGGGACGGAGGCGGCGTATTTTACGGACGGGAAAAATACGGTTTCGAGAACCGCACCGTCGCCTATCCTGTACGCTTCCGCGTTTTCCTTAAAGAATTTTTCGAGCTCGGCGGGTTCGACCTTTATTTCGGGATTGAAATTTTCGAACGAGAGGGCGGCGATGGCGAAGTCCCAC
>ENA-UEQL01000736-UEQL01000736.1-human-gut-metagenome-genome-assembly--contig:-NODE-736-length-23590-cov-7.017522_pt1 | contig 23590 bp, 23 predicted proteins | sample MGYA00242905_ERZ507926 | MGnify/ENA primary metagenome ERZ507926 (study PRJEB26167, sample SAMN06115531) | human gut metagenome | host: Homo sapiens | place: China:Henan | collected 2015-09-09 | study...
CGCGGCTCCTTTTGTCCATAGTTTTCGGCAGTTTCCTTTGTTAAGTTGGTGTTAACGAGGGGAGCGTCCCCTTCTCGCGCCGTGAACAAAAAGTTTACACCCTGCCCATTGAAAGCGCGGCGCTTCTTTGCTATGCTTTTCCTGCAAGCCCGCATTTTTCCGTGCGGGACAAGAAATGCTAAGTACAAAGGAGCTGATGACAGTGCCGATCCGTCCGCTTGTCGATCGCACTTATCTCGAGCAGGTACTGCTCTCGCGTCTCTCCCGCGGCGAGGTACAGCAGTGGGTTCAGAAATACTTCCAGCCGTATCGTGAGCTGATGAGCTACTATCGCTGCGCGATCATGGAAGTGGAGACCAAGTTCAACGTGCTCAACGAGGAGCTCTCGCTGCAATACGACCGCAACCCCATCGAGACGATCAAGACCCGCCTCAAGTCCCCCGAGAGCATCATGGAAAAGCTCAGCCGCCGCGGATATCCGCTCACGGTGGAGAGCATCGAAAAGAATTTGAACGACATCGCCGGTGTGCGCGTGATCTGCTCGCACCCTGCCGACATCTACAAACTCTCCGAGGCATTTTTGCGCCAGGACGACATCACACTCTTAGAGCGCAAGGACTATATCGCAAACCCCAAGCCCAACGGCTACCGCAGCCTCCACCTCATCGTCGAAACGCCCATCTTCCTTCACGACCAGAAGCGGCTCATGAAAGTCGAGGTGCAGTTCCGCACGATCTCGATGGATTGGTGGGCCAGCCTTGAGCATAAGATCCGCTACAAGAAAAATCTCCCCGAAATGGAATACGTGGAGCGCGAGCTCTATGAGTGCGCCGAGATCAGCGCACAGCTCGACGCTCGCATGGAAAAGCTCCAGAAGATCGCCGCACAGGCAACCGAGGAAAGGGATCGCGCCCTTTCCTCCTGATTGAGAATGTCCGCTTCGCGCGGACACGGAAAGGAAGCGTGACAACAGGAACGCAGCAGAGAAGATCGCCCACGCAGCAGAGCGCAAAGCCGACATCATCCGCCTGTGCGAAAAGCACCGCGACATCGCCTTCCACGCCTTCACCAACGGCACGCTCATCGACCAGGCCTTCTGCGACGAGCTCAAGCGCGTGGGCAACTTCATCGTCTCGGTCAGCATCGAGGGCTTTGAGGACGCCAATGACGGCCGCCGCGGCGCGGGACATTTTGAAAAGGCGCTCGCCGCGATGGACCTCATGCGCAAAAACCATATCCCGTTCGGCGTGTCCATCTGCTACACGAGCAAGAACTACAAGGTCGTCACGAATGACGAGTTCCTCGACCTGCTCATCTCCAAGGGCTGCTTCTTCGCCTGGTACTTCCACTACATGCCAGTCGGCATGGGCGCGACGACCGACCTGCTGCTTAATCCCGAGCAGCGCGCCTATATGAAAGACCGCGTGCGCGAGATCCGCGGTCTCACCGGCGGCAAGGAGATCTTCGCCATCGACTTCCAGAATGACGGCGAGTTCACAGGCGGCTGCATCGCCGGCGGCAAGCTCTACTGCCATATCAACGCCGCGGGCGACGTCGAGCCCTGCGTGTTCATCCATTACTCGGGTGCGAACATCCGCGAAAAGAGCTTCCTCGAATGTCTCCAGCAGCCGCTTTTTAAGGAGTACCGCAAGGGCCAGCCGTTCAACAACAACCACCTGCGCCCCTGCCCGATGCTGGAAAATCCCGAATATCTGCCACAGATGGTCGCGCGCAGCGGCGCGCATTCGACCGACCTGGAAGCGCCCGAGAGCGTGGAGCACCTGTGCAACAAGTGCGAGTCCTACGCCGCCTGCTGGCGCCCCGAGGCCGAAAAGCTCTGGGACGAGGAGCACCACGACTGATCGATCCCGCCCATATAGGAAAACAGCGCCAGCCCGCTTTCGCGGGTCGGCGCTGTTTTTATCAAATGGTCTCACAGAGTTTCGTGCCGCGCACGGCACGAAATAAATTTGAATCGGTTTTCTGCCGCGACATGCGCGTGGCAGAAAACACTTTGCGCGGAGTGAGCGTCGAATTGTCCGCTTTCAGCGGACAACCGAGGCGCAGAACGCAGCGAAGCCTTCTCGAAAAAGTGGTTTTGCCACTTTTTCGACAGTACAAAAAGGGCGGGACGCCCAAAGCGTCCCGCCAAGGAGGAGACCGGTCTTCCTCAGACCAGCGCAGTCAAAAGCCAGACCAGTGCAATGCCGAGCGCGCCCGCCGCGCTCCAGAACACGGGCGAGCCGCACCGCAGCAGCGGCCGGCGCGTGCTGTGCGAGCGCGTATAGCTCCTGGCGACGCGGCACGCCTCGTCCACGAGCTGCTGCGCCGTCACGCCGTCCTTACTCAGCGCATCGTTGCGCACGATGAAAATTGCCTGCTCAAACAAATTGGTATCCGGTGATTCCACAACGATCACCCGTCGGGACGTACCCCTGACCATGGCGCATCACTCCTTGCCCACATAATTTTGACAAGGAAAGTATTCCCCCGCGCGGCCCCGCTTATACCTCCACCGCGCCGCCGTCCTTATCCCGATAAAGCGCCAGCACCGCGCAGTCATCATCGCCGCCGCGGCGCTCACGGCCCGCGGCAAGAATGGCCGAGGCAAGCGACTGCGGATCGTCGCCCTGAAATTTTTCCAGCAGCGCCATGAGCCAGCCGTCGTCGTTCACGTCGGCCACACCGTCGCTGAGCATGACGAAAAAGGAGCCCTTCTCCAGCGTGAAGCCGGTCGTCTCCGGCCGGGTATCCGCGCTTTGCAGGCCCGCCGGCAGACAGGAGCCGGTGATGCGCCGCACCCGTGCGCCGCGCTTGACGTAGGACGGCGCCGCGCCGTACTTATAGACCTCCGCCGCGCCGTCGCGCAGCGAAAGCGTCAGAAGGTCGATGGTCGTAAAGCTCTCGGACACCTCGGCACGCAGCGTCAGGGCGCTGTTGAGCGTTTTGAGCGCGCCGGAGGTCTCCACGCCCGCCCGCAGAAAGCGCTCTAAGAGCCGCACCGCCAGCGCCGACTCGCGCCGCGCCTCCTCCCCGCAGCCCATGCCGTCGGAGAGCAGCAGGCAGAGCCGTCCGTCCTCGGTCTCGAAATGCGTCACGCTGTCGCCGCTGACGTTCTCGCCCTCCTTGGGCCGCAGCGCCGCGCCCACGCGATAGGTCAGCAGCGTCTCCGCCGCCGTCGGCTGTGCCTCCAGCGTTTCCGCCGCGCCGCTGAGCAGCTCGGAGAGCTGGGCGTACTGCCCCGCCGCCTGCGCGCGCGTGTCGGCGAGCCGTCCGCGGTACTGCCGCCGCAGCAGGAAGGCGCTCAGCTCGCTGTTGACCGCCGACAGAAAGCTCGGAAAGCGGATGCAGCGGTCCGTAAAATACGAGGGAAAGTCGCCGCCGCGCCCGCGCCCCTGCGTGAGCAGCGCGGGCGTCGCGTCGTTGAGCGCGTTGTAGGTCTTGGCATAGTCGCGCTCCCAGCAGATCGTGCGCAGCGAGCAGCCGCGGCACACGCGCTCCGCCGCGCGGTCGAAGATCATCGCGGGGTTTTCGTCCTCCGCCTTCGGCGTGCGCATCAGGCTGTCGTACAGCTCGCGCAGCGCGAGCGCGGTCGCGCTCAAGCGGCGGCGCGCCGTAGAGCGCTCGGCCTCCTCCGTCTCCGCGGTATCCGCTTCCGGCTTCTCCGCCGCAAGCCGCTTGCCGCCGAACAGCCGGTTCGGCAGCACGAGGAAGAGGAGCGTCGCGCAAAGACCCTCGTAGAGCAGGATCAGGCCCTGCTCCGCGTCCAGCGGCAGAGAGAGCAGGAGGAGCGGCACGCACCACAGCAGCGCCGCGCCCACGCGCCGTCCCCGGCGCTCCCTTCCCATCGAAAGCGCGCCGAAGCCGTAGACCGCTGCATGGAGGAAGCTCCCCGGCTGCGCCGTCAGATCCATGGCAAGCCCGATGCCGAGCGCCGCCGCCAGCGCCGTTCCGGCGCTGCGGTCGTAGGCGAGCAGCATCACGAGCAGCATCGCAAGGATACGCCCCGGCGCAAAGCCGTTTTCAAGCCGCAGCGCAGACGCCGCCATCAGCACACCGGTGACGACCACCAGCAGCGCCGCCTGCCGCTGCTCCTCGTTCATCGTTTTCCCCTCAAGCACTGCGCGGGCGCACACCGCCGCCAGCACGGCAAGCGCAATGCTCAAAAGGCACAGCGCCGCCCGGTCCGCCCCCGCCTGCAGCAGATACACAAGCTCCACCGCAAGGTACATCAGCGCCGTCATCGCCGGCAGGAAGCGCCGCGAGCGATACCACCTTGTTTCGCAGAAGGCGTTGTTCGCCGTGTAGAGCAGCACCGCGACCGCCAGCGTGCGCAGCGCGTGGGAAAAATCGAGGAACACCAGCGCTCCGGCCACACCGCCGAGCAGCGCGGCAAGGCCGCGCTTTCCGCTTCCCGCCGCGGCGACAAGCCCGAGGGCAAAGGGCGCATAGCCGCCGAAAAGCTGCGCGCCGCAGAGCACTGCGGTCAGCAGGAAGCAGGCGGCGCAGGGGGCCAGCGGCTCCCATCGTTCCAATTTTACGGCAAGCTCTCCACGCTTCAAGGCTTGTCCACCTCCCGGTCGTTTTTCCTCATTGTAGCGGAGAGGCGGCAAAAAGCGCGTCGGAAAAGCGCCGTGAAATAACAAAAAAGAACGGAGAGACTCCGTTCTTTTTTCTTATGGCAGCACCACACAATTGCGTCTTCGTGCTTCGCCGGATCTTTTCCGCTAATTCTGTAGTTTGAAAAGCTTGAAATACATACAGTATTCCTGCGCTTTTCAAGCCTTGCCTTGACGAAAAATCTCTCGCCGAATCTGCTTGCCAAATTGCGCGGTGCCGCCTTATCATTTTTTCCGATGCTATTTATCGGTTTTTCCGTCCCGCTCCGTCAGGGAAACGAGCGACGCCGCCTCGCGGATATTTTCGGCGATCCGGTCGTGCAGCTCCCGTGTGGAGGGAAACTTTTTCTCAGGCCGCAGGTAGGCGCAGAAATCGAGCCGCAGCTCCTGCCCGTAGAGGTCTCCGTCAAAGTCCACCAGATAGGTCTCCACCGTCACACGGTCCGCCTCGCTGACCGTCGGGCGCACGCCGACGTTCGTCACGCCGACGTACTGCGTCCCATCGGGCAGGTGCGCCCGCGTGGCGTACACGCCGCGCTTCGGCACGATGCTGTGCGCGTCGGGCACAAGGTTCGCCGTGGGAAACAGGCGCTTTTTCCCGATGCCCTCGCCGTGGCGGACCGTGCCGCTCATGCGGTGCGGATGCCCGAGAAAACGCGCGGCGCGCTCCACCTCGCCCGCTTCGACGAGCGAGCGGATATAGGTCGAGCTGACGGTCACGCCGTCCAGCTCCACCTTGGGAATGATGTCGCAGCCAAGGCCGAGCGCACGGCATTTTTCGCGCAGCTTCTCCGGATCGCCCTCATTCTTGTAACCGAAACGGAAATCGTGCCCCGCGACGAGGTGTACGGCGCGGTACTTTTTCACCAGCAGCTCGGTGATGAAGTCCTCCCACGGCATGGTCATCATCGCGCGGTCAAACGGCTCGACGAATACTGTGCCGATGCCGTAATACTCACGGATGATCTCCGCGCGCTCCGCCGCGCTCGTGAGCAGCGGCACGGGAACGCCGGTGACAAACTCCTTCGGCGAGCGGTCGAAGGTAAAGGCCGCGGGCGTGACGCCCAGCTCGCGGGCGCGCTCCGCCGTTTTCCGCAGCAGCGCGCCGTGGCCCAGATGCACCCCGTCAAAAAAGCCGAGGGCGATAACAGTTGCTTCACTCATGGTCGGTTTTCCTCAAAAGAAATTCTTGATGGCGTGCAGCTCGCCGCCCTCCGCGCGGGAGAGCGAGAGGAAGTTCCCCGCGCGGTCGTAAACGCGGTATTCCCCATCCGCAACGCCGCGCGCGGTGAAGGCGTTGCCGTTGTAGGCGCGTTTTTCCTGCGTCTCATTCTGCACGGTAAAGCGCGGGTAGGCACGGAAATATTCGTCCAGCGGCAGGAGCAGGGCTTCGCGCTCCTCCTGCGCCCGCTCAAGCGTCACGGCCTCCTCGATGCGGAAACCCGCCGCCATCGTGCGCCGCAGCGCCGCCATGCAGCCGCCGCAGCCGAGCGCCTGTCCGAGATCGTGGCAGAGCGTGCGGATGTAGGTCCCCTTGGAGCACACCACGCGCAGGGCAAATTCGTCCGGTGCGGACTGCTCCAGCAGCTCCAGCTCGTAAACGGTGATGGCGCGCGGCTTGCGCTCCACGGTCTTGCCCTGCCGCGCGAGATCATAGAGCTTCTGCCCGTTGACCTTGAGCGCGGAGTACATCGGCGGGAGCTGCAAAAGCTCGCCGGTAAAGTGCTCCAGCGCCGCGCGCACCTCGTCCGCGCCGACAGTGACCGGATGCGCTTCCAGCACCGTGCCGGTCGTGTCCTGCGTGTCGGTGACCGTGCCGAGCTTCAAAACGGCGTGATATTCCTTTCGCCCGTTTTCGGCAAACTGCACCGCCTTGGTCGCGCGGCCCACAAACACGGGCAGGACGCCGGTCGCCATGGGGTCGAGCGTTCCCGCGTGACCGATGCGCTTTTCGCGCAGGATACCGCGCAGCTTGGCGCACACGTCCATGCTCGTCCAGCCTGTCGGCTTGTCGATAATGAGAATGCCGTCGGGCATAGATTGCGCCTCCTTTGCGCCAAGCATTCGGCGCGTCTGCGCCGTTCAAGCGTTTCGCCGCAAGGCGGAACCTTGCCGCAGGCGGAATTCATTTCCGCCGAGGATGAAAAATCAGAGGGGTCCCCGCGCGGTCGTTGACCGCGTGGGGAGGCGCACGTCCATGCTCGTCCAGCCTGTCGGCTTGTCGATGATGATGATGCCGTCCGGCATAGGCTGCGCCTCCTTTGCGCCAGGCATTCGGCGCGTTTGCGCCGTTTGTGTCAGAAATCGAGCTTTTCCCCGCATTCGGGGCAGTATTTCGGTTTTGGACCGCGCAAATTCAGGGCCTTTCCACAGTTGGGACAGTGATAGAACACACAGGTCTGCAGTATGCCGGAAGCCAAAAGCACCACTCCGACGATCCCCAACCAGTCTATTTGGAGCAGCAGGGACGCAATGCTCAGGGCAAATCCTGCGAAGAGGCCGATGAGATAGATCTGATAGCTTTTTTTATAGTTCATCCTTGTACTCTCCTTACTCTTTACTCCTCCACCGCAGCCTGCACGGCGGCGAGGATCGCCGCCTTCGCTTCCGCGAGCGGGCCGTGGTACACGCAGCCGGAGGCCGCGCGGTGTCCGCCGCCGCCGAGGGCGGCGCAGGCCTTCGTCGCGTTGACGCGCGCGCCGGTGCGCACGCTGATCTTCCACGCGCCGTCCTTCGTCTCCTTCATTGTGATGGAGCAGTCCGTTCCCTCTACCACGCCGCCGAGGGCGGAGACATCGTCCATGTCCGCCTCGGTGAGCGAGAGTCTTTCCGCAAGGCTCAGCGGCAGCGTGACGACGACCACGCGCCCCTCGTCGTAAAACTCCATCGTACGCAGCAGCTCCGCCTCCAGCGCAAGCCGCTTCTTCGTTTTGGTGCGGAAGTGGCGCTTGTTCGCCGCGCGGTAGTCGATACCCGTCTCCATCAGCGCGGCGGCTACGCGGTGCGTGTTCGCCGTCACGTTGGAGTAGACGAAGCAGCCTGTGTCCGTACTGACCGCGACGTAGAGCGGCAGGGCGACGGCAGGTGTGAGCTGTCCCAGCTCGACCGCCAATTCATAGAGAATTTCGCCGCAGGCGGCACACTCCGGGTGGACGCAGCTTTCCCTTCCGAAGCCCTCATAGCTCGGATGGTGGTCGATGGCAAGATCGACCCTGTTCTTAAAGCGCTCCGCATTGTCGGGGAACAGCCCCAGCGCCGCGAGATCGACGGAGACGACCGTTTCATAGCGGTAGTCCTCCGCCGCCCAGTAGGGCGCGACATAATCGGCATAGAGGCTCGTGACCTCGGCGTTCGGCAGCAGCGCCGCCGTTTTGCCCATTTGCCGCAGCATGGCGCACAGCGCCGCGGCGCAGCCGAGCGTGTCGCCGTCGGGGCGGCGGTGGGTCAGGATCAGGTAGCTGTCATGCGCGCGCAGAAAGGCGGCGACCTCCTTGACCGTCATTCTTCCTCACCGTCCAGTACAATATGCTCGTTTGCGGGGTTCGCGGGCTTGACCTTCGTCGGGTCGCGCAGCATTTCCAGAATGTGCGCGCCGTACTCGATGGAATCGTCCGCCGTAAATTGCAGCTCCGGCGTGTAGCGCAGGCTCATCGCCATGCCCAGCTCGCGGCGCAGATAGCCCGCCGCGGACTTCAGGCCGCGGATCACGTCCTTCTCCTGCGTTTTATCCAGCACGCTCACGAACACGCGGCAGTAGCGCAGGTCGGTGGTGGTGTCAACGTGCGTGATGGTGACCATGCCGCCCTGCACGCGCGGGTCCTTGAGGGTGCGGAACAGAGAGCTCAGCTCGCGCTGGATCTCCTCGTTGATGCGTCCGATGCGATTGCTTGCCATAAAAATGACCTCCTTTGAGAAAGGTGAGGACGGGCGACCGCCCGCCCTCACCTAAGGCTTCGCAGAATTGCGCCGCGCACGGCGCAAAAATTGTGATCGTTTTTCTGACGATATGCGCGTCAGAAAAACACTGCTCAGGGTGCAAGCGTGCGAGCACAGCGCGTGCGCCGCAGCACCCTGCATCCTGCTCAAAAATACGCGATGCGTATTTTTGAAAACATCTTACTGTTCGATTTGCTCCATGACGTAGGCCTCGACCACGTCGCCCTCCTTGATGTCGTTGAACTTCTCGAAGTTCAGACCGCACTCATAGCCGGAGGCGACCTCCTTGACGGCGTCCTTGAAGCGCTGGAGGGAGGCGAGATGACCCTCGTGGATGACGATGCCGTCGCGCACGATGCGCGCCTCGCAGGAGCGCTGGATCTTGCCGTCGGTGACGTAGCAGCCGGCGACGGTGCCGACGTTGGACACCTTGAAGGTCTGGCGGATCTCGGCGTGGCCGATGACGTTCTCGCGGAATTTGGGCGCGAGCATACCCTTCATGGCCGCCTCGATCTCATTGATGGCGTCGTAAATGACGCGGTACATCCGCATATCGACGTGGGCGCGGGCCGCGCTGTCGCGGGCCGCCGCGTCGGGACGGACGTTGAAGCCGACGATGATGGCGTTCGAGGTGGAGGCGAGCATGACGTCGCTCTCGTTGATCGCGCCGACCGCGCCGTGGATGACACGCACGCGAACCTCGTCGTTGGAGATCTTCTCCAGCGAGGCCTTGACCGCCTCGACGCTGCCCTGCACGTCCGCCTTGACGATGATGTTCAGGTTCTTCATCTCACCCGCCTGGATCTGGCTGAAGAGGTCCTCCAGCGAGACCTTGGAGACCGGCGCGTTGGCCTTGGCCTTTTCCTCCGCCTTGCGCTGCTCGACCAGCTCGCGCGCCAGGCGTTCGTCGGCGACGGCGTTGAAGTTCGCGCCCGCGCCCGGCACCTCGCCGAGGCCCGTGATCTCCACGGGAACGGACGGGCCCGCGCTCGTGAGCTTCTGGCCCTTATCGTTGGTCATCATACGCACACGGCCGACCGCCGTGCCCGCGATGATAATATCGCCCTGGTGGAGCGTGCCGTTCTGCACGAGGAGCGTCGCGATGGGGCCGCGGCCCTTGTCAAGGCGCGCCTCGATGACGGCGCCGCTGGCGGCGCGGTTCGGGTTGGCCTTGAGCTCGCCGACCTCGGCGGTCAGCGCGACCATCTCGAGCAGATTATCCACGCCCATACCGGTCTTGGCGGAGATCGGGCAGACGATGGTGTCGCCGCCCCAGTCCTCAGCCAGCAGGTCGTACTTCGTGAGCTGCTCCTTGATGCGCTCGGGATTCGCGTCCGGCTTATCCATCTTGTTGATCGCCACGATGATGGGGATGCCGGCGGCCTTGGCGTGGTTGATGGATTCGACCGTCTGCGGCTTGATGCCGTCCTCGGCGGCGACGACGAGGATGGCGATATCCGTGATCATCGCGCCGCGGGCACGCATGGAGGTGAACGCCTCATGGCCCGGGGTATCGAGGAAGGTGATGGGCTTGCCCTTGATCTGCACCTGATAGGCGCCGATGTGCTGCGTGATGCCGCCGGCCTCGCCGGAGGCGACGTGCGCGTTGCGGATATAGTCGAGCAGCGAGGTCTTGCCATGGTCGACATGACCCATGACGACCACGACGGGAGCGCGGGGCTTGAGCTCGTCGGCGGTATCCTCATGGTCGTCGATGAGCTTCTCCTCAATGGTGACAACGACTTCCTTCTCGACCTTGCAGCCGAGCTCCTCGGCGACAAAGGACGCGGTATCGAAGTCGATCATCTGGGAAAGCGACGCCATGACGCCGTTCTTCATCAGGCACTTGACGACCTCCGCGCCGGTCTTCTTCATGCGGCTCGCCAGCTCGCCGACGGAGATCTCATCGGGGATCTTGACGGTCAGCGGGGTCTTCTTGGCGATCTCGAGCTGGAGGCGGCGCATCTTCTCGGCCTCCTCCTGACGGCGCTTGTTGGAGAAGGTCGGCGCACCCCTGCCGTTTTTCTTGTTCGCGGCGCTGCGGAACTTCTCCTTGCCGGCGCTCAGGCTGTCGCGGCGTCCGCCGCCGGCGCTGCTGCGCTCGGCCATGTCCTGCAGCTTCTCATCATACTTGTCGAGGTTGACGTTGGTGGACTTGCGGGTATCCACGATCTTCTTTTCCGGCACGCGGGTGGTCGGCTGCTGCGTGGCGGTGGACTTGCCCGGCGCGGTCTGCGCCGCGGCGGGAGCCGCCTTGGGCGCGGCTGTCTGCGTAGCCGCCGTCTTCGCGGCGTCCGGCTGCGCGTTCGCCGCCGGAGCGGGCGCGGCCTTGGGCGCGCTCGCGGCCGGAGCGGGAGCCGCCTTCGGCTCCTCCTTCTTTTCCGTGTAGGTCTCGGCAAAGATCGTCTCGATCTTCACCTGATGGTGCAGCGTCAGATAGTCGAATACGATCGACAGCTCACGGTCGCTCAGCACTTGGGAGTGACCCTTGGGGGCCTCCGTGTAGTCCTTCAAGATGGCAATGATATCCTTCGACTGCATACCGAAGTCCTTTGCCAGACTGCTTACCTTGTTCTTGTTCTCCGTAATAGCCAATATAACACCTCCAAATGTGATGGGACCGAATTACTGCTTCTCTTTTTTCGCGCTGCCCTTGCCGCGCTTGACCGGACGGGAATCCGCGTAGCGCGCTCTTGCCGCCGCCTTGACGGCGCTGCGCTTACGCTCCTCGCGGCTCGGCTTCTTCGCGTCGCCGCGGCTCTGCGCGCCGGTCGGGCGCTTTCCGCCCGCTCCCGCGGCAGTCCGCAGCGCGGGACGCTTTTCCGTCCGCTTCGGCTCCGCTTCGCCTGCCTCCGCCGCTTTCTTCGCTGGACGCTTCTTGCCGGTGCGGACGTTCTTTTCATGCGCCTCGGCCTCCCTGCGCCGCTCGGCGGCGCGCCGGGCCTTGACCGCGAGCTTTTCCGCCGTTTCGGCAAAGCGCTCGTCGCCCTCGGCGAGCTTCCTGGCGATGGCCTCGGCAAAGCCGATGTCCGTGACCGCCAGCATCGCGCAGCTCGAACGGCCGACCGCGCGGCCAAGCGCGTCCTTATCCGCGCCGATGCGGCACCAGAGGCACTGTCCCGCGTCGGCAAAGTGCCGCACGCGGCGCACGCTGTTTTCCGCGGCGTCGGCGGCGACCAGAATGAGCCGCGCGTCGCGCGCCCGCGCCGCCGCGCCGGTCGGCTCCTCGCCGACGGCCAGCCGACCCGCCTTTTGGGCAAGGCCGATGAGATTCAAAAGCTTATCCACCGCTCACCATCTCCCTTTCCAGCTCGTCGTAAAGCTCCGGCGTGATGGCGGTCTCCAACGCCCGCTCCAGCGCGCGGGACTTTCTCGCCCGCTTCAGGCACTCGAGGTCGGGACAGAGGTACGCGCCGCGCCCCGGCTTTTTGCCCTTGAAGTCCAGCGAGATCCCGCCCTCGGGCGAGCGGACCACGCGGATCAGCTCACGCTTCTCCTTCCTCTCGCGGCAGCCCACACATTGGCGCTGCGGGAGCTTTTTCACTTTCTGCACGGGACTGCCTCCCCTCCGAATTACTCCTCGTCCTTGTAGGACTTGGGCTTGATGTCGATCTTATAGCCGACCAGACGCGCCGCGAGGCGGGCGTTCTGCCCCTCCTTGCCGATGGCAAGGGAGAGCTGGTCGTCCGGCACGATGACGCGGCAGGCCTTGCTGCCGTCGTCCGCCATGCGGACCTCGACCACGTCGGCGGGCGCGAGCGCCGCGGCGATGTACTCCGCGGGGTCGTCGCTGTACTTGATGATGTCGATCTTCTCGCCGCGCAGCTCCTCCACGATGTTGTTCACGCGCTGGCCGCGGGGACCGACGCAGGCGCCGATGGGATCGACGTTGGCGTCGTTGCTCCACACCGCCATCTTCGTGCGGCTGCCCGCCTCGCGCGCGATGGAGCGGATCTCCACCGTGCCGTCATAAATTTCGGGGACCTCCAGCTCAAAGAGGCGCTTGACCAAGCCCGGATGCGTGCGGGAGATGACGACCTGCGGGCCGCGGGACTGGCGGCGCACGTCCACCAGATAGACCTTGATGCGCTGGCCCTCGACGAGCGTTTCGCCCTTGACCTGCTCGCCGGCGGTCAAGATGGCGTCGGTCGCCTCCGCGCCCGTGCCGATGCGCAGGGCGACGCTGCCGTTGCGCGGGTCGATGCGGGTGACGACGCCGGTGAGGATCTCGTGCTGCTTGGAGTTGTACTCCTCGTAGACCATGCCGCTCTCGGCCTCGCGCAGGCCCTGGATGATGACCTGCTTGCCGTTGCCGGCGGCGATGCGGCCGAACTCGACGTTATCGACCGGAAGATTGACGATGCTGCCCACCTCGTACTTGGCGGAGAGCTTCTTCGCGTCCTCGAGGGACATCTGTGTGCCGGGGTTCTCGACCTCTTCGACAACCTCCTTCTGCACATACATCTTCAGATCGCGCTTTGCCTCGTCCACGTCCACGATCACGTTCTCCACGCCCTCGTGGTCGCGCTTGTAGGCGGTGGTGAGCGCCTGCACAATCTTATCCATCATAAAGGTCTGGGAAATGCCGCGCTCCTTTTCAAGCATTGCAAGAGCGGCAAAGATTTCATCGCATTTCATGGAAATAAGCTCCTTATTATTTATGATAAAGTGGTGGTGGTCAGAAGTCGCAGCGGAGACGCACGAGCGCGATCTCCGGCTTTTCAAAGCGCAGCGTTTCGCTGCCGACGGTCAGGCTCACCGCGCCGTCGTCATAGCCCGCAAGCACGCCGGAAAACTCCTTGCGCCCGTCGCGCAGCTTGTAGGTCTTGAGCAGCACGTCCGCGCCCATGAACTGTTCAAAGTCCGCGGGACGCTTGAGCGGGCGCTCGGCTCCCGCGGAGCCGACCTCAAAGACATAGCTTCCCTCGATGGGGTCCGCCTCGTCGAGCAGGTCGCTCACGACGCGCGAGATGGCCTCACAGTCCAGAATGTCCACGCCGCCCTGCTTGTCGATCAAAAGGCGCAGATACCACTGCCCTGCCTCGCGGACATACTCCACGTCCCACAGGGTGCAGCCGTGCTCCTCCACAACGGGGCGGGCGAGCTCCGCGACGATCTCCGTTACCTTTTTCATAGCTCCCTCACTTTCGTGTGCAAAAGTGTTTGTTCAAGGCAAAAATTGCAAAAGAAAGAGCGGACCGAAAGTCCACTCTGCCTGACCGACTGAAATAACATAAGCATATTACCATAGCTTTATGCCGATTGCAAGCCTTTTATTGCCACGGCGGCTCATTTTTTATGAAAAAACTGCCGTTTTGCCGAAAAAAAGAGGCGTCCGACCGGACGCCCCTTCAAATTTGGGTCAGGATAGATAGTTCAGCGGGTTATAATAGGTGCCGTTGTACTGGATGCCGAAGTGGCAGTGGACACCGCTGGTAACGCCGCTGCGGCCGGCCTTGGCGACCTGCTGGCCCTTGTACACCGTCTGTCCGGCGGAGACCAGGAGCGAGGAATTGTGCTCATAATAGGTCTTAAAGCCGTTCTGATGGTCAATAATGACCACATAGCCCATCGCGCCCTTGTAGCCCGAGAAGCTGACCACGCCGCCGTCCGCCGCGTAGATCGGCGTACCGTAGGACACGGAAATGTCGATGCCCTTGTGGTTGGTGGACGCGCCGCGGATGCCGGTGTTGCGGTAGCCGAAGTAGGAGGTGATGCGGCCGCTCGTCGGCCAGCGGAAGCTGCCGGTGGGATACCAGCTCGGGCGCGCCTTGGTGCCCTGCGCGCGCTGCTCGGTGACCGGCTCGGTGAGCGTGACGCTGGAGATGACGGTGCGCTCGGTCTCCTCGCCGTTGACATAGGTGACGTCCGCCACGACGTCCGCCGTGCCGTAGACACCCTTCGAGAGGACCTTGTAGTCGCCCTTGTACATGGTCGCGTCGTCGGTGTAGGTGATGTCGTACTGGATATCCTCGACGTAGTTCTGCCGCTCGGTGACCATAACGGTCAGATACGGCACGGCGTTGGAGAGCGTCAGCTCATCGCCGATCTGCAGGCGGTTGATGTCGAAGTCGGGGTTGATGGCCAGCAGCTCCTTGGTCGTCATGCCATGGCTGTTGGCGATGCCGCTCCAGGTGTCGCCCTTGACGACCGTGTAGGTCACCTCACCCTCCTTCGTGGAGTTGAGGATCTCGGCGATCTGGCCGAGGTTCATAATGCTTTCGGTCGGGACGTAGCCCTTGACGATGCGGACGTCCTCGACAAAGTCAACGGTCAGCGTATCCTCGGAGATATAGCTCTCCTTGAGCTGGTCGAGCAGGCCCTCCAGCGCGCCCTCATACTGCGTCGAGCCGATCAGCTCGTCGTTGATGTAGAGGGAGTAGCCCTGTGTGACAAGGCCCATCTCGTCGGTCAGCTCCTCCTCCAGCTCGGCGCGGTCCACGACCGCGCTGCGCTCGACCAGACCGCTCGTGTACTGAATGGAGCTGTCGGAGAACGTAAACGTTTTGCCCAGCGTCTCCGAGGTGATGTCCGCGATGCTCGCCGTGACACGCTTCGCCTCAAGCTCGCTCGCCACGGTGTCGAGCACCTGTCCCTCATAAATGACGGTGGTGCCGAAGGTATAGCGTGAGACAAAAACGGCTGTCACCGCAATCACCAGCGCCGCACCGCCGAAGGCAAGCGGGTAATACTTCTTTCTGCACCATTTTGCGGCGCGGGACGTTCCGCCGGTGCGGCGGATATGGCTGCGCCGCGCAAGACGCAGCTTCTCGCGTCCCAGCGCGCCCCAGTAGGCCGCAAGGCCGCACAGCAAAAGCAGCAGCTGGCCCGCCACGCCGTTGGACTCCGGGAAATTCCGCTCGCGGGATTCGTGCACCGCCTTGCGGACCTTGCCGTGGATCGCTTTGAGCTTCTGCCCCAGCGACATCTTCGCGCCGCGGGCCGCTCTGCTCTCCGTCGTCCGCTTCGCTCTGACGGCCGTCGCCTCCCGGGTGCGCTCCGCGCTCCGGTCGGCGCGCTTCTCTTTCTCCTCCGTGCGCTTGACGCGCACGCCCTGATTCAGTTGTCTCTTCCCTTTGCGCTGTTCCATGTTCACTCCGCAAGCTCATAAGACGTTAAAAAAGTTACAATTTGTAACAAATGCTATGATACCCTTTTTTTCCCGCCGCGTCAACCCCCGCTTTCCGCAAGGACTCGCCGCCTGCGGCGCGCGGCGGCGGGGCGCCGCCCCACATCTGCGCGTTTTTGTACACCTTCGGCACAACATCTGCGGATTTTCGGCTGTTTTTCGTCATTTCAAAAAATCATGGAAAAATTGTAAATTTTTTATGATTTGGTGTTGAGACACGAAAAAAAGAGGTGTATACTGTTCCCGTTAATTCCTGCCGCCCCCCTGCGGCACAGAAATTCGGAGGAATCTCTATATGTTTGGTCAACTGATCGCAACCCTGAAAAAGAGCCCCAAAACCATCGTCTTTACCGAAGGCACCGACCCCCGCATCCTCGAGGCGAGCGCCCGTCTGCTGTCCGGTAACTTCCTCAAGCCCGTGCTCGTCGGCAATCCCGAGGAGATCGCCGCGGCCGCCGAGGACGCCGGCTTCAACATCCGCGGCGCCGAGATCGCCGATCCCGCGAACTATCCCGAGATGGACGCGATGGTCGAGCAGATGGTCGAGCTGCGCAAGGGCAAGATGACGCCCGAGCAGTGCCGCGACGCGCTGAAGAAGGGCAACTACTTCGGCACCATGCTCGTCAAGATGGGCGTGGCCGACTGCCTGCTCGGCGGCGCGACCTACTCCACCGCGGACACCGTGCGTCCCGCGCTGCAGCTCATCAAGACCAAGCCCGGCAGCAACATCGTCTCCTCCTGCTTCATCATGGTCCGTCCCGCCGCGTCCGGTGAGAACGAGGTGCTGGCCATGGCGGACTGCGCCATCAACATCAAGCCCACCGAGGACGAGCTGGTCGAGATCTGCCGCGAGACCGTCGAGTGCGCGAAGATCTTCGGCGTCGACCCCAAGGTCGCTTTCCTGAGCTACTCCACGCTCGGCTCCGGCAAGGGCGAAGACGTCGACAAGATGCGCAACGCCTGCGAGAAGGCCAAGGCCGAAATGCCCAACACCCCCATCGGCGGCGAGTTCCAGTTCGACGCGGCGGTCTCCCCCGTCGTCGCCAAGACCAAGCATATCTCCGACAGCGTCGGCGGCCACGCCAACACTTTCATCTTCCCCGACATCAACGCGGGCAACATCGGCTACAAGATCGCCCAGCGTCTCGGCAACTTCGACGCCTACGGCCCCATCCTGCTCGGCCTGAACGCCCCCATCAACGACCTCTCCCGCGGCTGCAACGCGCAGGAGGTCTATTCGATGGCCATTATCACCGCTGCTCTGGCATAAGCGAAATAAAACTGCACAGCAAAGAGGAGCGCCAAGCGGCGCTCCTCTTTTTCTTATTATCTGTGGCTTCTGTCACTCTTCAGCAGATTGAAACGCTTACTCTCTCTTTCCCGCATCTCTCAGCTGACCCGCAAGCAGGACGAGCAGGAATACCGAAAAAATTTTCGTAAACTGCAAAAGCGTGTCCATTTTGCCCTTGAGTGTGTAGATCAGGCAAACCTCTATAACAAATACAAGAAGCATCGCAAGAATGATCGTTCCCTTTCTTTTCATGTTTCCTCCGTTTGCGGTCTCCGGTTTGTTTCCTGCCTCACGGCTATCCTACCATACGCTCCCGTAAAACACAAGCCTCCGGTCATTGACCGGAGGCTTGCTGTTATGCGTTTTGTAAGCGTCGAGGCAGAGAATTACATCTCCTTTATCGCGGCCTGCGCGGCGGCGAGGCGGGCGATGGGCACACGGAACGGGGAGCAGGAAACGTAGTCCAGACCGACCTTGTGGCAGAACTCGACGGAAGCGGGATCGCCGCCGTGCTCGCCGCAGATGCCGAGGTGGATGTCGGGATTGGACTCACGGCCCATGGTAGCGGCCATCTTCACGAGCTTGCCCACGCCGACCTGATCGAGCTTGGCGAACGGGTCGTTCTCGTAGATCTTCTTGTCGTAGTACGCGCCGAGGAACTTGCCGGCGTCGTCGCGGCTGAAGCCGAAGGTCATCTGGGTCAGGTCGTTGGTTCCGAAGGAGAAGAAGTCCGCTTCCTTGGCGATCTCGTCCGCGGTCAGAGCGGCGCGCGGGATCTCGATCATGGTGCCGACCTTATACTTCATGTCGGACTTGACGGAGGAGATGATCTCGTCCGCGGTCTTGACGACGACGTCCTTGACGTATTTGAGCTCCTTGACCTCGCCGACGAGCGGGATCATGATCTCGGGCACGATGTGCCAATCGGGATGCTTGGCGTTGACATTGAGCGCAGCCTTGATGACCGCACGGGTCTGCATCGCGGCGATCTCCGGGAAGGTGACGGCCAGACGGCAGCCGCGGTGACCCATCATGGGGTTGAACTCATGCAGGGAGGCGATGATGTTCTTGATCTCGGCAACGCTCTTGCCCATATCCTTGGCGAGCAGCTCGATGTCGGCCTCCTCGGTGGGGACGAACTCGTGCAGCGGGGGATCGAGGAAGCGGACGGTCATCGGACGGCCCTCGAGCGCGATATACATGGCCTCGAAGTCGCCCTGCTGCATCGGCTCGAGCTTGGCGAGCGCCTTCTCACGCTGCTCGACGGTATCGGAGCAGATCATCTCGCGGATGGCGGGGATACGGTCAGCCTCGAAGAACATATGCTCGGTGCGGCAGAGACCGATGCCCTCGGCGCCGAACTTGACCGCCTGCGCGGTATCGTGCGGGTTATCGGCGTTGGTGCGGACGCCCAGACGGCGATACTTGTCCGCCCAGCCCATGACGCGGCCGAACTCGCCGCCGATGGAGGCGTCGACCGTGGGGACTGCGCCGTCGTAGATGTTGCCGGTGGAGCCGTCGATGGAGAGCCAATCGCCCTCGTGGTAGACCTTGCCGGCGAGCTCGAACTGCTTGTTCTCCTCATCCATCTTGATGTCGCCGCAGCCGGAGACGCAGCACTTGCCCATGCCGCGCGCCACGACGGCCGCGTGGGAGGTCATGCCGCCGCGGACGGTCAGGATGCCCTGAGAGGCCTTCATGCCCTCAATGTCCTCGGGAGATGTCTCGAGACGGACGAGCACGACCTTCTCGCCGCGCTCCTTCCACGCCTTGGCGTCCTCGGCGGAGAAGACGATCTTGCCGCAGGCCGCGCCGGGAGAGGCGGGCAGCGCCTTGCCGATAACGGGGGTCTTCTTGAGCACCTCGGTATCGAACTGGGGATGGAGCAGCGTGTCGAGAGAGCGGGGCTCGATCATGGCGACGGCCTTCTTCTCGTCGATCATGCCCTCGTCCACGAGGTCGCAGGCGATCTTGAGAGCGGCGGCGGGGGTGCGCTTGCCGTTACGGGTCTGGAGCATATAGAGCTTGCCGTGCTCGACGGTGAACTCCATATCCTGCATATCGCGGTAATGATCCTCAAGGATCTTGCAGACGTCCTCGAACTGCTTGAACGCCTCGGGGAACTTCTCGGCCATCTCGGCAATGGGCATCGGGGTACGGACGCCGGCAACGACGTCCTCGCCCTGCGCGTTGGTCAGGAACTCGCCCATGAGCTTCTTCTCGCCGGTGGCGGGGTTGCGGGTGAAGGCAACGCCGGTGCCGCAGTCGTCGCCCATGTTGCCGAACGCCATGGACTGGACGTTGACGGCGGTGCCCCAGGAGTAGGGGATATCATTGTCGCGGCGATAGACGTTCGCGCGGGGGTTGTCCCAGCTGCGGAAGACCGCCTTGATCGCGCCCATGAGCTGCTCCTTCGGGTCGGTGGGGAATTCCTCGCCGATCTTGGCCTTGTACTCGGCCTTGAACTGGCCCGCGAGCTCCTTGAGATCGTCGGCGGTCAGCTCGACGTCGAGGGTGACGCCCTTCTTCTCCTTCATCTGGTCGATGAGCTGCTCGAAATACTTCTTGCCGACCTCCATAACGACGTCGGAATACATCTGGATGAAGCGGCGGTAGCAGTCCCAGGCCCAGCGGGGATTGTTGGACTTCTCGGCGATGACGTTCACAACGTCCTCATTGAGGCCGAGGTTCAGGATGGTATCCATCATGCCGGGCATGGACGCGCGCGCGCCGGAACGGACGGAAACGAGCAGAGGATTGTGGAGGTCGCCGAACTTCTTGCCGGTGATCTTCTCCATCTTTTCCACATACTCCATGATCTCGGCGAAGATCTCGTCGTTGATCTGGCGGCCGTCCTCATAATACTGGGTGCAGGCCTCGGTGGTGATGGTGAAGCCCTGGGGAACGGGCAGGCCGATATTGGTCATCTCAGCCAGGTTCGCGCCCTTGCCGCCCAGCAGCTCACGCATCTTCGCGTTGCCCTCGGTGAACAGGTAACAATACTTCTTGCTCATGGTAGTCCCTCCATCTATTATCAATATAGTTGTACCAAACGATGAGAACGTTTCTTATTATAGTCAAATTCTTTGTCAAAAGCAAGCCTATTCCCAAATTTTTCTGTTTTTTTGCAATAGGTTTCCAGTTTCGCAGGAATCGCCTCTATGGGAAACATTTTCCCCCGTATCCGTAGAATAAAACTTGCCTGTCCCGCTTTTTGTGTGGTATACTGGTACATTAGAAAAATAGGGGTGTCAGACCCCTACGGGAAAAGGAGAGCGCCATGGCCCAGCTTCTGCCGGAAAACAGCACACTGGAGCGCGCCGTCCGCCGCGCAGCGGAGCAGGGGCGGCTGAGCCACGCCATCGTGCTCTCCGGCGCCGGCGACCTGACGGACGCGGCGCGGTTCATCGCCGCCGCCCACGTCTGCGAGGGGACGGACAAACCCTGCCTGCGGTGCCGCCACTGCCGGAAGGTGCTGGAGGGCATCCATCCCGACGTGTCGGTGATCCGGGACACGGAGCATCGGGAGCTGACGGTGGACGCCGTCCGGGAGCTGCGGCAGGACGTGTACATCCGTCCCAACGAGGCGGCGCGGAAGGTGTATATCATCGCGGACAGCCGCCAGCTCAACGAGCGGAATCAGAACGTGCTGCTGAAGATCGTGGAGGAGGGGCCGCCCTACGCCGCCTTCATTTTCTGCACCGACAGTCCCACCGCGCTGCTGGAAACGGTGCGCTCCCGTTGTGTGCTGCTGAAAAGCGCCGACCGGCCGCCGGAGACCCTGCCGCCGGAGACGGAGCAGCTCTGCCTCGCCTTTGCCAAGGGAAAGCTGCTGCCGGTAACGCGGTATCTGGTATCGCTGGAGACCCGAAAGCTGAAGCGGGACGAGCTGCGTACCGTGCTGCGCAGCGCCTGGTGCGCCGCGGCGGAGGCGCTGCTGCTGCAAATGGGCAAGGAGACGCCGGATCCCGCCTGCGGCGAGACGGCGCAGGCGCTGGCCCGCGGCTTGACCTGCCGCCAGCTCCAAAAGCTGACGGCGCTGCTGGAGAAGTACAGCGGCGAATGTGAATATAACGTAGGCGCGGGCCATGTTCTTGGCGCCCTCGCCGTGGAATGGGAGGAGCTTCTATGACCACTGTGGTTTCCGTCCGCTTTCGAAGCGGCTGTAAGACCTATTATTTTGACCCGAAGGACCTGACGGTGGAGGCCGGTCAGGACGTGATCGTGGAGACGGCGCAGGGCCCGGAATTTGCCCAGTGCTGCGAGGGCAACCACGCCGTACCCGATGAGCAGGTGGTGCCGCCGCTGCGGGCGGTGCTGCGTATCGCCACCGACAATGACCGCCATACCGCCGCCTATAACCGGAGCCGGGAAAAGGACGCCTTTGACATCTGCCAGAAGAAGATCCTCCAGCACAAGCTGGAGATGAAGCTGGTGCGGGTAGAGTGCAGCTTTGACGGCTCCAAGATCCTGTTCTTCTTCACCGCCGACGGCCGCGTGGACTTCCGTGAGCTGGTGAAGGATCTGGCCGGCGTGTTCCGCGCCCGCATCGAGCTGCGGCAGATCGGCGTCCGGGACGAGGCCAAGATGCTGGGCGGTCTGGGCATCTGCGGCAGACCCTTCTGCTGCTCCCAGTTCATGGACGAGTTCCTGCCGGTGTCCATCAAGATGGCCAAGACCCAGAGCCTGTCCCTGAACCCCACCAAGATCTCCGGCACCTGCGGGCGGCTGATGTGCTGCCTGAAGTACGAGCAGGACGCCTACGAGGACGCCATCAAGCGTATGCCCAAGAACGACTCCTTCGTGCTGACACCGGACGGCCCCGGCAACGTCTCCGATGTGAATCTGCTGAAGGAGACGGTGAACGTCCGGCTGGACGACCGGCCGGAGGGCCCCCGCTGCTACCACAACTGCGAGGTGTGCGTCCTGCGCAACGGCAAGGGCAGCCGGGACGGCATCGCCATCCCCGACCAGTGGCCGGAGCGCTATGTGGAGCCGGTGAAGGAGGACGAGATGCCCCCCATCAGCTTCATCAGCGACTTTACGCCCGTACCCGCCGATAAGCCCGAGGAGGGGGAGAAGCGCCGTCGCCGCAGCCGCGGCGGACGGGACCGGAAGAAGTCCGAGGGCGCTGGCGCACCGGAAAAACGCGGGGATAAGCCCGCCAAGGCGGAAAAGCCCGCCAAGAGCGACAAGCCCGCCGGAGATAAGCCCGCCTCCCGTTCCGGCAGCCGCCGCCGGGGACGCCGGGGCGGCGGAGGCGGCAGCGCCGCCTCCGCAAGTGGCAGCACCCAGCAGACCGCGCCCCGTCCTAATAAGCCGCAGGAGAACCAGAGCGCCAAGTCCGGCGGCGACCAGCGTAAGCGCCCCCGGCATCGGGGCGGACGCCGCAAAAACGGCGGCGGCAAGTCCGGCGCAGGTACGGAGGCATAACGCAACATGGGAAAATTCACCGGCCTGCTGCTGGCCAGCGACTACGACAACACACTGACATACACGGAGGAGGCACTGCGCCTCTGCACTCCCATGCCTCCGGTTTCCGATGCCAATCAGGCGGCGCTGCGCCACTTCATGTCGGAGGGCGGCATCTTCTCCGTGGCCACGGGCCGCGCCAAGCCCGCCTTTGAAGCGGTGGCACACGGCGTACCCATGAACGGCCCCACCATCCTGTTCAACGGCGCCGCCATCTACGACTTCGCCGCCGGCAGGTATCTGCACACCGCATTTCTGCCGGATATCGTCCGGACCCACATCGCCCAGACCGTCCGGGCGCTGCCCTTTGCCGCGGTGGAGCTGTACCACGACGACAACAGTATCCACGCCCTCCAGCCCAACGAGGTGACGCGGCGGCACCTCCATGTGACCCACTCGCCCACGGTGATCGTGGACAGTATGGCGCAGGTGCCGTCCCCCATCAGCAAGGCGCTGTTCTCCACAGAGCCATCGGATCAGGCGGCGCTGCTGGACTATCTCCGCGCCGCGCCGTGGTACGGCGACTATGAGATCGTGACCAGCAGCGAATCGCTGGTGGAGCTGACCGCCAAGGGCGCCAACAAGGGCGGCATGGTGCAGCGCCTTGCCGCGCTGCTGGATATCCCGCAGGACAGGGTGATCTGCGTGGGCGACCACGCCAACGATGTCTCCATGCTGACATGGGCGGGCGCGGCCTTTGCCCCCGCCAACGCCCTGCCGGAGGTGCTGGCGATGCCCTGCGTCCACGCGCTGCCGGACTGTCGGGAGAACGCCATTGCCGCGCTGATTGCGCTGCTGGACGAAAAATATTGACCAATACGGACGAAAAAGCGCCCCCTTTGGGGCGCTTTCCTTATTTTTCCGGGGGATATTGCCCATTGTTCACAATTTTATCCTTGACGCGGCGGCGGAAACAAGGTATGATACCGTTTGTAACGATTTTGTAACTTTTAGGTGAGACCCACTATGAAACAACTACTGGCAGAAAAACCAACACAACAGAATCCCGTGCAGGACCCCAACCGCACGCCCATGTCGCTGTCGGCGCTGTGGCAGCTTTGGAAGGATAACCTGAAGAGCTGGCGGAGGGGTGCGCCGACCTTCTTTGCGCTTGGTATCCCGGCACCCAGGGGGGCGCCGCGG
>ENA-UEQL01000740-UEQL01000740.1-human-gut-metagenome-genome-assembly--contig:-NODE-740-length-23556-cov-9.350100_pt1 | contig 23556 bp, 17 predicted proteins | sample MGYA00242905_ERZ507926 | MGnify/ENA primary metagenome ERZ507926 (study PRJEB26167, sample SAMN06115531) | human gut metagenome | host: Homo sapiens | place: China:Henan | collected 2015-09-09 | study...
CTGCGTAATCGCATTATCTTTTACCAACGTCCGCTCAAATCTTGTAAACATTTGGTGAGCCTTTGCGAGTTTGAAATGCATCCGGTAAAACGACCAGACGGGAAAATAGTGTATATAGGTCCTAAAGTAGCGCCTCGCACTTCACCATTGGCGCAACTGTGTGCGATATGGGAAACTGTGAACAATATCACTTTGACAAATAGGCAAAACGAAGAATATCCCATCACTCTCGAACAAAGAAAGGAGATTGTGGAATTTCTTTGTACACACGAGAAAATGGGAGTAAAAGACCTGCAGAAAATTCTCAAAATTTCTTCTAAAGAAGGTTGGTGGGCAGGAAAGGCTATAGGCAAAGGCATAAAGGGAAATGCAACATTATTGCAGTTGCGAAACGCATTAGGAAACTATCCGAATGCCCAGTCATTATTGCGCATGGAACTGCAATATGCCGATAGTATGGTTGATATAACGACGGGCGAATTGATACAAGAGATTAGTGATAAGGTGGAGCAAGAACCGTTGTATCGCTTATGGCATGTTGTGTATTCTGCACAGAATGAGGATGATTTGCACAAGGCTTTGCTCAAGCAGTTCGACATAGATGATGATGAGGTGCTGGCAAGACTTAGTAAGATTGACTTCGTGAAACCCGGCTATGCCAACAAATCTCATAAGTTTATGCGCCGTTTACTGCCTTACTTAATGAAAGGGGATAAGTATAGTGAGGCCTGCAAAGCGATTGCAGTGAACCATTCCAACAGTATGACCAAAGAGGAGAATGAACAACGCACTTTGGTGGACAAAATACCATTATTGGGAAAAAACGCACTTCGTCAACCTGTGATAGAGAAGATTCTAAATCAGATGATCAATGTGGTGAATGCTTTGAAGGCTGAGTATGGCGACATAGATGATGTGCGTATAGAATTGGCACGCGAATTAAAAGAATCGAAAGATGAGCGTGAAAGTGCTTACAAGCGAAACAACGAGAATGAGCGTAAGAATAGTGAATATGAGAAAAAGATAGCAGAATTAGGGATTCGTCCGTCCCGCTCTCGTATCCAAAAATACAAAATGTGGGAAGAGAGCCAACATCGGTGTTTCTATTGTGGAAATATGGTGAGTGCTACCGATTTCTTGAATGGTGCAGATGTAGAAATCGAGCATATTATCCCACAAAGTATTTTGTTTGATGATAGTTTCAGCAACAAGGTGTGTGCTTGTCGTGCTTGCAACCAATCGAAAGGTAATCTGACGGCACATGAGTTTATGGAACAACACACTAAGGGTGAGTATGAAGCCTATTTGCAGCGTGTAGACGAGGCATTCAACGCACACCGCATCAGCAAGACGAAGCGCGACCACTTACTATGGCGCACAGAGGATATCCCGCAAGATTTCATAGAACGCCAACTTCGTCAGAGCCAGTATATTGCCAAGAAGGCAGCAGAGATACTACGCCAAGGCTACCATAATGTGTATGTTACGAGTGGTAGCATAACCGATTTCTTGCGTCACCAATGGGGATATGACGAAGTACTGCATACACTAAATCTTCCTCGTTATCAGCAAGTTGAAGGACTGACAGAGATTGTTACTTACGACCATAGAGGACAAGAGCATACGGAGGAGAGAATTAAAGGATGGACCAAACGCCTTGACCATCGTCATCACGCGATTGATGCGCTGACTATTGCACTGATACGACAAAGTATGATTCAGCGTTTGAATACCTTGAATGCTTCGCGGCAATTGATGTACGATGAAGTGCAAAAAAGAAAGATTGAAACTTCAGAGAGTAAGGCGAGGTATGAAAGCAAGAAATCGCTGCTGGAACAATGGGTACAGGAACAACCGCATTTTACGACTCAGGAGGTGATAGAAAAGGTAGATGGGATATTGATTTCGTTTCGTGCAGGAAAGAAAGTTACTACGCCTGCCAAGCGCGCTATCTATCGTGGCGGCAAGCGTATTGTGGTGCAAACGGGTTTGCAGGTGCCTCGCGGCGCATTGTCGGAAGAAACGGTATATGGAAAGTTGGGGAATAAGTATGTGGTGAAATATCCATTGGGACACGATAGTATGAAAGTGAATAACATCGTAGATCCAACTATACGCAAAATCGTAGAGAGGCGGCTGCAGGCCTTTGGCGGAAAGGCAAAAGAGGCTTTTGCTGACCCCCTCTATTCTGATGCTGCACAGACAATGCAGATAAAATCGGTTCGCTGCTATGTCGGATTGCAGGACAAAGCCGTATCTGCCGTACGCTTTAACGACGAAGGCGAGGCAATCGGATTTGTAAAGATGGGTAATAATCACCATGTAGCCATCTATGTGGACAGCAAGGGACAATATCAAGAATCGGTTGTATCTTTTTGGCAGGCTGTCGAGCGCAAACGCTATGGCGTGCCTATAGTGATAGAGAATCCGCAAGAGGTGTGGACCCGATTGATAGATTCAGATTTACCGCAAGAGTTCTTGGAGAGCCTACCAAAAGATGATTGGCAGTTTGTTGTATCAATGCAGCAGAACGAGATGTTTGTGCTTGGAATGGACGATGCTGACTTCAATGCTGCTATGGAGCAGAAAGATTACCGAACACTCAACAAATACTTGTATAGGGTGCAAAAAATTGCAACTAAGAATTATTATTTTAGATACCATACAGAAACGAGTGTTGATGATAAGTATAATGGAGAGAAAAATGAGATGTTGAGTAAACAGATGAATAAATTGATAAACATTCGTAGTTTTGACTCGTTCTTTTCTCAACATCCTCATAAGGTTCGTGTGAATTTGTTAGGTGAAATCTCTGCGGTATGATAAAGCGCATACTTTGTTTTACTAATCCTGCATATTTGAGTTTACATCTCAAACAATTAGTTGTAGAGCAACCCAACACGAATACTGTAGAAAATAGCACCAAGACTATCCCGATAGAGGATGTAGGTGTTGTGATATTGGAGAACCCACAGATAACTATCACTCAGGCACTAATGGCATCGTTGCTAGATAATAACTGTGCAATTATCACCTGTGACGCACACCATTTACCAACCGGTTTGTTGCTACCATTAGATAATCATAACTTGCAAAGCGAACGATTTCGTGTGCAGATCAATGCATCGGAACCTTTGCGTAAGCAAATGTGGCAACAAACGATAGTGAGCAAAATCAATAGTCAAGCATTTGTGTTGCGGCAAAAACATATTGAGTGCAAAAATATGGAGACATGGGCAAAAACTGTTCGTTCGGGCGATGCAGATAATTTAGAGGGGCGTGCAGCGGCATATTATTGGCGCAATGTTTTTGGTGACGGTGAGTTTATTCGTGGGCAGTTTGGCGATATGCCCAATGGTTTGCTCAATTATGGTTATTCGATTGTGCGGGCAATGATGGCGCGGGCATTGGTGGCTGCCGGACTGTTGCCAACACTCGGGATACACCATCATAGCAGGTATGATGCTTATTGTTTGGCAGATGATATTATGGAACCATATCGTGCATTCGTCGATTTGCAGGTGCTGAACATAATGCAAGAATATGGAGATATTGAAGAACTGACGCCGGCATTGAAAAAAGAACTTTTGATATTGGCGACCTCGGATGTGCAAATAGACGGGCATAGAAGTCCGATGATGATTGCTATGCAAACTACAGCCAATAGTGTGCAACGCTGTTTTTCCGGTGAATTGCGTAAAATTATTTATCCTGATTGGTAAGCGCCTTTGTGCGCTTTTTTTGTATGTCTCGATTTAGTGAATATAGGATTATGTGGGTGCTTGTATTGTTTGATTTACCAACCGATACAAAGAAGGCGCGCAAACAGTATGCTCTGTTTCGCAAACAGTTGTTGCAGGATGGTTTTACGATGTTTCAGTTTTCAATTTATCTTCGCCATTGTCCGAGTGCGGAAAATGCAGATGTACACATACAGCGTGTAAAACGGATGCTACCTCCGGAAGGAAAGATTGGTATTATTCGGATTACGGATAAGCAGTTTAGTGATATGGAGATTTTTGATTGTTGCCGTAAAGCAGATATTTTGCAGCCGGTACAGCAGTTGGAACTATTCTGATTGGAAACGGCGAAAAATATACGAAAAGTTCTAATTGCAAAGTGTACATTGCAATTTTGAGTATAAAAACGATACTTTTTGGCTAAAAATATATAGCAAAGTGTGATAGTAAAGGAGATATATTGTGCACCTTGAAGGAAACTACAGAAAGCATATTTAACATCGGTCAGTTTTGCAAAAGCACTTAGAATATAAAAAATGCGACTTCAACGAGCCGCATTTTTTATTTCTAAAACAAGTTATAAGTTGCTGATATTCTTTGCATTACTAATAATCAGTTGTTTTAGATTGCAAAGTTACAAAATTTGAGTGATATACACAACGGTGATTGTTGGTGCAGGTTGTCCTTGTTCGTTGTTTTAGATTGCAAAGTTACAAAATTTGAGTGATATACACAACCCATACTCTGAAGCAACAGATAGTGTGGTAGTTGTTTTAGATTGCAAAGTTACAAAATTTGAGTGATATACACAACACTGATTTCTTGGCATACTCTTAATAGAATGTTGTTTTAGATTGCAAAGTTACAAAATTTGAGTGATATACACAACTCTGATACTCCATTCTCTACACGGCTGCAAGTTGTTTTAGATTGCAAAGTTACAAAATTTGAGTGATATACACAACTATACCCTTAGCCTTATATAAAGATAGTAAGTTGTTTTAGATTGCAAAGTTACAAAATTTGAGTGATATACACAACGCCCGAGCGGAGCGAAGCGCAGCGAGATTGGTTGTTTTAGATTGCAAAGTTACAAAATTTGAGTGATATACACAACTAGTGCTTGTATTGCTTGCCAATATGCTTCGTTGTTTTAGATTGCAAAGTTACAAAATTTGAGTGATATACACAACAGAGAATACACTTGCACGGCTTCCTTATAAGTTGTTTTAGATTGCAAAGTTACAAAATTTGAGTGATATACACAACTCAGAATTGGCTACCCAAATATATCCACAAGTTGTTTTAGATTGCAAAGTTACAAAATTTGAGTGATATACACAACGCTCTGTGTATAACTTGTTTCTGTAGTAGAGTTGTTTTAGATTGCAAAGTTACAAAATTTGAGTGATATACACAACTCGGTAGGGGCAGTTGCGCAGTATCTGCTCGTTGTTTTAGATTGCAAAGTTACAAAATTTGAGTGATATACACAACCCCACACTTGTTTGTACATTTTTCCATTCAGTTGTTTTAGATTGCAAAGTTACAAAATTTGAGTGATATACACAACGTATAGGTTGGTTATCAAGACAAAACAACTGTTGTTTTAGATTGCAAAGTTACAAAATTTGAGTGATATACACAACACTGCCGGTATAGCATTTCCTTCCGCTTATGTTGTTTTAGATTGCAAAGTTACAAAATTTGAGTGATATACACAACTATTACGAGAGCCGTTGTACCATCGGACAGGTTGTTTTAGATTGCAAAGTTACAAAATTTGAGTGATATACACAACTATCATCGGCAATCTTAAGACATGGGACTAGTTGTTTTAGATTGCAAAGTTACAAAATTTGAGTGATATACACAACAAGCCCCTAATATAGCATTAGCAGTATTCAGTTGTTTTAGATTGCAAAGTTACAAAATTTGAGTGATATACACAACCTGCTAAACAACTAAAAAAGCGCCGCAGGCGTTGTTTTAGATTGCAAAGTTACAAAATTTGAGTGATATACACAACCACAACAATCCTATACGAATTGGGTTGAAGGTTGTTTTAGATTGCAAAGTTACAAAATTTGAGTGATATACACAACGCGCTACGCTACGCTACGCGCGAACTGCCAGTTGTTTTAGATTGCAAAGTTACAAAATTTGAGTGATATACACAACTATCGTATTGTTCATCGTTTTATATTATTTGTTGTTTTAGATTGCAAAGTTACAAAATTTGAGTAGCGGCAATACAACAAAAAAACGACTCGCATTTCTGCAAGTCGTTCTTTGTGTGGGCGTTTACGGATTCGAACCGCAGACCCTCTGCTTGTAAGGCAGATGCTCTAAACCAGCTGAGCTAAACGCCCTTTTCATAGTGAAGAACCTCGTTAGGTAGTTCCTTTCCGAAAGCGAGTGCAAAGGTACTGCTTTTTTTTGAACCGTGCAAATTTTAGAGTGATTTTTTTTGAAAAAAATGCCATTTGTACCAATTTCTATATTGCCAACGGTGAAATACGATATAAAGCAACCCCGTAATAAGCAGTCCGACGCACATTCCGCCTAAGACATCGGCTGCAAAATGTTGCGACAAATAAATGCGTGAATAGCCGCCTAATGCTGCCAAAGCAAAACAAACTATCTGCCAAATAGCGGTCAGTGCATAGTATTTGGGCTTGTTGTTCGATTGATTGGCAAACCGCAGACGGAGCAAATCAGTGCCGATGATGCAGAGAGCAAAAAATAGGGCAAAGAAAGTGGTGGTATGCCCCGACGGAAAAGAATAGAAGCGGCTCATCTCCACCCCGTCCACTAATGGCAGGACCGTATCCGGGTAGTTCTCCGCAAAATAAGTCAGTGGTCGCGGTGCATCGACTATGCGTTTTATGATTTGTGTGGCTAGTCCGGAAAGCAGGGTGCCGGCGAGGGTGAAGACTGCTGCACCTGCTTTGTAAAACAGCAAAGCAACGCAGACGAGATAGGGTACCCATTCGCCGATTTGGGTATAGTACCTAAATAGTATATCGCGTGCGTGCGTGTGAGGCGAACATAGCAAAAGGTGCAGTTCTGCTTTTGGAACGCACACCAATGCCACGCTCAGAGCCACGATAAGCAGCGTGCATAGCGTGAGAAATAGTCCGTTTCGTCGTAGGAAATCCATATCCGCGTGGGTCAGACTGTTTTGGCAGGTTGCTTGCGAGCAACAACGATAGTAACGGCGATCACAATCAGCGCGATACCGATGCAAGAACGGACGGTCAAGTGTTCGCCAAAGAGTGTCAGTCCTACCATCACGGCAGTGATAGGCTCCATCGCACCTAAGATAGCCGTTTGGGTGGAACCGATTCCTTGTATGGCGAGCGTGGTCAGCACAAGCGAAAGGGCTGTTGGGAAGAGTGCCGCACCAATGCTATACCCCCAGTGCAACCCCTGTGGCACCGCTATCTGCCAACGGCAGAGCAGCAAGACGCCTAGCATCAGCGACCCGAACAGCAGAACATAAAAAGTAATCTTCGCCGAGGGCAAATGGGTGATATGCCCTTTGTTGATAAAGACCAGATAGATAGCGTATGTGAGTGCCGAACCAAGCGAGAGCAGCACGCCCGCTATGCTGACATGCGTGTTGCCGTTTAGTTCACAAAGCACTCCTATGCCCACGCTGGCCAATGCTAAGCATCCCCATACTAGCGGTGCTACTCGCTCGTGAAAAACAAACGCCATCAGCACTGCGGTTACGATGGGATAGACAAAGAGAATCGTGCTTGCCAAACCGGCGTCCATATAGTTGTACGAGAGGTAAAGAAGCAGCGATGATAGTGCCATCACCGCACCCAAAAGGGCTATCTGAATCGCCTCTGCTTTGCTCAAGCGGAAGTCAATATGCCGACATAGCATCAGTACAGCCAACATCGGCACACTGAGCGCATACCGCCAAAACAGTACCGAAACGGAATCCATTCCGTCTTGGTAGAGCGGCAACGCAAACATAGGATTGAGGCCGTAGAACCCTGCGGCAAGAATACCAAAGAGGTAACCAACTGACTTTGAATGCAACATAGCAATCGACTAAAAACGCACAAAAGTACTGCTAATTTTTGGATTGTGCAATACAAAATTGCACAAGTCGGAAAAAAGCAGTAATTTTGCTTTCCAATTTGCATTCTGATGGACACTATTTGCGCAATTTCTACTCCTTACGGCTGTGGCGGAATAGCCGTTGTTCGTGTGAGCGGCGATAAGGCTATTGCTCTGACTGACAGCCTGTTCCGTGGAAAAACATCTCTCCTGAGCGCCTCGGCGGGTACCTTCCGATTCGGGCATATCGAGCGTGGTGGGGAGATTCTGGATGAGGTGGTCGTGAGTATCTACCGTGCGCCGCATTCTTTCACGGGCGAAGATGTGGTGGAGATTAGTTGCCATGGCAGTCTGTATATCCAGCAAGAGTTGCTCCGATGGCTGATAGAGGCAGGCTGTAGAATGGCCAAAGCAGGCGAGTTCACGCAGCGGGCTTTCCTCAATGGCAAGTTAGATTTGGCTGAGGCTGAGGCGGTCGCCGATCTGATTGCCTCCCAGTCGAAAGCAGAGAAAGACTTGGCACTCAGTCAGTTACGCGGTAGCGTCTCTTCCGAGTTGCAGCAACTCCGAGACCGATTGCTCCATTTCACTTCGCTTGTCGAGTTAGAACTCGACTTCGCCGACCATGAGGAATTGGAGTTCGCCGACCGGGGGGAATTGACTGCCTTAGCGGCGGAGATTGCGCATAAGTTGGAGCAACTCACACGCTCTTTCCAAACGGGCAACGCCATCCGAAATGGCGTTCCCGTGGCAATTGTGGGAGCAACTAATGCCGGCAAATCCACCCTCCTCAACGCCCTTGTGGGCGAGCAACGAGCCATCGTGAGCGACATACGCGGTACAACGCGCGACACCATAGAAGATACGCTGATTATCAACGGCATACTCTTCCGATTGATTGATACGGCAGGCATTCGCGACACGGCAGATGAGTTGGAAACCATGGGGATCGAGCGAAGCCGACAGGCTGCCGACAAGGCGCAGATTATCGTGCAGGTCATCGATTCCACCGACCCGCAGACCGACCTTGAGGGCATCAACCTTGAGGGTAAGACCTTGCTGCAAGTGTGGAACAAAGCCGACCTGGCAACACCATCGGTTGGCGCATCAGACGCCACCGGCTCTCCGATAATGGTACTGTCTGCCAAGAGCGGTGAAGTGGATGTGTTGAGAGATACGCTGGCGCGTGTAGCGAGCGAACAGATGAATACAGGTGCTGTAACTATCAGTAATGCAAGGCATTACGAGGCGTTGATGCGGGCTTTGACTGCTATCAGACGAGTGCAACAAGGGCTGCAAGATGGTATCTCAGGCGAGTTTCTAAGTATGGACTTGCAAGATTGCCTCAACGCACTCGGTGAGATAACCGGACAAATCACCTCACAAGAGGTACTCAATAATATATTCAGCCATTTCTGTATCGGCAAATAGTGTGAACATACAATAGGAAAAGCCCCGATGTTGATGTCAGAATCAGCATCGGGGCTTTTCTTTTATGGAAGAGAGTATAGTTCTTGCCGTATCTCCGTCGAGTCTATACCGAGTCTTTAATAGGTGATTGATAGGTGATTGATAGGTTATTAATAGGTTATTAATAGGTGATTCAACGGGTTAGACCAAGACACACACAATCAGAGCGTTCTGCCAAAGAAAGTGGTAAGTTTATCTACCGCCGTATTGACATATTCGGGTACATAGTAGGTCTGGATTATGTCGTGCGCCCGAGATGAGGAACAGTTCCTTGTCCTGCGTGCTGGTGGCGTGGCTGAAACACTGCTCCGTGAGGTAGAAAGTGTCAGCATTGCTGCCTGCTATCATCAGCAACGGTTGGTTGATGAGCGACATCCCTTCGTTGGCATCAAAGGCGCAGAGGTCGATAAGGCTGCTCTTGGTGTAGCGGAAAGTGGAGTTAGGATGGGCATGCGTCTGCAGGTAATAGACATACCCGTCGCGGTAGAGGTCGTAGGCAACTTGGCAGCCTGCTCGGGCGTAACGCACGACATATCACCCACATACTCAGGCTGTTCGCCTTGTGCCTCCTTGGTGCGGGCAGCGCAGGCATCAGCCAATCGCTCTTGAATCTGATTGATTTGCGAGTCCATAAAACCATTGCGGCGCACCAACCCGGTATTGAACATACTGAGCGTGGCAACGGCTCGGAAACGCTTGTCGGTCCGTGCTGCACGGAGGGTGTAACCGCCGCCTCCGCAGATACCTAAGACGCCTATGCGGTTAGCGTCCACGCCCGGGAACTGAGTCAAGATGTCGTCTGTGCGCCGGATGTCCTCTACACGGTTAGCAGGGCGATCGGTGTTGCGCGGTTCGCCTTCGCTGGCACCTTGGTACGCTGCGTCAAAAGCGAGACAGATATAGCCTTTCTCCGCCATACGCTGGGCGTAAAGCCTTCCCCTTTGTACCATGCAAACACTAATTTAGTTTTTGGAGATTAACAGCCCCGTATAGTAGATGTTTTTGTAAAATTCTTGAATATATTATTGAATGTTTTTGTGTAAGGAATGTTTGGAAGTATCAATATGCATTACATGTCTAATTACATGGTAATTATATATTTAATCGTCAATTAACCGTTAACGGAGAATAATGGGCATTTTACATGGTCTTTAATGGAGAAATCAGAGCGATTAACGGAGAACCACGGCATACACGGAACCGCGATGTACAATTTTGGTGCGTTAGCCCTGGCTCTCAATTCGTAATCTGCATTGTGCAAAACCTTTTTTTTCGTAAAAAGCCTGTCAAGAATCGTATTTTTTTTGTAACTTTGCGGCACAATTGCAATTAACAAAACACATATACAACTATGACTATGCAAAAAAGTCCTCTGCAGATTGCTCGCCAATCCTACAAGCCCAAAATGCCTGTAGCCTTGCAAGGTGCAGTTCGCCTCGTCGAAGGTGAGAAAACACAATCGGTTGCCGATCAGGCAGAAATCAAGGAATTGTTCCCGAATACTTATGGTCTGCCGGTTATTACAATGGAGCCTGCTCAGGGCGTGGATAAGGTCGCAGAACCGTTCAATGTAGGTGTCATCCTCTCGGGTGGTCAAGCCCCCGGCGGACACAATGTCATCAGCGGTTTATACGATGCCCTCAAACTGCTCAATCCTGAGAATAAGTTGTACGGTTTCTTGGGTGGCCCGAGCGGCCTCATCGAGGGCAAATATACCCTGCTGACAGGCGATGTTATCGATGATTATCGCAACACTGGTGGTTTCGACATCATCGGTTCCGGCCGTACCAAACTCGAAGAGACTTGGCAGTTCGATAATGGTATCGAGATCTGCAAGAAACTCGGTATCAAGGCAATCGTGATTATCGGTGGTGATGACTCCAACACCAATGCCTGCGTCTTGGCTGAGTACTACCTCCAAAAGAAATGCGGTATCCAAGTCATTGGTTGCCCGAAGACTATCGATGGCGACCTCAAAAACGAGATGATTGAGACCTCTTTCGGTTTCGACACCGCCTGCAAGGTATATAGCGAGTTGATTGGTAACATTCAGCGTGATGCCAACTCGGCTAAGAAATACTGGCACTTCATCCGCCTTATGGGCCGTTCCGCAAGCCATATTGCCCTCGAATGCGCACTCCAGAGCCAACCGAATATCTGCCTTATCTCCGAGGAGGTCGAGGCTAAGAACCTCACCCTCAACGACATCGTTGAGCAGATTGTCGAGGTCATCGTCGATCGTGCCAACTCGGGGCTTAACTTCGGTACCGTGCTGATTCCCGAAGGCCTCATCGAGTTCATCCCCGCTATGCGTGTCCTCATTCAAGAGTTGAACGACCTCTTGGCACAGAACGAAGAGTTCGCTTCTCTCGAGGGCGATGATGCTAAACGCGAGTATGTTAAGTCAATGCTTACTCCTGCTTCTTGCGAGTTGTATCGCTCGCTGCCGAAGGGCATCGCACGCCAACTCACACTCGATCGCGACCCTCACGGAAATGTGATGGTCAGCCAAATCGAGACCGAGAAACTGCTTATCGAGATGGTTAGCAAACGCTTGGCACAACTCAAAGCCAACGGCACCTACAAAGGTAAGTTCAGTGCGCTCAACCACTTCTTCGGTTACGAGGGCCGCTGCGCTATCCCATCCAACTTCGATGCCGACTACTGCTATTCTATCGGTATGACGGCTGTTCACCTCATCGCTGCGGGCAAAACAGGCTATATGTCCCTCGTTCGCAACCTCACCAAACCTGCATCGGAGTGGATCGCTGGTGGTGTACCTATCACGATGATGATGAATATGGAGAAGCGCAATGGTAAGATGAAACCCGTTATCCAAAAAGCCCTCGTGGACTTGAATGGTGCGCCCTTCCTCTATCTCAAAGCACACCGCGCTGAGTGGGCAGATGCCAACACCAGTTACATCTACCCGGGACCGATCCAGTATTATGGTCCTACCGAGGTTTGCGACCAACCTACCCATACTCTCCGCTTAGAGCGTGAGAAATAATAGCGTCAGAAGACAACACTTTGTATTTCATAATAATTAGAGGAAAATCGGCCGCCCGTGAGGGTAGCCGATTTTTGTATATAGAGCATTGGTCTTGCGGGGCAACCGTATCAAATCCGGAATGCTTTATCCGGCGCATAATGCATAATGATGAATGCGTAATTAATGGTCAATTATATGGTAATTAATGTTTCTAATGTCCCCGCTGTGCAACATCCCCTCCTTTGGAGGGGCTTGGGGAGGTCAATGGCATTTTATATGGCTTTTAATGGAGAACAAGAGCATTAGCGGGGCACCATGGCATGCATAATTACATGTCTAATTACATGGTAATTATATGTTTAATCGTCAATTAACCGTTAACGGAGAATAATGGGCGTCTATATAGTTTTATATGGTCTTCAATGGAGAATCAGGACCATGTCAGAATGCTACGCAATGCGCACTTTTGTTTGCATTTTGTTACCGAGTTCTTGAGCCGACTTTGTCGAACTTTTGTCGAAACCTCATCGAGACCTAAAGCCAACCTCCCAAAATATCAAAATGCTCCCAAAAGGTCTGTTTCGCTATCAAAGTGTATTGCCGTTCTCTTCCTGCTGTATCTCCTCCCGCCAGCCTTGCAGGTACTTGTAGAATGCCTCTGCATCGTCTGCGGGTGGCATAGTTTCTTTGAGCGAAACCACGGTCAGATAAAAGCGCAGATAGGTCTTCCCCGCAAACAGTGCTAAGTTGTTCCGCTTGTCGTGAACGCTTGTCTTGGCATACTTCCTTGGAACATAAACTCCTAGTCCCGCCGTCTCTTTGCCGTACTTAATCGTGTCATTTACAGGCCAATCCGTTCCCCACGAACCTAACAAAATACCGTCCGATAGGTCGATATATTCCTGCTCGTCCCGATAAATCGTTTGTCCGTCTGCGAGCATCGGGATGTCCTTGCGCCCCTTGTTCGGTATCAGTTGCACACCGGTGCAGAGGCTGTCCAATGCCTCCGAGAGAAATACCTCGCAGAGCATATCACGACGGTGCGCACATATCGTGTAGCGCACGGTCATATCCACGCTTTTCCCTTCGGTTTGCCAACCTTTTACGGCAATCTCCATCGCCGCTTTCTCCTTGTTCACCTTCGCTATCCGCTCCGTGCGGCTCTCCACCGGCTCGATATGCACCATCTTTCCATTCTTCCACGCCTTCACACTCCCTACGCCTACCGTACCGCTAACGCGCAGAATATCATCGCCGTAGCCGTCTGCTAACTGCTCATCGTTCGGGTACCAATACGATGTACCCAACTCCAAACGAGGCGTTTTCTTGGCATACACATCTATCGTCTGTTTCTTGTCGAAGTAGATTCGGTACGCCATCTTGTCCGACTCTATCGCTACACCGTGGTGGTGCAACTGGTGATAGGTGTCCACATCGGGCGTGGCGGTCCATTCTGTGATAGGTACGATATGCCGCGTCTGCCCCTCTGCCTCTATCGTTCGATACCCCGCCATGGCCGAATCGCTTTTCGACACACGCAACCACATCGATGCCCATACTTGCGGCATAACGCTGTCTTGTGGCTGACTTTCGCCTTGCGATATACCGACCTCGTGAACCGACTGAGCGTTCGTGGCAGGTTGCCCGCCTTTCTCAATGCGATGATTGGTTGTTCCGCAAGAAACACACAGCGCACTGATAATCAGTGCGCTGCAAAAAAAATGAAGAGAGTTTTTCATTGGAAGAATAAGGTAAAAAAATTACCGACTACCTTTCAATAGCCTATTTTATATTGGCATTCTCCACACTCGGTGCCAATACAAAGGCCTCACCGGTGCTTGTCGTGATATGCACATTGCTTGCCTCCAAACCGTTGGTCTGGCGTATCAACGCACCTTGCGTTGCACTGATGTGGATATCTTTCAAATGCACATTTTCTATCTTCATCTCCGGCAGTCCGTTGAAGTACATCGCGCGTTGGATGTCTTTCCCGACTACATTCTCAATGTAGATATTCTTAAATTGCGGAGTCTCCTCGTTTACCTCGGGTGCTGTCGCATTCATTCGCATTGCAATCTCCTCCTCAGTCTCCTCACCCGCACCTTTTCCGCCGTAGAATAGGTCAAACAGCAAGCCCTCGTTGGGGATATTTGCCATGTTCACATTCTTGATGTAGATATTCTCTACCACACCGCCGCGACCGCGAGTGGACTTGAAGCGCAAGCCTACATCCGTACCGATATACATATTGTTACGCACCTCTATATTGCGTATGCCGCCCGACATCTCGCTGCCCACTACAAAGCCGCCGTGTCCGTGATATACGACACACTCGTCCACAAGCACATTCTCTGTCGCAACGCCTCTGTCCCTACCGGGCTGATTCTTACCCGATTTCATACAGATAGCGTCATCGCCTACATCAAAACTGCAACGGGAAATCACTACATTCTTACACGACTCTACATCCACCCCATCGCCGTTTTGGCTATACCACGGGTTGCGCACCGTCAGATCGCGCAAGATGACATTCTCGCACAGCATCGGGTGCAGGTTCCATGCGGGCGAGTTCTCAAAGCAAACGCCCTCCAATAGCACATTCTTGCAACCCACCAAATGCACCATCACAGGCCGCAAAAACGAGTGTATCTCCTCCCAAGTTGAATCGTCTTTTACTACTGGCACATTCTGATCTTCGCATAGTCCTGCGGCAAAGATAGACGCCGAGTCGGGATACCAGGTCTTGCCGTCTGCCGACAGCACACCGCCTTTCTTGAGTTGCGCTTTCCATTGACCGTCGCTCACTTTGCTACGCTTCAGCGGACGCCAATAATCGCCGTTGCCGTTGAATACTCCGTGCCCGGTAATGGCAATGTTCTCCGCATTGAAAGCCGAAATCGGCGACTGGCTCCGCATAGTCGGAATGCCCTCAAACCATGTGGAGTAGATAGGGTAGAGTGAGAAATCGGGTGAGAAATTGACAAACACATTCTTTTCTGTGTATAGTCGTACATTCGATTTGAGCGTGATAGGTCCTGTCGTGTAGATGCCTTCGGGTATCACAACCGTGCCGCCACCCGCAGCGTTACAAGCGTCTATCGCCTGCTGAAATGCCTGCGTCGATAAGGTCGCGCCCGTAGCGTCTGCACCATAATCCGATATGGCAAAAGTTTGCTTTCCAAACTGTGCAACCTCTACTTTGGGCATCGCAAACGAGGTCGTCTTCGTCAAAGCATCTATATCTTTTTGTGTGGTGTGCTGAAATACCGGAGCGGTCGAGCAGCCTGCCAAAACGACAGACAATAGCGCAACGGTGAGTTTTTTCATATCCATAAGTAGTACTTTTGTTTCGTTTGCAAAAATACTGCTATTTATCGATATTAGCGTGCATTATTTGGTATAATGGGTGTAAAAATTGTGGACGGGTATTCTATGTCCACAAGGTAAAGTCCCTGAGCATCAGCCGATTCCCCCGCTTTTCGCCTGTCTTGGTGGCGGATAATCTCTGCAAACTGCTCCTCTGAAATCATCCCATATCCCACCTCGAATAGGGTGCCTACTACTGCACGAACCATATTGCGTAAGAAGCGGTCGGCGGTGATTACAAAGGTGGCTTCTGCCTCGTTTTCGCATATCCACTCCGCATGCATCACATCGCAGATCTTCGTTTTTACATCGGTGTGTACCTTGCAAAACGAGGAAAAATCCTGTTTCCCGATTAAGCAGGCTGCGGCTCGGTTCATCGCTGCGAAGTCCAACCCGGGGCGCACTTGCGTTCGCAGTTCATATCCGAACGGGTCTTTCTTGCTCGTGATACGATATTTGTAGGTGCGCGAAATCGCATCAAACCGAGCATGCGCCTCATTGGTCGTGGGTAGCACATCTTCTATGGCTATCGATTTGGGCAGAATGCGGTTCAGCCGATAGACCAACTGTTTGCGTTCCTCTGCTGAACGCAGGTCAAACGCCTCCCCCTCATAGTCGAAGTGAGCGTACATCACCTCCGCATGTACTCCCGCATCGGTTCGCCCCGCAAAAGTGAGCGGAGTCGGGCAACGCAAAAGTGTAGCCATCCCGCTTTCCATCACATCCTGTACCGTCCCCCCGCACGGTTGCGACTGCGACCCGTGAAACTCGGTTCCCCGATAAGCAAACTTCAAAAAATACCGCATACACTATTGTTTTTTAGGGTGTACGAATCGCCTCACCAACCCGTTCAGTTCTGGTGATAGTTGCAATGCCCATGCTGCCCATACCCCTATCCCAAGCATCACGATGGTGCGCACAATACTGCTCAACCAGATATTCTCAATAGGCAGGTATCTTACCCACAATGTGTTGATAATGAATAGCATAGCAATCAATGCCGTGCTGATGAGAGTCTTCTTGTCGCTTACCGATATGCCGCAAATGCAGCGCACCACCAGCAATACCAAGACAAAATAGACTCCGTATGCAATCAGGTTGCTCATCGCTGCACCTTCCATTCCGTAGATTGGAATCAGATAGTTGTTGAGCAGGATAGAAACAATCGTCAAGAAAAACGACAAAAACAACGAGAATATGTAGTAGCGTGAGTAACTCAGTGCCGACAAACAAATCGAGAAAGTGGCAATCACTATCTGATTGATTCCCAATATCAGCACCACATTTTTGGCCACCGCATAAGTACTGCCGTTGGGCAAGATATGGAAAATAAGGTCAATGTTAAACCAAATCAACAGAAAAATCATCCCCCCTACCAAAAGCAGATTGTTGCTCACTTGGTGAATCAGGTGCGAGGTCTCTTCCCTCTTGTTTTCTTTGATCGACGCAGCCAACTGCGGCGACGCAATCGCTGTTACCGACCGATACGGAATACTCACCATCACTGCGATATAGGTCGCAATGGCATATATTCCCGTGTGGTCAAGTCCCATCTTTGCTGTTATAAAAAATGAAGATAGCGTCGGTGCTAACACCCCGGCAATGGCGGAGATAAATAGAAAACCCGTGTAGAGCAAATAGTTGCGTACCAACCCTGGGTTTGCTCGCACAAATGTCCAATTCGGGCGAAACGAGATATGCCCCATCGCAAATAGATACGCTAAGTTGATCAGTGCTGCAATGGCGTAGTTGAGGGACAACCCCACTACAAAACCGTCCAACGACAATATCCGAAAAGCGTATAGCAGATACAAGGCAAGCATTCCTACTCGTACCACCAATTCTCGCACCGCGCGAGGCACTACAATACGCATCAATACATTGGAATTGGTCTCAAAAATAGTTTGGTAGAGCATAAAAAACGCCAGTGGCAGAACCATATAGTAGTAGTCCATAAAGAGTGGCGATTTCTCTCCAAACCAGTTGCCGAGCGGCACATGGCACGCCCAATAGATAATGGCAAAAATCAAGAACCCGACAAACGGCACCACCAATGTCCAAAAGAAAAAGCCGTTGTCTTTGTGTTCCGTATCCTTAAAATAAGGGTAAAAACGAATAATCGAAGAGTTGGTGCCCAACTGTGCTAGCCCGATCAACAGCGTCGCTGCATCTACCAGCACCCGTGCCAACCCGATTTCTTCGGCGGTCAAGTAGCGGGTAAGTACAAAAAAGGTAGTCAAAAAGCCCACCGCAACCCCTATATAGGTTACGATGGTGCCTTTGATACTTTGTCGTGCTATGATACCCATTGCGACTGCCGCCTATGGTTTCACGATAATCCTATTGTCTGTGTAAATCCTTTCGCGGGTACTGCTAAGTACCCGCAATAGGCACACTCATTATTTCTCAATTCCGAGCAACTCTACCTCAAAAATCAGAGTAGAGTAGGGAGGAATACTGCCGGCTTCGCGTGCGCCGTAGCCCAACTCTTGCGGAATATAGAAGCGGAACTTACTGCCTACAGGCATCAGTTGCAGACCCTCAGTCCAACCCGGGATCACTTGGTTCAGACCGAAAGTGATAGGCTCGCCTCTATCTACGCTGCTATCAAATACAGTGCCGTCAATCAGCGTACCGTGGTAGTGTACTTTCACACGGTCGGTAGCGACGGGTTTCTTGCCCTTACCCATAGTGATAACCTCGTATTGCAGACCGCTCTCGGTAACAGTTACACCCTCTTTTTGCTTGTTTGCTTCCAAGAATTTCTCACCCTCAGCCTTGGTATCACCATATTTGATTTGGTTCATAGTGTTCTCAATATAAGTGCTTGCTTCTTGCGCATTCATCTGAGAATCATACTCATACATACCATTGATGAAACCTAATTTGATGAGTTCAAAGTTGGTTGCTACGCCTTCCATACCGAGCAAACCGGTCGGCTCTTGCTCGCGAATGGCATTACCGATTTGCTTACCCATCATCACCATCTGAGGATTATGAGCATGGCTCGACATCGCCTTGTTCAAGTTCTCAATGAAGTCTTTTTGCGCGCTGCCGTCGGTGTCGTTGGCAAGGATATACATACGCATCTGATCGCCGTTCAGTACACCAAAAGCGTAGTTGATACTATCCGTAAAGTTCTTCAGTTCAACCACTTTCATCTTCTTCGGGCATTTGCCGGTAATGGCTTTGCCTGCTTTGCCCTCTTCGTCAGCAGAAGTGCGGTAAGCCGATTGGAAGAAAGTGCGTGCCTCGGCTGCACTCATCATCATAGTGTCGCCGTTCAAACCGTTTACCAATCCTTGGAAAAGCATCTTCTCGTTCAGAGTCCATTTGTCGTTCTCAGCAAGACCCTTGGTCTCAAAGCCCTTGATGCCCGTACCTACATTTCTGCCTGCTTGTGCGGCTTCGCTCAGTTTCTCTTCTTTGCCGTTGTAGCCTTCTGTCAGAGCATCGATAAACTCGTTCACTGCCTCTTTGCTGCTGTCGTTCGACAGTTGGTACATCTTTATTTGATATCCGTTGATGTAACCCAATGCGTAGTTGAGCGAGTCATTTTGGTTCTCCAATACTGCATCTTTTGTAGTGTAAGTGTTGCCGCAAGACATCATCGCTGCCGCAACCAATACAATAATACTCAGTTTTTTCATTGTTGTATGTTATTTGTTGTTTGTCTTTTCTTATTCAATACCCAGCAGTTCTACGGTGAATATTAGTGCCGAGTAAGGCGGAATTGTCGCACCTGCGCCTTGTGCTCCGTAACCTAACTGATAAGGAATGTAGAATCTGTACTTGCTGCCAATCGACATCAACTGCAATCCCTCTGTCCAACCGGCAATCACTTGGTTCAAACCGAAAGTAATCGGTTCACCGCGCTGGTAACTACTATCAAAAACTGTGCCGCTTGTCAGTTTCCCCTCATAATGAACCTTCACTTTGTCAGTGGCTTTCGGCTTCTGTCCGATAGTAGCCTCCAATACCTCGTATTGCAAACCGCTGGCAGTTGTCTTTACGCCCTCGCGTTTCGCATTCTCTGCCAAGAACTTCTCACCGGCCTCTTTAGCAGCGCTCGCCACTCTCTGTTCCAACTCTGCAAAGAATTGGTTCAGAATGGTCTGAGCCTCTTGATAACCGATTTGCGGTGTCCGTTTTTCCAATACATCCTTGATTCCTTGTGCAAGGTCTTCATAACTGAGTGCTTCCACTCCGCTGCCCATCAGGTTCTGACCCAAAGACAGACCTAATGCATAACTGATTTTATCCATTATCTTGTTTGTTTTTTGTTAGTTTTCTTTTGCTTATTCACTCGCTTTCTTCGAGCAAATGGTTCGTTCTTTTCGTATTACCTACTCGTTTCCTCCTCGGGTTCTGATGCTTTCAATTACGGCAACGACACGATAAAAAAGCGAATGTTTGTCAGGAGAATAGCACCGCAACAGGCTCTGCATTTGCTGCCTCCCTCTCTCCTAATTCTTAATTCAAAATTCTTAATTCTTAATTGACCGCCTGCATGCGTGCGATGTACTTCCCAAGTATATCAAACTCGATATTCACCACGCTTCCCTCTTCAATATATTTGAAGTTAGTCTCCTCGTGGGTGTAGGGGATAATGCACACGCTCACATATCCTTTGCCGTCCATAATGTCGGGTTCGCATACCGTCAGACTTACGCCATTGATGCACACCGACCCTTTATCCACGGTGAGATAACCGCGTTGTATCATCTCTTTACTCGTCTCATACTCAAAGCGATAGTACCAACTGCCCTCGGTCTCGTGTACATTGATACACCGTGCCGTCTGGTCCACATGCCCTTGTACAATATGCCCGTCTAACCGCTTATTGAGCAACATCGAACGCTCTACATTCACCCAATCGCCCTCTTTGAGCAGACTGAGATTGCTCCTGTTCAGCGTCTCTTGCATGGCCGTAACGGTGTACAAATCACCCTCTATATTCACCACCGTCAAACACACCCCGTTGTGCGCAATCGACTGGTCGATACTCAACGCCTCCCCAAACGGATTGCGGAGAGTAAAATGTTTATTGCCCAATTCCTGCTCAATCTTTACTACTTGAGCCATCTTTTCTACGATTCCTGAAAACATTGAAATCAAATTTTATTAGGATTACACAATATACTAATAGGAGTAGCGTGCCGATACCCATTCGCGCCCACATACCCAGCCCTGCTGTGGCGTAGTAGATGGCTAACAAGATGATTGTCAGTAGAGTATAAGCACCAATGCGCTTCAAATCGTAGGGAACGGCTAAGTATTTACGCCCCACGAAATACGATAGTAGCATAATCACAAAGTAGCAAACCGTGCTGCTCGCCGCCGAAGCAATATATCCGATTCGAGGCACGAAAATAGCCTGCAAAGCAAAGGTAATCACCACGCCAATCATCGAGAAATACGCGCCCCATTGCGTCTTGTCCGTCAGTTTGTACCAAAAACTCAAGTTGAAATACACCCCTTGGAAGATGTAAGTCCACAGCACTATCGGCACAATCACCAACCCCGACCAATAACTCGGAGCGATGATAAACTTCAGTAAATCAAGGTAGAAAGTCATTCCGAGCAGTATCAGATACGAGAACAAAATGTAGTACTTCATCGCATCTGCGTATGCCTCCACCGACTTGCGGTCTTTGTGTTTGGCAAAGACAAACGGCTCGTAGGCGTACCGAAATGCCTGCGTGAACATCATCATCACCATTGCCACCTTGAAGCATGCCCCATAGATACCCAACTGCGTCTGCGCATCGTCGCCCGTGTAGAAGAACGGAAAGAGTATTCGGTCTAAGGTCTGATTCATTATTCCGCACACCCCCAGCACCAACAGCGGCAACGAGTAGCGCAACATTTGCTTCAGCAAGTCCCACGAGAAGACAACATTGTCTTTCTCCTTTTCCTGTGGTACATCATCATTGCCTACCTCATTTCCGGCACTCTGTTTTTGCTTCCTCGGCTCTAAGATATAGGGTAGCAGGCACAATGTCTGAATGCCGGTGGCGATGATGTTTGCCACAAACACATACCCCACACCGTAGTTCGGGTTGTACCACGCCGAGATGATACTCCAATCCTGTATCTTCGGGCAAAGCACGAGGAAGAACAGGTTGAGCAATATATTTAGGAATACAAATAGCAGTTTCAGTCCCGCAAACTGCAATGGGCGTTTCTTATAGCGCAGGTAAGCGAACGGAATACTCGAAAAAGCGTCCATTGCTACCACCACACTCAGCAACGCAATGAACTCAGAATGAGTGGGATAGCCCAATGCATTGGCTATCGGTTGGCGGAATACGCAGCATAGTACGGCAAACAGCAGCGAGGTGGTGAATAGGCTCACCATCGCCGTGGTATAGACGGTGTTCGGGTTCTCGCCCTCTTTGTTGGCAAAGCGGAAGAACCCTGTTTCCATACCGTAGGTCAGTATCACAAGCAGTAGTGCCGTCCACGCATATAGGTTCGTAACAATCCCATAATCAGCCTGTTGCGCCAATACATAAGTGTATAGTGGTACCAACAGCCAGTTCAAAAACTTGCCAATGATAGACGAGAGGCCATAGATCACGGTCTCTTTCGCCAAACTCTTCATCTGTGCATTTCCTGCCATTGTCTTTGCTCCTTACTCCATTGTCCTTGTTCCTTTGTCCTTACTCCTTGCTCAATCATCCTGCTCCGCGCCTTCTACAATCACCACAATCTCCCCTTTGGGCGGGTGTTGCTTGTAGTGTTCCGCCAGTTCTTGCAATGTCCCGCGTTGTGTGTCCTCGTGTAGTTTGCTTATCTCGCGGCTCACACTTGCCCGTCGTTCATTGCCCAACACTACCGCCAACTGTTCCAAAGTCTTCTGCAAACGGAATGGTGATTCGTAGATAATCATCGTATGTGTGAGCGTTGCCAACTGCTGCAAGCGTGTCTGCCGACCTTTCTTTTGGGGCAAGAACCCCTCAAAATAGAATCGGTCGCAAGGCAATCCGCTATCCACCAATGCCGGTACAAACGCCGTCGCCCCGGGCAGGCACTGCACCTCCACACCTCTCTCTACACACGCGCGCACGAGCATAAAGCCGGGGTCGCTTATCCCGGGTGTGCCTGCATCAGAAATTAGTGCCACATTCTCTCCCGCAGCAATACGCTCCGCCATAGTGTCGCATGTCTCGTGCTCGTTGAACTTGTGGTGCGCCCGCAGCGGCGTATGGATGTCGTAGTGTTTGAGTAGCACCGACGAGGTGCGTGTGTCCTCGGCAAGTATCAAATCTACCTCCTTCAGTACACGCAATGCACGCAATGTGATGTCCTCCAAATTGCCTACCGGCGTAGGAACAATGTATAGCATTTACCTTAAATATGATTTCTATTCTAAAAATACCCGCATATCGCAGCCTTCCTAGATTCTCTAGATTTCCTATTTTTCCCTATTCCCCAAACCGTCTGTGCAGAGCTGTCACAAACAACTCATAACTTTGCAGTTCCTTGTCCCAATCAAAGTGCTGTTGCAGATACTCCATTGCCTCGCCGAAAGTGCTGAGGCTGTTGAGGTCAGCAATAGTGCGTTGCATCAACTCTGCATTTTTGTCAAACAATTCGCGTTGGAACAAGAACCGATCCCCTATCGAGATTGCCTTCGCAAGGTCGCTTACAGGCTTCCCGTATGCGGTTGTCTTCGGTGCTTCAGCAGGCTTGTCCGTTGCCTTCTCTTCCGCAGGCTTTGGTGCAACTGTTTCCGCAGCGACCTCCTTCGGTTCTACCTTTGCTTCGTGCACTTCTGCCTTGACCGTTGTTTCTTCCGTAGGCTCAATAACAGGCTCCGCTATCGGTTCTGCCGTTGCCTCTGCTTCCGTAGGCTGTTCCGTCTTCTGTGCCGGTTCTTCCTCCACCCCGAAAAAAGTAACATCA
>ENA-UEQL01000752-UEQL01000752.1-human-gut-metagenome-genome-assembly--contig:-NODE-752-length-23418-cov-6.950045_pt1 | contig 23418 bp, 32 predicted proteins | sample MGYA00242905_ERZ507926 | MGnify/ENA primary metagenome ERZ507926 (study PRJEB26167, sample SAMN06115531) | human gut metagenome | host: Homo sapiens | place: China:Henan | collected 2015-09-09 | study...
GTTTCCGCCGCCGCCATGGCCGCTCCCGCTGCCGGCGCTGCCGCTCCCGCTGCCGAGGAGAAGACCGAGTTCGACGTGGTCCTGACCGGTTTCGACGCCGCTCAGAAGATCAAGGTCATCAAGGTCGTCCGCGAGGTCATGGGTCTGGGTCTGGCCGAGGCCAAGGCTGCCGTCGAGGGCGCCCCCACCACCATGAAGGAAGGCCTGTCCAAGGAGGACGCCGAGGCTCTGAAGAAGCAGGTCGAGGAAGTCGGCGGCAAGGTCGAGCTGAAGTAAGTTTCTTACAAGCGATAAAAAACAGGAGATGCATCGCATCTCCTGTTTTTTTGTTTATTCAAATGCCGTAGGGGCCGGCGTCCCCAACGTACCGTTGACCACCCGTAGGGGCCGGCATTCTCGACGGCCCGCCCGATAAACGGACAAGGTTCGATAAACCATCCGTAGGGCGGGGTGACCACACCCCGCCGCCCGGTGTACGGACAGGGCCTGATAACACTTCGTAGGGGCGACCCTTGCGGTCGCCCGGTGCGCGGCGATATGGCTGTGTGTGGGCGACCGCGAGGGTCGCCCCTACAAACCGTTTGCCGTACCCGCAGCCTATTCCTCCCACACTACGGAGAACCACTCGTTCTCCGCCGCGCAGTCCGCCAGCACCCGCCGCAGCGCCGCTGCCTGATCGCCCATGGCCTCGTCCAGCGCCCGGCCGTTGCGGATCACCAGCTCCGTGGGCTCCCCCACGTCCGTCAGACAGTCGTGCAGCGCGTCCAGATTGCCGCCGTACCAGTCCGGGAACCGCAGCCCCGCCGCCAGCGTCTGATGCAGCGCCTGGCGGCTGCCTACGCTGCCGCCGTCCAATATGAAGCGCATCCTCATTCCTCCCCGTACAGCAGCTCAAAGCTGGCGTAGTGGTCGCCGGTGTAGTACACAAGCCCGTCGTTGGAGAACACGATCCGCTTCGCGCCCCGGCTGTCGGCACCCAGCGTGTCGATGTCGCACTCGGTGTAGGAGCGCCCCTCCGCCTCCGGCAGCAATCCCTCATAGTTGCCGAAATGGCTGCCGCCGATGCACTTCCCCGGCGCGTAGGGCTCCAGCGAACCGCCGCTCCAGCCCAGTGCCTGGGCTTCCTTCTTGGTGATGAAATTCCCCGGCAGATGGCCGTAGGTGTGGATGTACAGCGCCACGTCCTCCTTGCTGGTGTAGCTGCCGTCCTCGTCGATGGCGGAGGTGTCGGCGCTGCTGTCGTCCGCCTCCGGAGCGCCGGAGGGCTGGGTGTCGTCCGGCAGCACGTCCTGCTGCTGTTGCTGCTGCGGCTCCTGATCGCCGCCGGTGGTGACGCCGATGACGGTGACGTCGTCGGCGCAGCCCACCAGCGTCAGCGCCATCACCAGCGCCAGCAGCCACGCGGTCAATTTACGTCTCATGGGGATTACCTCCTGTTGCGTTTGGCACTATCATACCACATCCCGCCGCAAAAAGCTATCCCCGGTTGGCCGTCTTTACTCCGTCCAGTCCCTGCGCTCCTCGTCAAAGGCCACCTGCACGGTGCTCCGCGGCGCCGCGGGATTGCCGCCCAGCGCCGCGTGCAGCGCCGTCAGCTCCTTCATGGCCCCGGCCAGCTCCCGGATCTCCCGCACGGAGGCGGTCTCGTTTTCGGCCATGTGAGCCGCCGTCTCGGCGCAGGCCCGACCCAGCTGCGCCGCCGCCTGCCGCATGTACGTCTCCCATGCCGTGGTTCTGCCCATCGCTTACCCTCCCTTCACCAGAAACGGCGCAAGCACCTGCGCCGCGTAGTCCGCCAGACAGTCCCGGCAGATGGCCCGGCCATTGACGGCATAGTAGTCCTCGCCGCGGTAGATCTCGCCGCCGCACAGGCTGCACTCCGCGCTGACGCCCTCATAAGGCTCCATGTTGCCTCACCTCCTGCCCCTGACAGCCAGCCGGACGGCGGTTGTCTCCGCCGGGGCAACAAACCGCCTTGCCCTTTGGGGGAAAAGGTGGTATCATAGGGGAAAAGGGAAGGGGGGACGCAGATGAATATTCCCGAACGCTGCCGCGACGAACAGGGCTACCTGATCCGCCAGCACCTCATGACCGACATCCCCTACGGCTGCCGCACGGTGGCCAAGGTGGGCTGCGGCTTCATGGCGGTCTATAACGCCGCCCGTTACTTCGCCCAGCCGGTGACCGAGACGGAGGTCTGGCAGTTTTTCCATGACCGGGTGTTCCTCCGGGGCGTCTTCGGCACCAGCATCGGCCACGTCTGCCGGGGCGTCTATCGCTTCGGCATGAGGATCACCGGCCTGCGCTACCGGAACCTGAAGGACGCCAAAGCCGGGATTCTGTGGTACCACACGGGCCGCTCCCGCCATTATGTGCTGGTCAGCCGCTGCCCCGATGGCCGCTACGCCTTCCCCAACTCCTCCGCGCCCGGCCCCATGACCTTCCCGGACTTCTACAACGAATACGTCAAGCACCTGCGCCTTCCGGCCCTCCGCCTTGACCTGCCGGTCATGTTCACCGTCACCGTGGACAAGCGGAATAAACCACCCCGGCGCGGCAAAAACTAGCATAAAAACAGGAGGTATCGCCATGTATAAGAATATCGCCAAGCAGGAAAAGCTGCTGTTGAAGAACCTGGTGGACTACCAGCCGGGCCAGGTGGTCAGCAAGACCCTGGTGCAGAATGAGCTGATGAGCGTCACCGTCTTCTCCTTCGAGAAGGACGAGGAGATCTCCACCCACGCCAGCGGCGGCGACGCCATGGTCACGGTGCTGGAGGGCACCGGCCGCTTCACCGTGGGCGGGCAGGAGTTCCTGCTGCATGAGGGCCAGACCCTGATTATGCCCAAGGACATCCCCCACGCAGTCTATGGCCAGGAGCGCTTCAAGATGCTGCTGACCGTGTCGTTCTGAGAAAAGTCCTGAAAAAGCACCGCCGGAGGCAGCGCCTCCGGCGGTCTGTTTTCACGATTCCATGTGCTTTCCCAGGAAGGCGGACACGGTCTGGGCCAGCTTATACTCCCCCTCGCCGGGGACCTGGCCCTCCGCCGACAAGAACAGCACCAGGCCCAGCACGTCGCCTTCGCAGAGAATGGGCGCGGCCACGGCGGCGGTGTAGCGGTCGTTTCCGTCGGTGACGGGCAGGGGCTGGTCCGCGCCCTGGCAGCAGTAGATGCGGCGCTCCTCCATGACCCGGGACAGAGCCTCAGACAGGGACTTGCCCAGCAGCTCCCGCTTTCCGGTGCCGGTGATGGCGATCACGGCGTCCCGGTCGGTGACGGCGGCGGTGAAGCCGCTGGTGCGGTTGAGGGCGTCGCAGAACTGCGCCGCAAAGTCCTCCAGTCCCCCCAGCAGGGAATACTTCTTGAAAATGACCTCCCCCTCCCGGGTGGTGTAGATCTCCAACGGGTCGCCCTCACGGATGCGCATGGTGCGGCGGATCTCCTTGGGAATGACCACGCGGCCAAGGTCGTCGATCCGGCGCACGATTCCGGTTGCTTTCATCTATGCCGATTCTCCTTTAACGTCGTTTTACTGGCCTTAGTCTTTGAAAATCGCGCCAGTTTATCCAAGGAACAAGCTGGAAGATTTTTGACAAAAAATGGTCCGCACCCATTTCGAATGCGGACGGTCCGATGATCTTATTGCTTTTGCGCTGCGGTCTGCTGCCCGAGCAGGCGGAAGCACAGCGCCGTGAGCAGGGGGATAGCGTAGGCGATCAGCTGCGCCGTGCCGCCGACGCTCACGAGCAGATTATAGATGGCGTGGTAGATGATGGCGACGCAGAGCAGGCCGAACAGACACGCCGCGCGGAGCGGGCGGCTGCCCCATACGGGGCGCAGGACGCGGCCGTACACGCTGCCGCAGACGATGTGCATCGCGCCCGTACCGAAGCCGCGGATGAGCAGATAAACGAACTGCCCCGCGCCGTTCTGCGTCAGGTAGCAGACGTTCTCAAAGGTGGCGAAGCTCGCGAGCCACGCGAGGTCGGAGACGTAGAAGACCTGCGGCGTTTCCTGCCGCAGCAGCAAATGCAGCGACCAGTAGAGCGTGCCGAGCGCGAAGGTCGCATAAAAGCAGGTCAGCAGGAACCACGGCCGGCGGCGCGCCCGGTAGTATTCCCGCAGCGCGGCGCAGAAGCCGCAGGCCGTCACAAGGAACTGTACGAGGTAATCCAAAAGCTCAAGCATCGCCGCGCTCCTCCTCGCTGCCCTCGTCCCGCTCCCGCTCATGCAGGCGGACGCACAGCACCGTCACGCACACGCCGAGCGCGAAGGCCAGCAGTCCCACTAAAAGATAGCCGAGGCTCTCACCGGTGAACAGACTGGCGGTCATGCCGCCATAGTAGTCCGCGCCGGAGAAGCGCGCCGTGACGGACGGCATCGCCAGCGCGAGACCGAGGATCGCCGCAAGACAGGCCGCCGCGCCGGAAACGGCGGCAATACGGCTGCGGCGGTTGCGCTCCTGCCGCTTTATTTCCTCCGCCCGCCGCTTGGCGGCGGCAAGACGTTCATCCGTTGTACGCATCGGTGATCCCCTCCTGTTCCAGCCGCTTGCGCAGCGCGTTTTTTCCGCGGTAGATGAGGTCCGCGACCTGCTTTTCCCGCTTGCCCATGACGGCGGCGGTCTCCGCATGGCTCAGGCCCTCGAAGTAGACGAGGAACAGCGCCTCGCGGTAGTCCGCGTGCAGCTCCGCCATGCACGCGCGCAGGATACGGGCGCGCTCCGCCGATTCTACGGCTTCCTCCACCAGCTCCCGCGCCTCCGGCTCCTCCGTCAGCGCGTCGAGCGAGAAGCAGAGCTGTGCGCGCTTTCCGGAAAGCAGCCGCAGCGCCATGTGCCGCGCGGATCGGTAGAGATAAGCCCGAAAGCCGCCGTCGCGGATGCAGGGCTGTTTGGCGATCAGGTAGGCGAACGCTTCGATCATCAGGTCCTCGGACTCGTGGAGGTCGTGAAGGCAGCCGTCGAGGTAGAGCGTGAGCTTGTCGCCGTGGCGCTCCATGAGAGCGCTCAGGCTGTCCTCGTCGCCGCCGAGATAGCGGCGGTAGAGAATATCGTCAGTCACCATGGCGCGCCGCCTCCCTTGCCTTTTTCTCCATTATAGGGGATAGCGGTCCCGCTTGCAAGGGGGAACGTCCCGTCGGGACGGCAGAAAAACAGGACGCCGAAGCGAATGCTTCGGCGTCCCATGCCGCTGTGGTCAGATCCTGGTGAGGTAGATGACGCCCTCGACGGCGCTGAGCTCCCGAAGGATATCGTCGAGTGACGTGCGGCCCTCAGCCCAGAGGGTGAACGTGCCGCACACAAGGTTGTCGCCGTAGCCGGAATCGGCGTACAGCTCCAGCTCCGAGAGTGTGCAGTCCTTTTCCCGCGCGAGGCGGACGAGCTGCCCGATGCTCAGCTTCGAGCGGAGCTCGAAGTAGACGGTGGCGGTCTTCTGCCGGCTCTGGATGCGCACGTCCACCAGCCGCAGCACGTTCATTGCCAGCAGAATGAAGGCATAGCACACCGTGCCGCCCGTGTAGAAGCCCGCGCCGATGGCGGTGCCGATGATGGACACCGCCCAGAGTCCGGCGGCGGTCGTCAGGCCCTTGATCTCATGGCTCTTGGTGACGAGAATGGTGCCCGCGCCGAGAAAGCCCAGACCGGTGATGACCGAGGCCGGCATACGCACGAGGTCGGTCGAGCCGAAGACATCGCCGATGTAGAGGTTCGTCATCATCACCAGCGCGGCAGCGTCCGCGACAATGATGTAGGTGCGGAAGCCCGCCGCCTGCCGGTGCCGCTCGCGCTCATAGCCGAGCGTGCCGGCGAACACGGTCGTGAGCAGCAGCCGCACCGTGATGGAAAGGAGCGAGAGCGAGGAGAGCTGCGAAAAAAAGGTGTCCATCCGATCATTCACCCGCCTTAAAGAAAGAATGGCCGCTTTTGGCGCGGCCCGTTATGGTCATATGGGAGAAAAACAGCAGTCCAAATCTCCCATACGTTTGGAAGGTTATACCACAACTGAACGGAGAATGCAAGAGAAAATCGTCCGCCGCGGAAATTTTTTTCCGCAGCGGACGATCAGGAGGACTCAGACCTCGTGCCAGACGGCGTCGATGACCCTCTGGTGCGCGTCGCTCTTAAACGCGCGGGACAGGCAGATGACGGTGTAGATGCTCTCAACGCCCGCAAGCAGCAGGGAAACGCCCATGTAGATCATCAGCGCCGCCGCGCCGTCGAAGGGGTCGAGGATCATCAGCACGCCGAGCACAGCGCCCACGATGCCCAGCAGCAGATTCAGTCCCCAGCTGCCGAGACCGAAGCGGCGCAGCTCTACGGCGGCCTGAATGGAAAAGACGCTGTCGATGATGATGTAGAAGCCGAGGATGATGGGCAGGACGGTCAGCGCTCCGGTGGGGTGGGCAAGAAGCAGAACACCCGCGAGCGTGCTGAGAATGCCCACGATCAGGTCGAAGCGGAAGAGGATGCCGATGACGCCGATGCTGAAGTAGCGGGCGATCTCGCACACGCCCATGGCGATGCACAGCGCGCCGGTGAGATAGCACACGGCCAGCGCGGAGATGTCGGGGCGGAGGATCATCGCGGCGCCCAGCACGATCATGCAGCAGGATACGACGATGGCCCAGAGACGGTAACGCTTTAAGGTTTCCATAGTTCACAGCTCCTTTATTTTCATGGGAATCGAAATGACAAAATGAAGCGGCAGGAGCGCCGCCCCGCGGTCCCTCCTGCAAGCATAGGATACCGCGCTGCAAGCGGCATTTCCATAGGCAGATAACGGTGAAATGCACAAAATTTGTGAATTTTTTTCGTCAAAACGGAAAAAGCCCCGAGACCCTGCGGTCTCGGTACGACGTTTTATTTCAGAGACGATATAGCTCCGGCCGACGGTCGTGAAAGACGTTGATGGAGTTGCGGACCTCCGCAAGGACGGAAAAATCGAGCGCGGCGGTGACGATCTCCTCGCCCGCTCCGGCGGCGGCGAGCAGCTCGCCGCGGGGACCGAGGATGCGCGAAGCGCCGCCGAACACAGTCTCGCCCGCCGTGCCGCAGGAGTTGCAGGCGGCCAGAAAGAGCTGGTTTTCGATGGCGCGCGCCGCTGTGAGCGTTTCCCAATGATACCGCCGCGCGGCGGGCCACTGCGCGGGCAGGAGCAGCAGCTCGACGCCCTGAAGCGCCAGCGTGCGGAAAAGCTCGGGGAAGCGGAGGTCGTAGCAGATGAGCAGGCCGCATTTGTGCCCGTCGAGCGAAAAGGTCGTGAGGTGATCGCCGGCGGCGTAGTGCTCGTGCTCGCCCATCGGGGTAAAGAGATGCGTTTTGTCGTAGGCCGCGAGACACGCGCCCTGCCGGTCAAAGACATAGGCGGTGTTGTACACGCGCCCACCGCGCCGGTCGGAGACCGAGCCGGCGACGATGTTCATGTTCAGCTCGCGGGCGAGCGGCGTGCACAGCGCCTTCACCGCCTCGCCGCCGCGGTCGCTCCGCTCCGGCAGATGGTCGGCGGGGAAGAAACCGGTGTTCCAAGTTTCCGGCAGCAGCGCGGTGTCCGCGCCCTCCGCCGCCGCGCGGCGCAGCAGCGCCTCCGCGTGCGCGAAATTATAGGCGCTCTCACCCAAACGCATATCCATCTGAATGACGCACAACCTCATGTACAGACCTCCTTGAATTTGGTTCGGACAGGCAGCGACGCTCACGCGCCGGCGCTGTAGGCGTTTGTGTAGAGGTTATCCTCCGTGACGCCCTCGAACACGGCGTCGTAGAGCGCGGCGAAAAGCAGCTTTTTCATCGTGCAGTCCAGCCTTTCTCATTCCTCGGCAAAGCGCGTGCGCGCCCGACCGATCTTTTTCTCGTAGCGGTCCTCCTCGGAGAAGATGCAGCCGCAGTATTTCTGGAGATAAAGCCCCATCTCACGAGCCTTTGCCTGTCCCGCGCGGAAGCCGGGGCGGAAGTCACGGTAGAGAAATTCCACGCCGTACTTTCTCGCCATCGTCTCGCCGACCGCCTTGAGCAGCTCGTGGTTCTGGTAGGGGGAAATGAGCAGCGAGGAGGTGAACGCCTCGTAGCCGTGCTCGCTCGCGTACTTCGCCGCCGTGCCGAGACGGATGGTGTAGCAGTGCGCGCAGCGGTGGTCGATGTCCGCGGCGACGGCGCGGACGAAGTCGCGCAGGCCGTAGTCCTCTAAGATATGCACCTCGACCCGCTCCTTTTCTCCGTATTCGAGCAGGGTGGAGCGGCGCTGGTCGTACTCCGTCCACGGGTGGATGTTCGGGTTGAACCACAGCGACACCGGCTCGATGCCCTCGCCGCGCAGGGTGTCCACGCAGTAGACCGAGCAGGGGGCGCAGCAGGAATGTAAAAGAATTTTATCCATAAAAGTCATCTCACGAAACGTTATCGGTATTTTCTTGAACGGGCGAACGCGGAAAAAGGTTCCCGCGAAGGAGCCGTCCTTCAAAAGTTTAACATATTGTAAAGCCTTTGACAACGCCCCTTTTTTCAATTGACGAACCGTGCGCGATTATAGTATAATACATTGATTTAATATGCGGCGCTGTGCGCCGGCGAAGGAGATAGAGCCTATGTGGATCGCGGACAAGTGGGAGGATTACGAGCTGCTCGACTGCGGCGGCGGCGAAAAGCTGGAGCGCTGGGGGCGGCAGATCCTCGTGCGTCCCGACCCGCAGGCCATCTGGGAGACGCCTCACGCGAACCGCGGCTGGAAAAACGCGCAGGGACGCTACCACCGCTCGTCCACCGGCGGCGGACATTGGGACAAGGAAAAGCTGCCCGAGCAGTGGCAGATGCGTTACCGCGACCTGACGTTCCAGTGCAAGCCCATGAACTTCAAGCACACGGGACTCTTTCCCGAGCAGGCGGTGAACTGGGACTTTGCGCGTGAGAAGATCGAGCAGGCGGGCCGTCCCATCCGCGTGCTGAACCTCTTTGCCTACACGGGCGCGGCGAGCGTCGCCTGCGCCAAGAGCGGCGCGAGCGTCTGCCACGTCGACGCCGCCAAGGGCATGGTCGCCTGGGCGAAGGAGAACGCGAGGGTCAGCGGTCTGGCCGACGCGCCAATCCGCTGGATCGTGGACGACTGCGCGAAGTTCGTCGAGCGCGAGATCCGCCGCGGCAAGACCTATGACGCCGTCATCATGGACCCGCCGAGCTACGGCCGCGGCCCGGGCGGCGAGGTCTGGAAGCTGGAGGATAACCTCTTCCCCTTCGTGAAGCTCTGTTCTCAGGTGCTCAGCGACAAGCCGCTGTTCGTCATCATCAATTCCTACACCACGGGCCTTGCGCCCTCGGTGCTCGGCTATATGCTCCATCTGCTCGTCGCGGAGAAGTACGGCGGCAGGGTGACGTGGGACGAGCTGGGGCTGCCCGTCACCGAAACGGGTCTTGCGCTGCCCTGCGGCGCGACCGGAAGATGGTGCAGTGAATAAACAAAGGAAGAAAAATTATGTCAACCATGCTGCGGACTGAAAATCTGACCTATTCCTATCCCGCGGGCGAGGAAAACGAGCAGCCGACGCTCGCGCTCGACGGTGTGACGCTTGCCATCGAGCGAGGGAGCTTCACCGTCATCCTCGGCCACAACGGCAGCGGCAAATCCACGCTCGCCAAGACCTTCAACGCCGTGCTGCTGCCCTCGGGCGGCAGGGTGTACGTCGACGGCATGGACACCACGGACGAGAAGCTGCTGCTCGAGATCCGCCGCCGCGTGGGCATGGTGTTCCAGAACCCCGACAACCAGATCGTCGCGAACGTGGTGGAGGAGGACGTGGCCTTCGCGCCCGAGAACCTCGGCGTGCCGACGAAGGAGATCCGGCGGCGCGTGGACGACGCGCTGCGCACCGTCGGCATGGAGAAATTTGCAAAGCACGCGCCGCATCTGCTCTCCGGCGGACAGAAGCAGCGTATCGCCATCGCGGGCGTGCTGGCGATGCGCCCGCAGTGCATCGTGCTCGACGAGGCGACCGCCATGCTCGACCCCATCGGCCGCAGCGAGGTCATTTCGACCATCGAACGGCTCAACCGCGACGAGGGCATCACCGTTGTGCTCATCACCCACCACATGAACGAGGCCGAGCACGCTGACCGCGTGATCGTGATGAACGAGGGCCGCGTCGCCATGGACGGCGCGCCGCGCGAGGTGTTCGCGCAGGTGGAAAAGCTCAAGTCCATCGGCCTGACCGTGCCGGACACGGTGGAGCTTTTATACGAGCTGCGCGGCGCGGGCTGCGACCTGCCGCTCACGGCCATCACCGTGGATGAGTGCGCCGACGCCATTGCAAGGTGCTTTGGAAAATCCGCAAAAGAGGACAACTGAGTTGAACGAGATCATTCGTATTGAAAATCTGACCCACACCTACGGCGAGGGCACGCCCTTCCGCCGCAGCGCGGTGGAAAATCTGTCGCTCGACATTTACCGCGGCGAGTTTCTCGGCCTCATCGGGCACACGGGCAGCGGCAAATCGACGCTGATCCAGCACCTCAACGGTCTGCTCAAGCCGACGGGCGGCCGCGTGCTGCTCGACGGCGAGGACATCTGGGCCGACCCGAAGAAGATCCGCAGCGTGCGCTTCCGCGTGGGGCTGGTGTTCCAGTATCCGGAGTACCAGCTCTTTGAGGAGACCGTCTACCGCGACATCGCCTTCGGCCCCACCAACATGGGCCTGACCGGCGCGGAGCTGGACCGCCGCGTGCATGACGCCGCCCGCTTCGCAGGACTGGACGAGGGCCTGCTGCAGAAGTCGCCCTTCGCGCTCTCCGGCGGGCAGAAGCGCCGCGTCGCCATCGCGGGCGTGATCGCCATGGAGCCGGAGGTGCTGGTGCTCGACGAGCCGAGCGCGGGTCTTGACCCGCGCGGACGCGAGGAGCTGCTCGCCCATATCCGGGCCTATCATAAGGAGCGCGGCAACACCGTCGTGCTCGTCAGCCACTCGATGGACGAGATCGCGCAGAACGTGGACCGCATCGCCGTGCTCTCCGACGCTCATGTGCTCATGAGCGGCACGCCGCGCGAGGTGTTCGCCCGCGCGGACGAGCTGGTCGCCGCGGGCCTTGACGTGCCGCAGGTGACGCGCGTCGCCATGGCGCTGCGCGCCAAGGGGCTGCCCATCGACCCCGCGGTCTACACGGTCGCGGAGCTGAAGGCGGCGCTGCTTGCGCTGCGAAGGGGGGGAGCCGTATGCTGAAGGACATCACCCTCGGCCAGTATTTCCCCGGCGACACGCTCGCCCACCGGCTCGACCCGCGCACCAAGCTGCTGGCGACCGTTCTTTATATCATAGCCATCTTTCTGGCAAAGGGCCCCATTGCCTACGGCGTGCTGATCCTGACGCTGATCGTCTCCGTGCGCATCTCGAAGGTGGGCGCGAGGGCGCTCTTCCGCGGTCTCAAGCCGGTGCTGTTCATCATCGCCTTCACCGCGGTGCTGAACCTCTTCTACACCCCCGGCACCGTCATCGCGCAGTTCTGGATCTTCCACGTCACGCGCGAGGGCGTGATCACCGCCATCGCCATGATGCTGCGCATCTCGCTGCTCATCATGGGTACCTTCCTGCTGACCTATACCACCAGCCCCATCCGCCTGACCGACGGGCTGGAGGACCTGCTCGGCCCGCTCAAGAAGCTCGGCGTGCCGGTGCATGAGCTGGCGATGATGATGTCCATCGCGCTGCGCTTCATCCCCACGCTCATCGAGGAGACGGACAAGATCATGTCCGCCCAGCGCGCCCGCGGCGCGGACTTCGAGAGCGGCAACCTGCTCCAGCGCGCGAAAGCGCTCATCCCGCTGCTCGTGCCGCTGTTCGTCAGCGCGTTCCGCCGTGCGGACGAGCTGGCGACGGCGATGGAGTGCCGCTGCTACCACGGCGGCGAGGGGCGCACGAAGCTCCACGTCCTGCGCTACGAGACGCGGGACTATCTGACGCTCGCGTTCTACGCCGCGCTGTGCGCGGCGATGATCGCGCTGAAAAAGTTTTTCTAAAATTCAAAAAAAGGACACGAATCATGCGTAACATTGCGCTAAAATTGATGTATAACGGCACGGCCTATCACGGCTGGCAGATGCAGCGGACCGAGGCGAGCGTGCAGGAGACGCTCCAGCGCGGCCTTTCGATGGTCTGCGGCGAGAGGGTCAGGCTCACCGGCGTCGGCCGCACGGACGCGGGCGTTCACGCCGAGCGCTATGTTGCGAATTTTCGCACGAGCTCCCGCATCCCCATCGACCGCCTGCCCTTCGCCGTCAACACCCACACGCCCGAGGACATCGTGGTGCGCGAGGCGCTGGAGGTGGCGGACGATTTCAACGCCATCGGCTCGTGCCTGAAGAAGGAATACACCTACCGCATCTACAATTCGCGCATCAAGAACCCGTTTTATGTGAACCGTGCGTACTTCTACCCCAAGAAGCTTGACGAGGCCGTGATGGACGCGGCGGCGCGGGCGTTTGAGGGCACGCACGATTTCCGCGCCGTGCGCTCGGTCGGTACGGAGACAAAGACCACCGTCCGCACCGTGCACTACTGCCGCGTGACGCGCCGCGGCGAGCTTCTGGAGCTCAAGGTCTGCGCGGACGGCTTTCTCTACAACATGGTGCGCGCCATCACCGGCACGGTGCTCTACGCCGCCGAGGGCAAGCTCACGGCGGAGGACATTCCGAAAATACTCGACTCCGGCGACCGCACGCTCGCCGGCCCCACGGTGCCGCCGGGGGGACTGTACATGACCAGACTTTGGTATGAGGATGAACGGCTCAATGACTGACAAGGATAAGCTCTCGCGCGAGGATCTGCGCGCGGACCGCGCCGCGCCGCCGCGCCGCGGCACGTTCCACCGTATTCTGGTGCTGGTGGCGGTGCTCGCGGTCGTGCTGGGAGCGGTGCTCGCCGCGGCGTATCTGGACCTGTCGAATTTCGACAGTCTCCGCCGCGCGCTGAGCTACGATAAGGCCGACGCCGCGGGCGAGAACACCTATGATTACGACAACGACCGCACGAACCGCTTCGCCCTCCTCGGCGACCGCCTGCTGGTCGTTTCCACTACGCGCGTGAGCGTGCTCGCCGACGACGGCAGCGAGGTCTACGCACAGGAGGTCAAGCTTGATTCTCCCGCCATCACGCTCGGCGGCCGCACCGCCGCGGTCTACGACGTCGGCGGCACGACGCTCTATATCCTCGGTGAAAGGGGCCTTGTGCGCGACCTGAGTACCGAGACGGAAAACGGCATTATTTCGGCGAAGCTCAACTCCTCCGATATGCTGGCGCTCGTGACGGACAAGAGCGGCTACAAGTCCTCCGTCTCGGTCTACAACGCCTCGGGGGAGCGCGTGTTCACCTTCAATTCCTCCAACCGCTACATGATCGACGCCTGCGTGGAGCGCGGCGGCAAGCACGTCGCGGTCGCGACGCTCGGCTCGGAGGACGCCATGTTCGTCAGTACGATCCGCCGCTACGCGCTCGATCAGGAGACGGCGGTCTCCGCCTGCGTGCTGGACGATTCGCTGCTCTACGAGCTCTCGAGCTTCGGCGGCACGCTCGTCGCCGTGACGGACGATCGCTTCCTCGCACTCAGCGGCGACGGCTCGCTCGGCGGCTCCTACGACTACGCCTATCCCTATCTGCGCGGCAGCACGCTCGGCGGGACGGATTTCGGCGCGCTCGTGCTCTCGCGCTACCGCTCCGGCAGCGCGGGCAAGCTCGTCACCGTCGGCGCGGAGGGCAACCTCATCGCCTCGCTCGACACGCAGCGCGACGTGCTGGACATTTCGGCGGCGGGGAAGTACCTCGCCGTGCTCTACAGCGACGAGCTGGTCATCTACACCTCCGACCTCGCTGAATATGCCTCGCTCACCGACACGCAGTACGCGCGCGGCGTGCGGATGCGCGCCGACGGCTCGGCGGTGCTGCTCGGCTCGCAGCACGGCTGGCTCTTTGTGCCGTAATTAGAAAAATGTTTCACTTGAAAGGTAAGTGAAAAGCATGGATAATGCACTTATCATTGATCTCGTCCTGGCTGCCGTGCTGGCGGTGTTCGCGCTTCTCGGCGCGCGCAAGGGCCTCATCCGCAGCCTGATGGCGCTCGTGAGCGTGGTGGTCGCGCTCATCGGCGCGACGCTGCTCACCGCGATGTTCGTCGAGCCGGTCACCGACCTCGTCTATCCCAAGGTGGAGGAGAGAGTGCTTGAGCAGTTTGAGCGCGATATTCCGTCCGACGCGCTGGCCGCGGAGGACGGCGACCTGAGCGCCGGCGGACTGCTGCCCGACGAGCTGAGCGATCTGCTCGGCGAAGCGCTCGACACGCTCAAGCGCTTCGGCGTCTCCGACGACGCCATCGACGGCGTGACGAAGAGCGTGACCGATTCCGCCGTTTCCGCGGCGGAGCGGGCGGCGTACCTGCTCGTCAAGACCATCGTGCAGGCCGCGCTGTTCCTCGCGTTCTTCCTTGCGCTGATGCTGCTGCTCCGTCTGCTCACGCACGGGCTCGACCGCCTTTTCTCGCTGCCGGTGCTCGCGCAGCTCAACGGCCTCGGCGGCGCGGCGCTCTCGCTCATGGAAGGCGCTCTGCTTATTTTTCTCATTGTATTCCTCGCGCCGCGCCTCGGCGTGACGTGGTTTGCGGACCATGCGGCGGGCACGCACCTGCTCGCGTGGTTTCTGAACAACACCCCGCGATCCATCATCGCATCTCTCACATAACGGAGGTTTCCCATTATGCAGCCACAACTTTGCTCCAGATGTAAAAAGAACGTTGCCGTCGTCTTCATCACCCGCATGGAGAACGGTAAAAATATCAACGAGGGTCTTTGTCTCAAGTGCGCCAAAAATCTCGGCTTGCCGCAGGTGAACGAGATGATGCAGCGCATGGGCATCACCGACGAGGACCTTGACAACATCTCCAACGAGATGATGAGCGCTTTCGGCGGCGCCGAGAACCTTGAGGGCATCGACGCGCCCGACGGCGACGACGAGGAGGACGGCAAGACCGCGACCTTCCCGTTCCTCGGCCGCCTTTTCGGCGGGCAGAACGGCGACGCGCCCGCGCCTGCGGACGGCGCGGCGGACGGCCCGGGCCGCGCCGAGCGCGGCAAGAAGAACGACAAGGCCGCCAAGCATAAATTTCTTGACAGCTATTGCATCAACCTCTCCCAGCGCGCCCGCGACGGCAAGCTCGACGCGGTGATCGGCCGCGACGAGGAGATCGAGCGCGTCGTTCAGATTCTCAACCGCCGCCAGAAGAACAACCCCTGCCTCATCGGCGAGCCGGGCGTCGGCAAGACGGCCATCGCCGAGGGCCTTGCCCAGCGCATCGCCGCGGGCGAGGTGCCCTTCAAGCTCCGCAGCAAGGAGGTCTATCTCCTTGACCTCACCGCGCTCGTCGCCGGCACGCAGTTCCGCGGCCAGTTCGAGAGCCGCATGAAGGGCCTTATTGAGGAAATTCGCAAGCTCGGCAACATCATTCTCGTCATCGACGAGGTGCATAACATCGTCGGCGCGGGCGACGCCGAGGGCAGCATGAACGCCGCCAATATTTTGAAGCCCGCCCTTTCGCGCGGCGAAATTCAGGTCATCGGCGCGACGACCTTCAACGAGTACCGCAAGCACATCGAGAAGGACACCGCGCTCGAGCGCCGCTTCCAGCCCGTCACGGTCAACGAGCCGAGCATGGAGGATACGCTCAAAATTCTCAAGGGCATCGCCCACTACTACGAGTCCTTCCACGGCGTGAAAATTCCCGACGGTATCCTGCGCCAGGCCGTCGTGCTTTCCGAACGCTACATCACCGACCGCTTCCTGCCGGACAAGGCCATCGACCTGATCGACGAGGCGTGCTCGGACATGAACCTGCACGACAAGAACATCAACCGCCGCATGGAGCTGCGCCGCGAGCTGGACGATTACGCCAAGGAGCGCGAGCTGCTCGAGGCGGAGACTGAGAACCCCGACTTCGAGCGTCTGGCTGAGCTGAAAAGTCTGGAGCTTCAGGCGCAGAGCGAGCTGGACGGTCTCTGCGCGCAGGGCGATCCCGAGCTGACGATGGACAATCTCGCCCGCGTGATCGAGCTGTGGACGAAAATTCCCGCCAGCCGCATCCGCGAGGCCGAGTTCAAGCGCCTGAGCGAGCTGGCCGACCGCCTGAAAAAGCACATCATCGGGCAGGACGAGGCCGTGGACGCGGTCGCCGCGGCCATTCGCCGCGGGCGCGTGGGCATCAGCCCGAAGCACAAGCCCGTGAGCTTCATTTTCGTCGGCCCCACCGGCGTGGGCAAGACGGAGCTGGTCAAGCAGCTTGCCGCCGACCTTTTCGACTCGCCCGACTCGCTCATTCGTCTCGATATGTCGGAGTTTATGGAGAAGCACTCCGTCTCGCGTCTCGTCGGCTCCCCTCCGGGCTACGTCGGCTACGACGAGGGCGGTCAGCTGACCGAAAAGATCCGCCGCAAGCCCTACGCCGTCATTCTCTTCGATGAGATCGAGAAGGCGCACCCGGATGTGCTGAACGTTCTGCTGCAAATTCTCGACGACGGCGAGGTGACCGACGCGCACGGGCGCAAGGTGAACTTTGAAAACACCGTCATCGTCATGACCTCCAACGCCGGCAGCGACCGCAAGGAGGGCAGCGTCGGCTTCGGCCGCAGCGTCAGCGAGCAGAACCGCGAGCGCATCATGAAGGCGCTCGGCGAGTTCCTGCGTCCCGAGTTCATCAACCGCGTGGACGAGATCATCTGCTTCAATCGCCTCGACGAGAAGAACTTCGTATCCATCGCCCGCATCATGCTCGACGAGCTGGCGGCCAGCCTGAAGGAGAAGGGCTTCACCTTCACCTACGACGATGCCGTTGCCGCGTATCTGGCGAACAAGTCCTACTCGCTCACCTACGGCGCGCGCAATCTGCGCCGCACCATCCAGAAGGAGCTGGAGGACGTCATCGCCACGCGCATCATCGACTCCTACGACCACCCCGTCACGCAGCTGCGCGCCGTGATGAAGGACGGCGCGATCGACCTTTTGAGCCTATAATAAAAAGAAAGAAAAAGGGGAGAGAGGACATGAGAAATCCGTTCCGCAAGGACATTGAGCCGCGCTGTGCCTACTGCGCCCACGGCTCTGCGGTGAACGAGCGCGAGGTCGCCTGCTCGCGCAGGGGCGTGGTGGACGGCAGCGACCACTGCCGCCACTTCCGCTACGACCCTCTGCGCCGCGTGCCGCCGCGGCCCGCCTCGCTCGATCCCAAAGCGCACTCGCCGGAGGATTTTTCCCTCTGAGAGTTATATAAAAATGAAGAGAGAAGGACGCATCATGGAGATCAAAACCGTTTACGCCGTCTATTTCAGCGCTACCGGGAGGACCCGCAAGGTCGTCACCACCCTGGCAAACGCCATTGCGCAGACGCTGGAGCTGCCGCTCGAGACCGTCGACTTCACCCTGCCCGCCGCGCGGGAGGAGACCTATGCCTTCACGGACAAGGACCTCGTGATCTTCGGCACGCCGACCTACGCCGGCAAGGTGCCCAACAAGCTCCTGCCCTTTGTGCAGACCGGCTTTGCCGGAAACGGCGCGCTTGCCGTGCCGGTCGTGACCTTCGGCAACCGCAGCTTTGATAACTCCCTCGCCGAGCTGTGCGCGAGTCTGGAGAATGCGGGCTTCCACACCATCGCCGCCGGCGCGTTCGCCTGCCAGCACGCCTTTTCGGATACGCTGGCTGCGGGCCGTCCCGACCGCGAGGACATGACCGTGCTCGCGCAGCTCGGCGCGGCGGTCGTGACGAAGCTCGGCAAAATGACCGAGATCCCCGCGCCTGTCGCCGTGGACGGCGACGCGGACGCGCCCTACTACCGTCCCCTCGGACTGGACGGCGAGCCGAAAAACTTCCTCAAGGCCAAGCCGCAGACCGACCGGAGCAAATGCACCGGCTGCGGCGTGTGCGCGGCGCTCTGCCCGATGGGCAGCATCAGCCGCGAGGACCCCGCCGAGGTCACGGGCGTGTGCATCAAGTGCCATGCCTGCGTGCGGAACTGCCCGACGGGCGCGAAGTATTTCGACGACGAGGCGTTCCTCTCCCACAAGGCGATGCTCGAGCGCGACTACACCCGCCGCGCCGACGCGAAGATATTCCTGTAAAGCAGCAAAAAGGAGTCCCCTGTCCGTGCGGACAGGGGACTCTTTTTCCTCACAGGAAGTTGGCGAATACTGAGGCGCCGACCGTGGAAGCCCAAGGGCCACAAGTACGAAAAAGCCTTGCGCCGCAAGGGTTACAGGACGAAAAAGAGAGGGAAAACGCGAATGTGCAAAATGCCGGCTGGCTCCATTCCTTTGACGCGGACTACCACTATCGCGGCTCTGATCTTCACTACCATGTGAACGTGTCCGCTGCGCTTTCGGAGGGAGGGGCGGTATGGTGAAGGAATTTATCTCGCAGCTTCCACCGGACAAGCTGTCGCCCTTTGCAAAGCACCCCTATCGGGTGCGGGAGGATGCCGCCATGGACGAGCTGGTGGAGAGCATCCGTGTCCACGGCATTCTATCGCCCTTGTTGGCCCGGCCAAAAGGGGAGGGCTACGAGTTGGTCAGCGGGCATCGGCGGCGCTTGGCGGCGCAGAAATTGGGCCTGTCCACCGTGCCGGTGCTGGTGCGGGAAATGACCGACGACGAAGCGGTGATCCTGATGGTGGACAGCAACCTTCAGCGGGAAAACCTGCTGCCCAGCGAAAAGGCATTTGCTTACAAGATGAAGTTGGAGGCAATGAAGCATCAAGGAATGACTTGTGGACAAGTTGGCCACAAGTCAAGGGATGCTGTCTCAAACGATGACAGTGGGCGTACTATCCAGCGCTACATTCGCCTGACCAACCTTGTTCCGCCGCTGCTTCAGATGGTGGACGATGGACACATCGCCTTTTCTCCCGCCGTGGAGCTGTCCTATCTCACACGCGATGAGCAGGCGGAGCTGTGGGACTTAATCGGGCGGGAGGATGCCACACCGTCGCTGTCACAGTCACTCCGCATGAAGTGGCTCTCCCGCGAGGCAAAGCTGACGCCGGAGGTGCTGTACGCCATTCTTACCGAGGAAAAGCCCAATCAGAAGGAGCAAATCCGCATCAAAACCGAGTCGCTGCGGAAGTATTTCCCGCGCAATTATTCCGCGCAGCAGATGGAGCGGGAGATCATCAAGCTGCTGGAGGCCCGTTACCGCGCAAAGGACAGGGGAGAGCGATGATTTTCGCATACTGGCGCTATACAAATTTCTTCCGTACAATAGCGGCAGAAAGGAGCGAGGATTATGGAGCAGAATTTACCGCCTTTGCCGCCGGTCATTTTTGAGAATGGTCTTTACTACGAGCTGCGGGGCGAGCAGTATTATCCCTGCCTTTTGCCGCCGGAGCCGGACACCACGGAGGACAAGCTGCTGGAAACCATCATACGCCAGATGGCGGAAGCACAGGGCATCAACGAGGACTTGAAGGCGCGGGATCAAATGGCGTGGGTAGGTGCGATGAACAACATCAAAAGCGCCGCGCTTGAGATCCTGCGAGAGTCCAAATAACGCCCCAAGAAGGAAACAAAAGCAAAAAATCAACGCAAGCGGAGACAGGTCAAATGCCTGCCTCCGCTATTTTTATGCCCCAATGGGCAAGGAGGAACAATATGGATTATTTCTATGAGCATGAATCAGAGCTATTTACATTTTACCGTGTTCCAAAGGTGCTGTTTACGGAGGAACCATTCAAAAACATGAATTGTGAAGCAAAATTACTTTACGGGTTATTGCTGGACAAAATGGGACTTTCCCGCAAAAGCGGGTGGTTCGATAAGCAAGGGCGCGCCTTTGTTTACTATGGCATCAGCCACATTATGGAGGACTTGGGCTGCGCCCACAGCAAGGCGGAGAAGCTGCTATCCGAACTGGAGCAAGCTGGCCTGCTGCGCCGGAAACGGCAGGGGTTGGGGAAACCATCTATGCTGTATCCCCTGAAATTCGAAAATCGAATTTCTTGACTTTCGATTTTCGAATTTCAAGAACGCTGAAAATCAGCGCACCTGAACGCTGATTTTCAGCGTCTAATAAGACTGAGTAGAGCGATACTGAGATAAATATATACCAAGCCGAAAAAAGAATAATAGGGAGGATCATCAGATGAAGAACAAAGAGAACTTACGGGAAAAGCAGGTAAATCTCCGCTTGACGCAGGCAGAATATGAGCGGCTCACCCGCACCGCGCAGGACCACGGCATCGGGCGGGCGGCGTATCTCCGCATGGTGCTGCGGGGCGCGTGGCTGCGGGAGGACGGCAGAAAATCAGAATAACTTTTTCCGCTGGAATTTGATGCAGGCCGTCACACGGTCACGGATATAAGGAACATCCCGCTTGGCGTAAAACTCCAGCGGCTCTGAAAGGGCCGCCATGATCTCTTTTTCGGCAAAGTCGCAGCGAAGCTGCGGCCCATAGAGATTTTGGGCCGCATGGACCTGTCGGACAAAGCCCGTTTTCATGGGCTGAGCCTTGAGCTGCCGCACCAATGCGTCCGGCTCGATCTCCATGGGATAGTCCCGTGTGTTGGACAGCAGGCCCGCACCAAAGTCGAAGATGGGGCAGTAGTCAAAGCCATCACCGCGGCGCAGCACAGCGATGTTGTTCAGATGCCGGTCCTCGTTGCCGAACAGCATATCCACCTCGAACAGCAGCGTCAGATAGGTGCCGAAGCGGTCAAGTCCCGTCAGCCGCTCAACCTGCTCCACCAACCACGCAAGGCGGCTTTGAAGATTGGGCAGGCGGTTTACCGCGGTCTGCCAGTCCGGGCCAACGCCTTTTCGCAGCAGTTCCGCAAGGGTCAGGATGGCCTCGCCCTGACGTAGAAAATTGGCACTGGAACAGCCGTTTCGGATGTGTCCGTGGACTTGCATCCGCTCCATGCGGTAGGTCACATAGCGAAAGCCCAACGCGTCGGTATTGGTTTGTGCCAGCAGCGCAGAGGTCACGGCTTCAGCCAGTCCCTCGTAGCCGAACAGATCCAGCTTGTACCAGCGGCCATCTGCCAGCCATTTTTCCTGATTGCCCTTAGACGAAGTTTCCGCGATGCGGCTTCCCGTTGTCAGTCTAATCGACATATTCAGCCCTCCACAATTTTGATCCAGCACGAATCCTCTGCCATGCGCCCTTCGGTCTTGCGGATGATCGCCAGCGGGTCATAGCAGTCCAGTCCCAAGTCAGACAGGTAATATTTCAAACCGTCCCGCTCCTGCGGCACACAGCGGTCTTTCAAGAAGGTTTGCAGATCGTCCCATGTGGGCTTGCGGTTCACGCCGAAAGCGGTGGAAAGGGGAGAACTGACCTCGTTTTCGATGGCAAGTTGATGAGTGGTTTGGTCAGCGCAGATCTTCGTACAGAGCTTGTTCCCATCGTAGTAGTACAGGATCAGGAGGGCGTGAGCGCTGCTTCGGGCATTGGCCAGAAAGACATTGTAATCAGACACGGCAGGGCGGCGGATGGTGATGCTTTCCCCATCGAATTGCAGCGTTACGGTGCGGCTGCCCTCAGAGATACCCAGGTCCTTCATCCAAGCAGATGGCAGAGCCACGCGGTAGCCATTGGCATCCGGACCGGCGTTTCCACCCGCCTTGTTGATAAGAATATTTGCAGTTCGTTCCTCGTGTAGCACGGTCATTCACCTCAAAAGTTTCTTGCAATTATTATACCTATTGGACACCAATAAATCAAGAAGTTAATTTTACAACAGCGTTGTCACGAAAATGAAACCGCTATACGGAAGCTGCTTTCGCAAGCATAGCATTTGGCTATCCAAATGCGCTTGTTAGGGGAAGCAATTCCCCTATAACCCCTTATGAATTGAAAGGAAAAACGATCATGAGAAAACGACCAATCAAAATATCGCTCCGTTTGAATGAGCAGGAGCATGAACATTTGAAACAGCAGGCTATGCTCTCTGGCTTCCCAATGGAAGTATTCCTCCGTGCGCTGATCTCTGGCATGAACCTCCGATCCCGACCACTCGCTGAATACGCCGAAATCCGGCGTCAACTCGCCGGCATTGGAAATAACATCAATCAAACCCGGTAAGTAACATTCCAATTGCCACCCCGATTATTGACAAGGGAAGTACACAAAGAATAATAATCGGTTGTCGGAAATTACCAAACAAAGCCACCAAAATAACCACTAGCAGTAAGAATGCCAACGGGAAATACTTCATAAGAGCTTGCAAAGCCTCATTCTGGTCTTTATATTGTGCATCCCAAAAGAAAGTATACCCCTTCGGTAACACAATCTTTTCAATTTCTCCTCGAATTTCACCGTGTACCTCAGCCATCGTCGCCCCCGGTTGTACGCCACACATCGCAGCCATCGACAACTGGCGGTTATAAGTCCGCACCTGCGGGAATTCCCAAGTTGTTTCAATCCGTTCCGTTACCTGTGAAAGAGGTGCCGACTTCTCCCCATTCCAGACTGAAAAATTACCTAATGACTCGGCATCAGTAATATTCACCGCATCCGATTTTAACAACACGGGTACTTTCTTCTCGTTATCCCGGTAAACACCAACAGTAATCCCATCGTTAATTGACTTCACCGACTGCATCATAGCCGCTTTCGTAATTCCCAAAGCCCCAGCTTTCACGGGATCATAGACCGGACGAATCATCATGGACATACTTCCCCATTCGTTCCGGGCATTCGCCACTTTCGGATTACCACGCATAATTTCAACAGCAACACCCACCAATGAATCCAACACGGCCGGATCCGGCCCCAAGAAACGAGCCTCGAATCCGCCTCCGAACTAGGAACAGCACTATTATTGATCCATACATTATTGTATCGCTGGGATAATCCCCGGGCAATAACGAACTTATCGTCGATAATCGATATTCCCGGAATACGTTTTACAACCTCCGAAGCATCCCGATCCTGGCTTTTGGTGATCAGCTGACTGGAAACCGCACTCATCACTACAGGCGAAGCCTTAACAGCATTCACCATGGCCACCTCGCTGTTCATCTTACGGACAGCCCGCACAGTCACTTCCTCCAATGCTTCGGTAGCAGCTTCCAGCACGATCTTCAGTTCCACGGTACGATCGTCCGTTATTTCAACCCCTTCCACCTTCAAAGTAGTATAAGACAGACAAGAAACATGCAGATTATATTTCCCTGCCGGTATCCCGGAAATCGAAAAGCTACCATCCAGATCGGTAGCAGCCCCTTTCAGCGTCTGCTCGAGCATAACAGCAGCACCGATCACCGGTTCCCCACTGTTTTTATCCAATACTGTCCCTTTTATAATCCCTTCAGCTTTCAACAATGCTGTGGGACAGGCCAACCCGATAAAACCAAACAAACAGACCTTAAAAAACACACTTGACATCCAATTCATCATTTGCAATATTATAT
>ENA-UEQL01000759-UEQL01000759.1-human-gut-metagenome-genome-assembly--contig:-NODE-759-length-23344-cov-8.720076_pt1 | contig 23344 bp, 19 predicted proteins | sample MGYA00242905_ERZ507926 | MGnify/ENA primary metagenome ERZ507926 (study PRJEB26167, sample SAMN06115531) | human gut metagenome | host: Homo sapiens | place: China:Henan | collected 2015-09-09 | study...
TGAAATTCAGCGACTTCATTATAGTTGGTCCTAATTCGTTGCGGTTAATTGCGATATATCATTTCCCGATGCAGAAAATATAAATTGATTTGTAATATATTGATATTTAGTATGCTTTTCCCTATTATTTATATGAAGAGGGACAAACTGGGGACAAAATTTATACAAAAATAACACTAAAAAAAGAAAACATAATTTTTTGGAACTAAGTAATTCTCAAAATCGTATGCTAACCAAAAGAAAAAGGAAGAATTCTCTGCATAGTTATCATAATCTGATACCTAGTAGTATTAATTCTAACCCAGATTCAAGATGCATAGAGTGCCGTTTATTAGAGAAAAGAAATTATAGGTTTAGTCTAGTATCTTGTATATTTAAAAAGGTTCTAAACCAAACATTATACAACTTCATAATGACTGATATTGGTTAATAGAATCTTGTATTTTCTCTTTTCGCCAGCAATATTATTTATCTTGATGCCTTTCTTTATTTTTAATGCGTGAAATTTTCACGTGAAATTTTCACATTTCTGGTTGTTTTAATTATCTTTGCATTGAGATAGGTTAATGTCTCATTGATATTACTGTTTGATTATTTTATTAAATACTATTTTATGATACTGCGTGTTATATTGAAGAATTTTCTGTCATTCAATGATGAGGTTCAGTTTGATATGTTTCCTAATATGAAAAGGACAACCTTGTCTAACCATATTACTATGCTTAATGAGAAACTGCCTGTATTGAAAATGGCTGCTATATATGGAGCCAATGGCGCTGGAAAATCCAATTTGTTAAAGGGTATCAATTTCTTGAAAGCAATAGCTTTGAACAAAAGTTTTCTCGACAAGGATACCTTTGGTAAGTACATCTTTGCGTTAAAAGAAAATACAGGAACAGAACCTATGGAACTGACAATAGAGTTTGAGACAAAAACAGGAATTCCATATATATACTCTGTGGAAATTATGAATACTGGGATTGTTTCCGAAATACTACAGATTTCCGGTTTGGGTTCGGAAGAAAACCATAATGTTTTCACTCGCAAAGAGGGCAAAATCGAATATGCAGTTACGCCTTCAGAGGAAGTAGGCAATATGGTTTTGGGATGGATAGAAAAAAATCCATTTTCCAGTCTTTTGACTATAAACAATGATATGCCGGTATTGACGGATGAAAATATTAGTATTGCACAAAAATGGTTTGAGGACGAACTTACAATAATTGGCTTGCATTCTTTCAATCCTGCACTGATTGGAATATTCAAGAGCAACAAAGAAATCAATCAATTTGCTTCGGATATATTTAAGGTACTTGGTCTTGGTATTAACAGAGTTAATGTCGAAACAGAAAATTTTGAAGATTGGATGAGTACCCATGACATCAGTAATCTACCTATGGACAAACTTAAAGAAATGCGTTCCGGAGTGTTGTCGGAGGTCGTTGATTTCAGAAATACAAGATCTATTAGTGTAGAAGATGGAGTGCAGAAGATAAGTCAAATGCTATTCCAGCAATTTGGTAAAAACGGATTTTCAAAGGATATGGATATCCAGGCACAGTCTGACGGTACGGTTAGATTACTGTCGCTTGTTCCGGCATTATATGATGCAATGAAATCCGCCAAGACGGTAATCATAGATGAACTCGATCATAGCATACATTCACATTTGGTCAGGGAACTTGTCCGTTATTTTTCCTCACAGGACACCAATGGACAACTTATTTTTACAACGCATCAGACCTGTTTGCTAAATCAGGATTTTTTGCGCACCGATGAAGCTTGGATGGTTGAAAAGAAGGATGGTGGGAGTCATATGTATTCATTAAACGATTTTAAGATTCACAACACAATTAATATTGAGAACGGATATATGGAGGGGCGTTATGGCGCTATTCCTTTTATTGGTGAATTGAATATGTAAAATGTTAATATTGTTATGGATTTATCTAAATTTACATATTCAAAAAAAATACTCAAGATTAACTCCTAAATAGCTTGTACATCAGTCTATAACCCAAAATAAGGAGAATTGTCAGGTATATGAAACATCAGGAGTGTCTTCTGCTTACCAAAAGCCTGAAGGGATTCTTTCCACCAGTCTTATATTCGTACTCTCTGGGGGGAAAGGATTTTCTTCTGGAATTGATTAAACAGCGTGAGCTTAACTCTTTAAGAGTTGTATTTATGTCTGAAAAAGGACAAGGATTACAGCCATATCAGATGCAAGAGAAGTGGGAATAAATACAGTTGACAGGAGAAATAAAAATAGAATCGCAGCTTTTTCCAACTGGATACTATGGACAAAGTATTTCTCCTTTCGGATGTAGATGAATTCTATGATCAGTTGGAGAAAATATTTAAAGGTAATCAAACCGATGTACAAGGTAGATGGGTCGTGAGCAATCCTTGTTTTGAGATTTGGTTGTATTATTGTTATTTGGATAGTCCAGAAAAAGTTCTTGGATGCTTGAAAACAGAACCTATTACTACTCGGAGCAAAAAAATGAAGGCCTTGGGTAACACATTAGTCAGTGGAGGGTTGAACCCTTGTTTGGCATTTGAAAATATGTTGAATGGAATAGAACACTGTATTGCTTACTATGCTGAGGATGATAACAGAATAACTGTCTTGTATGCGACACAAATGCATGAAATGGTTCAGTACCTTTAGTCAGCATAAAAGAAATTTCAACAATATTTCATTTCTACATAATTTTGCACACAATCATGCGGATATGATTATGTGTATAGATAACGATTATCTGCTGATTTTCAGCATGTTATTTTTTGAATCAGCAAATGTAATAGATGCTGTATGCATATTTTTGAGAAAATATCTCAAAAATATGCATTATATGAATTGAATTTTGTACCTTTGTACTCGAAAACAGTTATGATAAATAATTGAAACACTTAAAAGTCAGATATATGTTACTTGAATTTACAGTTGAGAATTACAGGTCGTTTTATAGGAAAAAGACCTTAGTATTGGAGGCCGATAAAGCTTTGAAAGAATGTACTGAAACGAACTTGTTTGACTGCAATAAATATACTCTGCTTCGTTCGCTTGCGCTGTATGGTGCCAATTCAAGTGGGAAATCCAATCTTGTCAGTGCGATGCACGCAATGGCGAGTTGCGTGTTGTTGTCGGTGAAGTTAAATGACAATGAGCAATTGGAATATGACCCATTTCTTCTTTTGAAGGACAATCACCATCCCTCTATGTTTGAGATTATATTTTTGAAAGGAGAGTATTGTTACAGATATGGATTCAGGTATAATCTGGAGCGTATCGTTGAAGAATGGTTATTCCGGAAAACAACACCTCGTTCTAAAGAGCAGATGATGTTCGTAAGAAACGAAGATGGGATTTGTGTAGATGAGAATAATTTCCCGGAAGGAGTCGGATATGAAGAAAAGACCAATGACAACCGTTTGTTCCTGTCATTATGCCAACAGTTAGGCGGTGAAATATCTCGTCAGGTTATTTCTTGGTTTCAATCGGACTTTAATGTGATTTCTGGATTGAATAATCAACAATATAGAGCATATTCAAAATTATTTTTTCACAAAAAAGAATCTTTGAGTGTTGATGCTCTCAACTTCTTCCAGAAATTGAGACTTGGATTTAACAACATTCTTACTCATGAGGAAGAACCCAATATTCCTCAGGACTTGCCTATGGAATTACGAGCACTCTTCCAAAGAGAAACGCAAGGCAAGAAGAGTATTGAGTTGGATTCTATACATAACGTATATTCAGATAAAGGTAATATAGTAGGTACAATTAACTTCTCGTTTGAAGATAGGGAATCTTCCGGTACAAATAAGTTATTTGATCTTTCGGGACCGATATTCGAAACGCTTTATTCTGGGAGCGTGCTTGTCATCGATGAGCTGGATGCAAAAATGCACCCTCTGATTTCTCAGTATATTATTGAATTATTCAATAATCCGGAAACAAATCCAAAGAATGCCCAATTGATATTCACTACCCACGATACGCACTTACTTTCTCAGAAAATTTTAAGACGAGACCAGATATGGTTCACGGAGAAAGATTCTAAAGAGCAGACGGATTTGTATAGTCTGATTGATATCGTACTCCCAGACGGGACCAAACCTCGTAATGATGCAAATTATGAGAAAAACTATATCGCCGGTCGTTATGGTGCCATTCCTTATATATTGAATGATTAATAATGTAAGGGTATGGCAGCAAAGAGAATAAAGATAGATAATGCTTCTTCAAAATTTAGGAGGCAATCGCAAAAGAGAGAACAGAAAGTCATACGTTGCTCTGTGTTAATTGTGTGCGAAGGGACAAAGACTGAACCTAATTACTTTGAAGCTTTTGCCGAAAAGCAACAGGGGGTAATTGTATATGACATCGAGGTTAAAGGGCTTGGGCGTGGAACAAAAGATGTTGTGGAGAAGGCCATTGATCTTAAAAATAAGAATAACTATGACCGTGTTTGGGCTGTTTTCGATAGGGATGAATTTCCTGCAAAGGATTTCAACGAAGCCATTGCGATGGGACAAAAAAATAGCATTGAGGTAGCCTGGAGTAATGAAGCATTCGAATTGTGGTATCTATATCATTTTCAGAATGTAATAACAGGAGTGTCTCGAAAGGATTATGAAGAGAAGATTTCAACAGCTGTAAATGCTTCTCCGAAATATAAATCGAAGAAAAAGTACAGATACGCCAAGAAAGATCCTAACAATTATAAGATAATGACTACTTACGGCTCAATGGAGTCCGCCTTGCGGTATGCGGAAGCGAAGCATTTAGAATATGCAGATTCACGTTATGCAAATCAAAATCCTTGCACTACGATTTATCAGCTTGTACGGCAATTGTTGGGACGAGATGAGAAACTGAATGCTGAACTGATCGCAAGGATTGGGGAAAATGAATTATAGAACTTCAATGATTCAATGGTGGTGTTTTGTGTGTAAAGATAAATAACACCTTAAAAGTGTTTGAATGTAATATTTAAGACACTGATGGATTTTAAACAAAATAATTTCGAATAACATTTATGCAAGTAGAAGAAATAACACAAATATTACGAGAGTCACCAAGCGTACGACTCATAAAATCAAGAAGTGTGGATTTCTTCTTGTCTTTTGTCATTGAAGCGTTTGAAGGACAGGCGGCTATAATGCAGGAACGCTTGCACATGCTACTGGAGAACCGACTGGATGAGCAGGAAAATACGTTGGTGGAGGATGATTCTGAAATGACGAGACTAGTAGAGTCTAACGAACAGAAAGCGAAACGGCTCATCAAAGACTGGACAGACAAGGGATTCTTGACCAATTATCAGAACGAAGAGGGAGAGGTGATATACGAGATTTCGTCACACACAAGCAAATTGATAGATTGGGTGGTGAGCTTGAAAAAAGAAGATTACATCGGTACTGAATCAAAGTTCAAGACACTGTTTTCCCAACTGAAGGAATTGGTGGAATACTCGAACGAGGACCGTGAGAAGCGACTAGAATTGCTTCGAACCAAAAAAATGGAGATAGAGCATCAGATTCAGCGGCTGGAGATGGGCGAAGAGGTCGAGGTTTACGAGGACTACCAGATAGAACCACGATACAACAGTTTGAACAAACTGGCGAAGGAACTGCTGAGCGATTTCAAAGAGGTGGATGACAACTTTAAGGGGATTATCAAAGAGATATACGAACGTCAGACAGAAAATGCAGAGAAGAAAGCTTTGTTGAACTACATCTTTGATGCATATGGCGAACTAAAACAATCGCAACAAGGCAAAAGTTTCTATGCATTTTGGGAGTTTCTGCTCTCGGCCGATCTGCAGAAAGAATGGGACGAGTTGGCTGGTGCACTCTACAAAACGCTGGAAAATAGAGGCATTGATGCACATGACATGTTTCTCAAGGAAATGAAAAAGCATCTGTTTGACGCTGGTGAGAAGGTTGCGAAAACCAACGACCGCATGAGCGAGAAACTGAGTCGAATCATTCGCCAGAACGGACATATGAATGCTGAGGCGACAAAGCAAGTAATCAACGATATAAAGAAACTACTCATCGAAGCCAGCAGACGGAAAGAAAAGCCAGATGCTTCGCTTGAATACGAAACCATTGACATCAATCTGCCGCTGGAGCGCCCTCTTACCCTCACACCTGTAAAAGAAACTGTGTATAAGGATAAGCCTGACATAGCCGGACTGAGTCTGGCTGATTTGGAGAGTATTGGTAAACTCTACAATCCGTATCACATCGACCGAAAGGTGCTGAGAGACCGCATCAACGAGGTGTTGAACGACAGACAGCAGACGACCCTGGCAGAGGTGATAGAGCGGAACGAAGGCGTGGAGAAAGGTCTGTCGGAAGTGTTTGGATACATTGGCGTGCTGAAGGAATATAAGACGGTGGTAAGCGAAGAACGCCAGCAACATATTATTTTTACAGAAAATAAAACCATATCAATTCCCGAAATTATAATAACAAGATGAACGCAGCAAATATACAACCATACAGCAGGGCTGTAGTGAAACTGTTGAAAGGCATCGTAGAGAAAGACGATGTAGTTTGGAATGATTTACTCGACTACCAAAGCGAGATTCAGGACTATATCAGTGTGATGGGACTGGAACTCATCGTGAAAAAGGATGAAGGTTTTGCCTTTGTCAAGCAAATGAAATTGGACGAAGACAAAACATTGAACATGGTGTCGAGAAGGTCGTATGGTTTTGAGGTTTCGGTGATACTCATCGTGTTGAGGCAGATACTCGAAGACTTCGACAGCAATCCAACAGAGTCGCAGGCTTCGGACAAGTATGTAACTGCTACTGAAATAAAGGAAGAGGCAGAATTGTTTCTTCCCGCCACATTCAATCGTGCCAAGTTTGAGAAAGATCTTGACCGCTATATAGACAGCATAGCAGGCTTTGGTTTCCTGGTGGAAGCAAAGCATATTGAGGGTGAGAAGCGCTATAAGATACATCGCATCATCAAGGATAAGGTGACACTGGACGATATATTAGAATTTAAAAACAAACTTAATGACTATAATGCAGCAGATGAACCTATTTAATACCAGTTCGGAAGTGGCAGGCTTTAAGCTTGACTATTTGGAAGTGTGGAATTGGGGAACCTTTGACAAAAAAGTGTACCATATGAATTTGCATGGTAACAACTCGCTATTGACCGGAGCAAACGCCTCGGGCAAGAGTACGCTGATAGATGCTCTGCTCACGCTGATGGTGCCACTGAAGCGCCAACGATTTTACAATCAATCATCGGGTGTGGAGAAGAAGGGCAACCGTACAGAGGAATCGTACTTCTTTGGCAACTATGGCAATCAGCAGCAGGAGGGTGCAGCGAGCACAACCACGCTGAGATTGCGCGACAAAGGGGCTCGTTCGGTATTGCTTGCATCGTTCTGCAATGTGGACAAGCGCGTGGTGACGCTGTTTCAGGTGCGCTACTACACTGGCGAGGAACTAAAGGTACTGTTTGGTGTAGCCCGAGAGTCGTTGACTATAGAGCGTGACTTTTCAGAGTTTGACTTGCATGGCGATTGGCGCAAGCGACTGACGAAAAAATACAATACGAATGAAACAAAACGCACGATAGAGTTTTTTGATGGTCCGGTGGCATATGGCGAAAAGATGATAACCCTCTTCGGTATGCGTTCGGACAAGGCGCTTACACTCTTCAATCAGATAGTGGGTGTGAAAGTGTTGGACGATCTGGACAGTTTTATTCGTACGAATATGCTCGAGGAACTGCCGGCTGAGGAGAAGTATCAGGAACTGAAGGACAACTTCCAAAATCTGATGGAGGCTAAGACTAATATCGATAAGGTGAAGGAGCAGATTGCCCAACTGGAACCTATCAATGCATTGACAGAGGAACTGAAGGAGATAGACATACGCATAGTTGAAATGGAGCAGGAGAAGAGTGTGGCAGCCTATTGGTTTGCTGCGCGAACGGTGGATTTGTGCGACAAGGAGTTGGTGTGCTGCAAGAGCGACTTGAGGAAACTGGAAGATAGGTTGAAGGAGTTGAAGGTGCAGAAGGGTGAGCTGGAACAAGAGCAAATGCGCTTGACGGTGGCTATTGAGAAGGACGAGGTGGGTCAGCAGATACATGAAATTGAAAAGGAAATCAATCAGAGAGTGAGGATACGTGATAACCGCAAGGCCAAAGCCGAAGAATACGATAAGTTGGCAAAGCTGGTGAAGATGGAACAAAGTCCTGATGTAGAGGTATTCGAAATTAATCGTGCGACCGCCAAACGCGAGAAAGATGCTCTGCAAGTGACGATTGACAGGCAACTTATGGAAGAGAAGCGTCAGGCACAAAACCGTCAGGATGAAATCAGTAGCAACATAGAAGAACGAATGGCCACCATACGCTATCTGCAGCAGCATAAGAACAATATATCCGGTCGTGTGGCTGAGATTCGTGATGAGATACTGGAAGCTGTTGGTGCAACTACCGAAGAGATTCCATTCATTGGTGAACTGATATGTGTGAAGGATGATGAGCGTGATTGGGAATATTCCATTGAGCGTATTCTTCACAATTTTGCATTGCGGTTGGTAGTGCCGGAGAAGTATTACAAGCAGGTAAATGAGTATGTGAATGGTCATAATCTGCGAGGTCGTATCGTGTATCAGCGATACCAGGGCGCAGAGACTATTCGTGAGTTTGAGGATAGGACATTGAAAGCGGATTCGTTGCTCCGTAAGCTTGAATACAAGCCAATGTGTTTGTATTTGGATTGGCTTGAGGACAGGTTATTTGCTGAGTTCAACTATAGTTGTGTTGATTCGCTTGCGGACTTCAACCATCTGCAAGAGAAAGCAGTAACAAAAGAGGGGCTGATAAAGGCGAGAGGTGGTAAGCATGAGAAAGACGACCGACCAGAGATACGAGGCAAGGAACACTATGTGCTTGGCTGGGATAACAAGGAGAAAATTGCCGTGTTACAGGCAGAGGTGCGTCAGTTGCAGCAGGAAGAAAAGATGACAGCAGCTAAAGTCCGTAAGCTAGAGGAAGACATAAAGAATGCTCAGAAGAAGCGGGAAACCTATTTGACGCTGTTTAGTAAATACGATAAATTTGATGATATCGACTGGCAGTCGTGTGTACTAGTCATTCAGCAAAAGCAAGAACAGAAACGACAACTGGAGGAAGCCAATAATCGGGTGAAGATTTTACAGGAGCAATTGGCGGGGGTGAGAAAAGAAATCGGTTTACTTGATGATGAGAACAATGAAGCTATCAAAAAGAAAACATTATCGGAGAATCGTGAGAATAAGCTCAAAGAAAGGAGAAACGAAAGTAATTCAGCTTTGGCTCAAATAGGCGTAGTTGATACGGATACTTTTGAGTCGCAACACACAGATTTACTGAATGTGGCATTGGAGGATTTGAACGGAAAGCGTGACACGTTACAACATGAGATCGATTTAGCTTTGCAGAAACAGCGTGAAACGAAGAGTCGCAAGAATAGCGATTTGAAGAACCTGATTTATCGCTTCAAGAATCCCGCAGAGGAAATTACCATGAAGTATCACGATTGGCGTTCGGATGTGAGCCCGTTTGCCCGAAGCCGTGGAGTTTATGGGCGAATATCAGGCCTATTACCAACGATTGCTTGACGAAGATTTACCAGGGTTTGAATCGCGCTTCAACAAGTATTTGCAGGAGAATATCATCAACAAAGTCAGTGCATTCAATGTATTCTTCCAAAACTGGTGTCAGTCTATCACCAAGACCATCGACCAATTGAATTCGTATCTTATAGGCATTGATTTCAAAGATGCTCCAAAGACTTATATCCAGTTGGTAGCAACCAAACGATTGAATGTGGATGTGAAGGAGTTTCAAAACCTGCTGAGCAGTGCAATACCTAATATTCATGAGATGAATTCAACAATCGATGGAAGCAAGATTCATTTCGAACAGCATATTGAACCGCTGATGTCTCGCTTACAGGTCGAATCATGGCGAAAGTCGGTGATGGATGTGCGTGGATGGTACACATATAAGTCGGAGGAGTTTTACCAAGACGATGGGCAGAAGCGTAACACCTATGAGGCGATGGGGCAGCTGTCTGGTGGCGAGAAAGCACAATTAACATACACGATTCTGGGATCGGCTATCGCTTACCAGTTCGGATTAACCAAGAGTGGATTAGATTCTTCGTTCCGCTTCATTGCAATAGATGAAGCTTTTCGCGCACAGGACGAGGACAAGGCACGCTATCTGATTTCGCTCTGCAAACAACTCCATCTGCAGTTGCTCGTGGTGACTCCGAGCGACAATATTCACATCGTGGAGAACGATATTTCGTATGTGCATTATGTGGAGCGCAAGGGCAACTGTTCTGTGCTCTATAATATGCCTATCAGTGAGTTTAAGGCAGAACGTGAAAGGAGTATGGAAGTATGATAACGGCAGTAGAAATACGTAAGAAGACTGAACGCAAGTATGTAGATTATTTGCGTTCGGTGGTAGCTGGCTCTGAGTTTGAGCCAATTGTGATCCCTTGCGACAAGAAGGCTAGCGCATCGATGGACGAGTATCAACGTGAACTGACGGACATCCGTTCGCAATCGAAAGAGGTGAAGGGCTTTGGTTACACGATTGAGTGGAAAACAGTGAAAACGAAAGCATTGGGCGAACAGGATCTGCCTGAGCGCGTGTTATTCGAGAGTGCATCGGACATTGAGCGCTTCTTGCAGAAGTGTGGTGAAGTATCACAGTTTCGTAAGGATGTGGCAATGTTGCTTGATGAGTTTCCGCAGCTTCGTTCATGGGTGGAACGCTATCCGCTGAAGGTGGTGGAAAATGCTTCCTTTTGGTCTGATTTGCTGAAAGTTTTGCGCTATTTTGTGGCAAACCCTTGTCCTAGGTTGTACATTCGTGAATTGCCCATTGAGGTGCATACCAAGTTTATTGAACGTAACAAGGGAGTGCTTCGTGAGTTGCTGGATATTGTCATTGTAGAGCATGTTTGTTCGGATGAGAAGGTGTTCGAGAAGCGCTTTGGATTGCGATACGATGAGTCATGGGTGCGGATTCGTGTGCTGGAAGCATCGATTGCGAATGAATACTTTTCTGGTGTAGACGATCTTACGATGCCTCAGAGTCAGTTCTGTGCGTTGTCGTTGCCTGTGCAAAAGGTGTTTGTGGTGGAGAATAAAATCAACTTCCTGACTTTTCCCAAGTTGGCAGGAAGTCTGCTGATTTGGGGGCATGGATTCACCATTGGCATCCTCAAGTCTGTTCCGTTCATGCGGCACGCTTCACTATATTATTGGGGCGACATTGATGCACAGGGCTTCGAAATTCTTTCGCAGTTCCGCAGTTATTTTCCCCAGACACAAAGCCTTCTGATGGATCGCACTACCTTTGACACATATTTTGAAGGCGACAAAGGCACACCAAGCAATGTATCAAAGCCTCTCCATCTTACCCCTGCGGAAGCCGCACTGTACGATCATGTCAAGTTTCACAACCTACGTCTAGAGCAAGAGAAGATTCCGCAAAAATGTATTAATAATATATTCAATAGTTTGTTAAAAAATGGCCAGGTAATATCTGAGGTCTAACGGATAGATGTAAAATTATTATGGCAACTTTAGCTGAATTGTACGAATTCCTTGAAACAAAACAGGATGATAGTCATCTTGACAGTAGATTCTCGTATGACGCATTTTTACCGGTAGAACAGCCAAAAGCACGTCTTGAGATTCTTACATGGTGGAAAATTGAACGGCTGATAGAGGATGAGAATTGTAATTTTGATAAGAATTTTATTGTATCTTATTTTGATGAACGTGTTAAAGCTACGAATAACCAGTTATTAAAATACAGATACAATTACTTTATTTCACTATTAACGAATGACAACCGCTATGCTAAGCAATCTATTGATGCTTTGATAGCGGTGATTAACACTTTATTGCCAAAAGACAAAGAAGATTATCCGCATGTAGCAGAAAAGGCTATAGAGGTTCTGATGTCACTGATAAAAAGAGTGAAGTATAAGATACCCGAGGCTACCGATTTGATTTGGGGCGTGTTGGAATCAGACTATGGATACCGCACAAAAATGGTTTGCATAAGGTTGGCTAAGGAAAAGGGTTTCTTTCCAAGTCGTGATGCAAAGAAAATCGTATGTTTGTGCAAGGATTTGTTTCAAGCTCGCCTGAAAGCTCAATTTGATTATTTTTTTCGGTATAAATTGTGTAATCAGATTGCTTAAAGTTGATAGATGTAATAGGATTAGCCTGCTGAACAGGAATTTTTACGACATGGCTTACCGTTCTCGGAATACCGCTGTTTTCCATTGAAACAGCCTCGGCTAATAAATATTTTGTGCTTGAATCATTGCCTTTTGGAATAATTGTGCAACCTAATTTATTATCGTCAAGAATAATTGTTGAAAGTGTGTCAACTTCTGTCAGCGATGAATCATTATATAAAGTGTATTTGATTTCATCATTTGAATTGGTTGGCTTTATTGTTGAACCGATTTTAATTATGTCTCCTTCAACAACTGACGGAATAGATTGATTATCGGAATATGCCTTGTTGTCATAAATAACATTGAAACTATCAAGAGGTATACATTTCTTAAGTGTTATATTTTTTACTGTACCGACAGCACTTGTTCCGCTGAATGTTATGCTCGATATTAAGTCGGCTCTTTTTGAAACGGTGAAAGTATAAGTTCCATCGCTGTCATTTGATGTATAAGAAACATGCTTTGTCAAATTTTTATCTGCCGGGTCACTGACTGCAACATCAATTGAATCATCATTGTCATTCGGTTTAACAGTAGGCTTAAGAGTAGCTGATTCTTCTTGGTCAATATATAATGTTGATGAATTATTATCATACGACGAATTATTTGTGCCGCTTGCATTTTTAACAAATTCAACATCAATTTTTGAATATGGAATTTTAACCGTAAAACTTTGTGCACAGGTATAACTTGAGTCTTTAGTTGTGGCTGTAACTGCAATAACCGGGCGTGTCGAATTATCAACAGACGGTAATGTTACTGTTGCATTTTGCGAAAGGGTATAAGTACCGTCGTTTTCTTCATTTAACTTTACTGCCGGTGTGGCTGCAACTTTAACAGTATAATTTGTAACATTTGTGCAAGTTGCTTTCCAATCGAAACCTCCGCTTGACTTAATTTCGTTAGCTGTATTTTTATCTAAACCTTTGATTTGAGCGGTTGCTGTTTTTTGTGTGCCTGCATAAATTTGACCGCCGATTGTGAGCTTGCAATTATTATCATCTGCAAATGCAGGGACTAATCCTGTTGAAAGCATCAGTAGAGATAATAATATTGCAATTGATTTTTTTAATATTTTTTTCATATCCTATATTCCTCCGATATTTTGTGCTACAAAAAACATAAATATATTTTAATTATATACCTTGCTAATAGTTTGTTCAATAATAATTATTAACGAAAAATAAGCCCTTGTTTTGTTCAATATTTACAACTACTATTTCAGGATGATTAAATAATCTGAGCGGAAATTCCGAATTGCCTAATCCTCTGCTTACTATGAGTTTAGGCCTTTCACCGAAGGTTCCGCGTGCATATTTGGGCAAAACACCTTGCCCCGGCGAAAATAACGGCCCAATAAAAGGCATTATCCATTGTCCGCCGTGTGCGTGTCCTGATAATTGCAAGTCAAAATCGTATTGAGAATAGTTTAATTCTTTAATTCCTTCAAAATTTTCCGGGAAATGACTTAAAACTAATTTGAATTTATCACTTTTTTCAAGTTCTTCAAAATATTTGCTCATATTTTTATATATAAATGTACCGTTTTTTCTTGCCTTGTAATCGCTGAAATCGGCTTGGTTTTCATCAAGCCCCAATATTGTGCAGTAATCGCTTTCAACACATTCATTTAACAGCACATTAAAACCGGCAGCTTGAAGTTCTTTCATCAATTCGTTAAAATTATCAAGTCGCCTTTCGTGATTTCCCGTTATATAATAAACCGGCGCAATTTTTATTAACTGCCTTGCATATTCCAACATTTTATCCTTGTTTTTGCAATGGTCGTTAACATAATCACCGGTAATGCATATTATTTGCGGCTTTTCTTTTTGAGTTCTTTCCAAAACTTTTTTAAAAGGTTTGGAATGGAAATCAGATAAATGTACTATTTTAAAATTTTTTGTTGCATCTTTACTTTTAATGTTGTAATATGAGACATCTATTTTGTTGTTTTCATAATAGCAAAATCCAAAAAAGAGAGCAAAAAGTATTAAAATTGCTAAAAATATCATAAAAATCACCAAATATATAATATAATTTATTCTCTTTTAAGTCAATGTTTAAAATTTGTTATCAAATTAAAAGGAATTTTAAGTTATAATACGTATATAATATTGAAAGGGTGAGAATTTTGGATGCTTCTATTCGTATTTTAGCACAATATTACACAATCTAATACCGTGGTACTCCATACCCAAGCACCTCGTAATGTCCTATGCTGTACTGATTGACACGGCAGCTATCGCCTGAGTTACCCTCCACGGTATAAACGATGCCGTTTTCTACCTTTTGCACGATGCCTACATGGTCAGATAGTCCGTCCTGCGGACCTGACGAACCTTTATTATCCCAATCAAAGAAGATAATCATTCCGGGAACAGGCTCGGCAGAGCCGTCCATCCATTGACCTCTGTCCTTGAACCATTGCACACCGTTCACACAGCCTGCAAACTTCGGGATAACGCCGGTTTCAATATATCCGCACTCGTTGGCACACCAGCTCACGAAGCAGGCACACCACTCCACACGGGAACCGAAACCGTACCAAGACCAGTAAGGCTCGCCGCCTACATTGCCCACCTGCGACAAGGCAACGGTCACGATCTGATCATCGCTGTATCGGATGCCGTAGAGGACAGCCGCCCAAAGGGAGTTGTTCTTGTCCTCCAGCAGCTCCGCAAGATACTCTCGCTGTTCTTCATTGAAGCCGTATTGGTCAGCCATTTCCTCCACCGTCTTATGCGACACCGTTATATACAGTGTTGTTCTCGTTTCGGTGGTTTCGGTCTGCACGATATTTCCGTTACCGTCATCGGTTTCGGTGATGACCGTTTCAGAATTGCTTTCTGTCCGTGACGATATGCTGTTCATCTCCCAAAATATATCCTTGAGAAGCTGCTTTTTGGTGTCGTCCATCGTGGCAACCTCCATCGGCTCGTCGGGATCGGTGTTGACCTTGACCGAGTAAACCGCAAGGACTTCCTTCCATACGGCACGGCTTCCCGACATTTCAAGTGTATCATAGGAAGTACCGTTTCGTATCTCCAACAGCCTGTTGTCGTATTCCGTGTTGATCTCCTGCACGGCTGTCCGCATGGACTGTCCCGTGCCGGAATCCTCACCGGAGAAGAATATCCCAAACACAGAACCGCAGATCAACGCAATCAGGCAGATGACAATGATAACCACAACGGCGACCCATCCGCCTGCGGCAATGGCCGCTACCAATGCTTTTGCTGCCGCTATGATCGCCTTGACCGCCGCAACGGTTGCTTTGACAGCGGCCTTCACACCGGCGGCGGTCGCCTTGGCTGCGGCTTTGGCGGCCTGTGCCGCTTTCTGTGTGGCTTTCACGGTCGCCTGTGCGGTTTTCTGTGCCGTCTTTGCCGCCTGCCGGGTGGTTTTAATGGCGGTCTTAGTGGTCTTGACCGATTTCTGCGCCGCTTTCGCCGTACCTTTGCCTGCGGTCTTGACCGTTTTCTTTCCGGCAGAACGGGCGGATTGCTTGACGGTCTTTTCCGTCTGCTCCACCGTCTTAATAGTCTTATTGCCGGAAGCACGGACAGACTGCCGTTTCAACGATTCTGCCGCCCGTTTCTCTTTGAACTGCCTGATGCTGTCCTTTGCCTTGGATACATTCCGCTTGGTTTCCGCCAGCCCCTTGCGTCCCTGCTTATCGAACTGATGCGCCGCTTCGTGGGTCATGCGGTCTACGCCGCCCTCGATGCGGCCGGAGGCGTATTCCTCTGCGCTGTGTTCTTCGGGATGGGTGGCGTGTTCCGCCTTCTCCTTGGTCTGCACATAGGCGGAGCGCATCCGGTCGGCAGCAATCGCCGCCTTGTCTATCTTCTTGATCGTGCCTTTCACCACATCTCTTGTTTTGATTTTAGGCATTTTCCCTCCTTTCCGGGGCGCATCAAAACGCCCCTGAATTGAAAAAGAGGGGCAAAGGTATCAACACCTTGCCCCCCAAAGTGCGGGAGCTGAAAAGCCTTGCTGTGACTGACTTTCTCAGCCTCTATTTTTCGACTCTGCCCGTTTCCTGCGGGCGTATTCCGCCTGCTGCTTTTTGTAGGCTCTTACGGCGCACCTGTCGCAGTATTTCTTGCGGTTGCCTTTCTTGAGGATAGGCGCACCGCAGGACACGCACCTTTCAAGGCGTGTGCCGAGAATATTAGCCTCCAGCATCGGCTCTGCCGGCAAAACGGCATTGCGGAAATACTTGCAGAGCAGCGAATAGGAAATGCTCTGCACACAGACGCAAGGCTCGCCGTCATCCAGCGCAAGGCAGTTGCCGCCTTCATAATTGGCGCACAGCCGTTTAATCAGGGCGTTGGCTCTCTGCCGATGCTTCGGCGTAAGTCTGGGCAGCATCCGCATCACCGCCCTCTACTATACGCTTTGCCACCACCACAAGGCGGCTGTTGTTGCGGCTGTACTCGCAGGTGGACAGGGTAATGAGTTTGTCGCCGTATGCGGCGGTCACACCGGTATCGTAGAAGGACAGCTCCTTGCACTTGGCAATGAAGCTGTCAAACTCGTTGGCATTTCCCGCATCCACGAAGCGGTAATACTTGAACGCATCGGGGCTGTCGGTGTAGACCACCGTGCGGAACACGGCAACGATCTCATACTCCTGCCTGTCCGTCAGCGTGTTAAAAGCAATGGTCTTATGCTCGCTCCAAAAGCTCTCGCTCTTGAATTTGTCGAGATGGGCGAACATAGAGCCGTTTTTCATGTGATGCCCGTAGATAACAAGGTTGTCGGAGGGCTTTTGCACATCGCAGTCCTCCTGCACATAGGGACAGCCGTACTCGGAGTATTCCTTGTCAAAGCCGTGCTTCAGGTAGAAGTTCGGCTCGTTTACAGACTGCATCACGGGATAGTTGATGTTGGTATCCGCAATGCTGATCCAGCCCACCAAGTCGCCGTTCTGCCCGAACAGCTCGGCAAGCTCCGGCAGAATGGTCTTCTCCTCGGAATACGGAATCGGCTCGGTGGGTTCCGCTTCGGCATCCGTCTGCGCTGCGGCCTCCACCACGGAGGCAAGGTTGTGATATAATTCCGCCTGCTTGTCCGCCTCCTTGTTGTGCCGGACAATATAAAAGGTGCTTGAGCCGAGGACGGCAGCAAACACCGCAATGAGAATAATTGAAATTGTCTTTTTCATTGGATTTCCTTTCTTTGTTGCCAGCTTTGTCAATTCGCAATGTCGGATAATTTGGTGGTCATCAGCTTGTAGAGCTTTGTGTTTTTGGGGAACTTGTTGGCAAACGGCACAAGGCTGGAGCCGACCTTGATGAGTCCGTGTCCTGCGTCCACATTGGTGATATACGAAAGCTGGGTGTCCGAGATGTTCAGGAGCTTTGCCAGCTCAATGCGGTCGGTGGACGCCTGATTGAGCATAATGATGAACTCGGAGTTTGCCAGCATCGTTCTCGCCGTATGGCTCTGCAAGAGGTCGTCCACATTCTGCGTAATGCCGGACGCATAAGCACCGTACTTTCGTACTCGCTTCCAAAGCGTGAATAGGAAGTTGGCGCTGTATTCATGCTGGAACAGGAGATAGATTTCATCAATGAAGATGAAGGTATTTTTGCCCTTTGCACGGTTCTGTGTAATGCGGTTGAGGATGGAGTCCAATACCACCAGCATCCCGATGGGCATAAGCTGCTTGCCGAGGTCAAGGATGTCGTAGCAGATGAGTCGGTTGTCGGTATCCACATTGGTGTGCTTGGCAAAGGTGTTCAAAGAGCCGTTGGTAAACAGCTCGATGGCAAGGGCGATCTCCTGCGCCTCCGGCTCGGATTGTTTGAGCAGCTCCGCCCGGAAGTCCTGCAAGGTGGGAACCTCTCCCTTGTAGTCGTTCTGCTGATAGGTGCGGTAGACGCTTGCCGTACAGCGGTCGATGATGGATTTCTGCACTGCACCAAGGTTGTTGCCGCCGATGAGCTGCTCACACAGGGACATAATGAACTCGGATTTCAGGATGACGGGGTTTGCACCGTCACCGTACTCCCGGTTCATATCCATCGCATTGATGTGGGTGGGAGAGGTGGCGGAGATGTTGATGATCTCGCCGCCCATTGCCTTTACAAGCTGCGAATACTCCCGTTCGGGGTCGATGATGATAATATCTGCATTGCCGGAGAGCATCTGATTGATGATCTCACCCTTTGCGGCAAAGGACTTGCCGCCGCCCGACACGCCGAGGATAAACTCGTTGCCGTTGAGAAGCTGCCTGCGGTCGGCAATGATCATATTCTTGGAAATGACATTCTGCCCGTAGTAAATGCCGTTTTCGTGGTAGATGTCCTGCACCCGGAATGGGATAAACACCGCAAGGCTCTCGGTGGTGAGGGTGCGGAAGGTGTCGATCTTCCGAGTGCCGAAGGGCATCACCGTATTCAGCCCGTCAAGCTGCTGGAACTTCAGCACACCGAACTGGCAAAGGTGCTTTCTTGCGGTGGTCAGCAGGGCTTCGGTGTCGCTGTCAAGCTGCTCCTTGCTGTCCGCCGTGTGTACCATCGTAAGGACGGCGAACATCATACGCTGGTCACGGGTGGTCAGGTCATCGAGAAACTCCTTCATCTCCTTGCGCTGCTGTTCAAGGTCATAGGGAACCTGTGCGGAGAAGTTGTTGTTGGAGTTCTGTCTGCGCTGCCAGTTGGTCACATTGGTTTCCACGCCCAGCAGACGGTTCTCCGCTTCCCGGACGGCTTCATCGGTGGGGACGGGAACTACATCAATGGACAGCATCAGGTTGCGGTTGAGGTCGGTCAGCTCCGCCACCATAGCGTCCTTGATATACGACGCATACTCACGCAGGAACAGCACCCTGCCGTAGCGTTCCCCGATCTTGAAATAGTCCTTTTCAAACTCCATCGAGTCGGGGCAGATGAAGTCCTTGAAGTCGTGTCCCTTTTTGCGGGTTTCCTTCATATCAAAGCGGAAGCTGGTTTCCTCGCCCGCACGGTAGAAGTCATGGAAAATGCGGAGGCGTTCGTCGGTTTCCATCTCCACGCACTTGCTGCCAAGCCTGCCGAAGTGGGCGATCAGGTCTGCGCCCACACGGGCAAAATAGCTTCTTGCTTCCTCCACATTCTTCTTGTTCACGGAGATGGTGATATACTTCTCCTGTGTGTAGGCGTTTGCGCCCGTCGCACGCTCAAGAAGCATTTTGTTGTATTCCTCCCGGTACTCGTCGAGGGCGTCGCCCTTGAGGGGCATAAGGATGGTTTTCTCGAAGTCCAGCCGGTTCAGGCGGCGGTTATTGATAGTAATTTTGGTGGTCGCCCCGCTGTCAAGGGAATTGAGCAGCTCGGAGTATTCGAGGAACATCGCCTCCTTGTCCTCACGGCTGGCGACGGCATAGTTGATGTCGGTAAACTTGAAGGACTTGGTGAACTTGTCCCTGCCCACCTGAAAGATGCCGTCATCGTAAATCGCTTTGACGGGAATGACATCCTGTACGCCCTTTGGTACGACGAAGCGTTCCTTGTCCTGCTTGAGCAGGATATTCAGTGTTTTAATCATTGGCTTTCAATACCTCCTTCTTCTTGAGTTCCATACCGGGCCTCATCAGCTCAAAATAGGTGTTGGTGGAGCGGAACACGAGCTTCTTCGGCATCAGAAACTCCGATTTGATCCACGCCCACACAAACTTCTCTGCGGTCATTCCGTTGTACTTAATAAAACCCAGCGCCGCAAAGGGTGTGGCGGCTAAAATGCACATCCACGATACCGTTTCCGTGCCGAAATGGGGCTTGAGCAGAAAATACACGCCCACCGCAACGCCGCAGGCAAGGACAGAAAAAATGAACTGTCTGAGGGACAGTCCAAAGAACATCGCTTCCGTGTAGTTGCGTATTTCACGGTTGATTTTTACTTCCAAGATACAGTTCCTCCTTCGTCTGTTGGATTCTTGTTTTTGCTGTCTCGCAGTATTCGGGGTTCAGCTCGATGCCGAGATAGCGGCGGGAGAGACGCTTGCACACGGCTCCCGTCGTGCCGCTGCCGAAGAACGGGTCAAGGACAAGCCCCTGCTCCGGCGAGCCTGCCAAAATGCACGGCTCGATCAGCCGTTCGGGGTACATGGCGAAGTGTCCGTAACCCCTGTGGGAATTGGTGCTGACGCTCCACACATCCCGCTTGTTGCGCTTTGTCGGCATATCGCTGTGGGAACGGGGCAGAAAGAGCGCCTGCGGCTTTGCGCCGCCGACACCCTTTGCGTATTTCGTCCTATCGCTGACCGCCCGCTTGTTGCGCTCCACCGTGACCGGTGCGACCGGCTCGGAGATCGCCGCAGCATCGTAGTAGTAATGGGGTGATTTGGAGAGCAGGAAGATATGCTCATAGGATTTGGTCGGCCTGTCCTTCACAGCCTCCGGCAGGCAGTTAGGCTTCTGCCAGATAATATCACTCCGCAGATACCAGCCGTCCGCACGAAGTGCAAAGGCAAGCTGCCACGGGATGCCGATCATATCCTTTTCCTTAATGCCGTCCCATTTCTTTGGGAGTGCGGCGTTCTCATCGGTATTGAGGCTGTGGTAGGTCTGTTTGCTTTTGGGGCGTTCGGCAAGGCTTTTGCTCCAAACGCCCTTGCCGCTTCCGGCGTAGCTGTCGGCAATGTTCAGCCAAAGTGTCCCGTTGCTTTTCAGCACACGGCGCACCTCACGGAAGATTTCGGTCAGGCGGTCTATATATTCAAACGGCGTTTGTTCACAGCCGATCTGTCCCTCGGCACCGTAGTCACGAAGCCCGTAGTAGGGAGGGCTGGTGACGCACATCTGTACGCACTCGTCAGGAAGTGTTTTCAGCACCTCCAGCGCATCGCCGCACAGGACGGTGTTTTGCAATTCGTTTTGGTTCATCGTCTTTTCCTTTCCCGGCGGCGTGCTTCCTCAATTTCGCTCTTGCAGACGCACACATCGGCAAGGCAGAGAACCCTCCGCCTGCGTTTGCCGCCGTAGTAAAGACAATATCTGCAATCGCAGTCCTCAAGGGTGTAGCCCTTGAATGGTGAATATATTTTTGTGTTTCTTTTCATTGCACACTCCTTACAGCCCCAACATCTCACGGATAATGCGGTCGCTCATCTTGACTGCGCCTACGAGGACGAGCATATTAAAGAGCAGCTCTCCCACATAGCTCCACACCTGCGTGACCGCCGCCGCATCGGGATTGACCACGGGCGGCGAGGACGCAAACAGGGAGAAGATGATGCAGGACAACACAATGACCGCACCCTCCAAGCAAACAGCACAGTAGCTTTTGATGAAGGACTTGCCCACATTCTGCGAAGGTTCCCCTACAAAGGTGGACAGCGGTATAGGCGCAAGCGCCGTATACATATACAGCTTAAAGAAGCGCCCGTACACGGTCATAATGAGGATGAAGGACATCACGGTGATAAACAGCCCACCGATGAGCGTCACCGCCCATAGTGGGATTGATTCAAAGAAGCCACAGTCCTCGATGGTGGTGATCATTTCAGCCGGCAGCGTTGTCTGCTGCGGCGAAGAAAAGCCTGCCGAACTCATAATGGTGGAGATCGTCCCCTGCACGATGTTGAACAGGGAGAGCATCAGTTCCATACCGTAGGTGATGGCTCCTTTGGCAATGGCAAAGCGGATAAAGAGCTTCAGGGCGTGTTCCGGCTTCTTGACCTCCGTAAACGAGCCGCAGGTCTTTACTACGCCCACAACGAAGAACAGCACAAGCAGGGCGAGCCCGATTGCCTGCACCGCACCGTTGATATTGACGATCACGCTCCAAATCCCGCCGCCCTTGAAGTCCTGCGGCGTTGTCGTGATGAGCTGCCAGATCTCAGCTAATTTTTCATTCCAGGTTTCCAATGCGTTTTCAAGGTTCTGTACGACCCAGTTGTCGCTCACGAAAAGCACCTCCTTTCATAGAATCGGGGCGTCCCCGAAAGTCCGGGAACGCCCCTCGGTGGGTTTGCTCAGCCGACGATCAGGTCGAGGATCTCCTTGGCAAAGGTGATGATGACGCCGCCCGCAAGGGTCAGAAAGCCGTTGGCTCGCTGGGACGGGTCGTGGGACTTGAGGGACAAGCCGACCTGCACCACGCCGAAGCCCAGCAGGATAAGACCGATGGCTCGAATCAGCCCGAAGATGAAGCTGGACAGGTTGTTGACGACGGTGATGGGGTCGCCGGCAGCGAATGCCGTGACCGAGGTGCCGAGAATGAGCGCAGCGCCCATAATGGCGGTGCAGTAGATGCGGAAGCCCTTTCTGACCTTGCCGGTCATAGGGAGCTTGTTGGTATGCTTTTCGGTGTCTTTCTTAAAGATGTTCATATTCGTTTCCTCCGTTATTTTGAAGATTGGTTTTCGTCAAAGTCCTCATCGGACAGTAACACATAATCGGTTTCCGGCACTTCCGTGTCGGGCAGGGTTTTGGGATCGAGGTATGTGACCTCGATGGTCGCAATGTCGCTCCTGACAGCACCGTGCTGATAAACGCCGGCTTTCCCGTCTGCGGTCAACGCCACATTCGGATGCTTCAGGATGTCGTACTTGAAATCAAGCACCGGACGCTCGCCACGGATAAAAAGGATGGCGTATTGGTTGTCCAGCATACGCACCTCGTCGGGCGTGAGAAGCTCTCTGCCGCTGATTTGGTAGTTGGTGCTGTAATTGCCACTGCGTCCTGAGCTTTTGCCGTAGGTGTTGGTGTCGATGGTCGATTTGCCCAGCAGCTCCGACACATACTTGTGGGTACTTTGCTCATTGCCGCCGAGATACAGAAACTCGTCGCAGTTGCCGACGATGGACTCCCATTGCTTTTCAAACAGGGCTTTTAACTGCGCCAAGTTCTGCAAGATGATACTGACCGACACGCCACGGGAGCGCATAACGGACAGTATCTTGTCAAAGTCATCCGGCAGACTGACATTGGCAAACTCATCCATCAGAAAGTGAATGGGAATCGGCAATGCGCCGCCGTGAATATGGTCAGCGGAAAAGAAAAGCTGCTGAAATAGCTGGGTATAAAGGATGCTGACCAA
>ENA-UEQL01000761-UEQL01000761.1-human-gut-metagenome-genome-assembly--contig:-NODE-761-length-23338-cov-9.783801_pt1 | contig 23338 bp, 20 predicted proteins | sample MGYA00242905_ERZ507926 | MGnify/ENA primary metagenome ERZ507926 (study PRJEB26167, sample SAMN06115531) | human gut metagenome | host: Homo sapiens | place: China:Henan | collected 2015-09-09 | study...
CATTGAACAGGATGCAGCGGTTGGAAGTGGTTCCGGCATCCAGTGCCATGATGTATGACATGGGGAAACTCTCCTTTTCTGGTAAAAATAAAAGCTGTGGGGCAAGCTCCGCCCAGAACTTTGCAAAGCCCTTGCGCTCTCTTGCTCCACAGCACGCTTTTTGCCTGTTTGCCTGATAAAATTTTCAGCCCTGATAAAACAGCTCGTTGGTCACAACCGCCAGCGGCCCGATGTATTCCAGCTTTTCAGCCAGTTCTGAGACACGGATATAATTTTCGTCGTAGGCGGGGTCGTACCGCTTGCAGGCGGCGAGGAATTTCTCCCGGAAATGCGGCAGCTTGAACATGTACCCGTACAGGATCAGATGATCCGGCGTGAGCATGGTCAGGCAGCCGCCCACCACATCGGCCAGCACCTCAATGTCCGCATCCAGCGCCTCCCACATGGCCGGTTCGTCCAGCGCGGCGAGGGTGTCCAGATTGTGCACGGTAATGTTCTCGGGCCTGCCGCCCACGGCAGCCCACAGCAGCGGGGTCGTCTCCGGACTGCACACCTGCCGCAGATGGCGGGCAATGGGGTGGCTGGCTACCCGCGTTTCCAGGCAGCCGTGCCGCCCGCAGCGGCAGAGCTTGCCGTTCTTTTCCACCCGCACATGGCCGATCTCCGCCGATTTGTACATCCGGCTCTCATAGATACGGCCCTGCGCAATGATGGCGGAGCCCACGCCGGGGCCCCATTTGAGCAGCAGCAGATTCTCCTCCGTCCGCCCCAGGCCATAAGTCAGCTCGGCCTGGGCAAAGGCCTTGACGTTGTTTTCCAGCAGCACGGTACACTCCAGCGCCTCAGCCAGCGGGGCAGTTACCTGCACGGGCTGATCCCAGACGCGGTAAGCGTGGGTGCTGACGCCCTTTTCCCGGTCCACCGGGCCGGGCACCGAGACGCCCGCCCCCAGCAGCTCTTCCCTGCCGACGCTGTTTTCCCAGAGCAGGGCTTTGCCCACATTGGCCACCCGCTTTAAAAACAGCTCCGGCTCCACGCTGGTATCCGTGGGGATGCGGCGGGTGATGCAGTGCTCTCCCCGCAGGTCACACAGGGTGACACTGGTGGCGGGGGTCTCGATGCTGATGGAGAGGACATGGCGGTAGGCGTAATTGATGCCCAGCAGGATCTTGCGCCGCCCGGCGCGTTTATCCTCCTGCTGTACCTCGCCCAGCTCAAACAGAATGTTCTGGGCCAGCAGCTCTCCGCACAGGGTAGTCAGGCTGGCCGGGGTCAGGCCCAGCCGGGCCGAAAGATCCTTGCGCGGCATGGGGCCGTGGTCGTTCAGCAGCTTTAAAATGGAGCTGCGGTTCTGGTTTTTGACGTTTCCGAGGTTCAGGCCGCTGTATGCCATCTCCACACCTCTTTCCCTGTACATCTGGCAAGCATTCTCAGTTGCTTAAATTTACTTAAATCAAGCATTCTCAGTTACTTAAATTTACTTAAACCAAGTATACTCCGTGTTTTTCGTAGTAGCAAGAGAAAATTGCTTATTTCAAGGCGATTGTTTTCTGTTTTAGGATTTCAGAATTTGCAGACTTCCACGCCCAGCATGTTGCCCAGCTTTTCCAGCTCGTTGGCCACCTGGCCATACACCACCACAAAGTGGGGTTCCCAGCCGCCCTTGACAGTGCCGTAGACAACATCCTTGGCGCTCTCCACAGTCTTGACGACCACGGAAGTGCCGTTGAACTGCTTGGGCTTATCCAGGGCAGAACCCTCTGCAATGAAGAAGCGGAAGCTGCCGTCCGGCTTGCGGCCGACGCGGAAGATGGTGACATGCTCACAGGCCTCGCAGCCAAAGTCCATGACGGGGCCGATCTTCCGGTTGGGGTGGACGCCCACCTGTGCACCAGTGTCCTTGCGGGCCAGGTCACAGGCTGCCATGCCGCAGTGCCAGAATGTGATGGTGCCATCTTTCTCGTTCATGGAGACAGGGTCGCCAAAGAAGCAGGAACGGCTGGTCAGGTCACTGCCAATGAACATGGAGAGGGCACCGTAAGCGTCGGACTCGCAGCTGGCGGAAACGCCGTTGGCGTTGAGCAGGGAGAGCACGCTGCACACCGGGGTGCCGAACTCGGTGAAGAAGTCCGGCCAGCAGCGGGAGCACAGGGCGCCGATGTGATTCTCACCCACATAGCTCTTATAAGCCTTATAGAGGCGGGCAAAGTTGACCACGTTGTTTTCCGGGATGGCCTCCAGCCCGACGATGGTCTTGCGGGCCTCAGCCAGCTCGTCGGCCAGCTCCTCCTCGGTGTAACCCTTGGCCTTGTTGATGAGCTCACGGGCCTCGATGGAATCCAGCGTGGTGCCAAAGGTGCTCATCATCTCAGCGTCCAGCGCGCGGCCAAAGCCGAAGCCCTGGGGCGTGTGGCCAATGGAAATCATCTTGAGGCGGCGCAGGTCGTACTTGACCTTGGCGGCGCGGATGGCAGCGCCCACTTCCTTGACCACTTCGTCCTCACCGGGAGCACCGAAGATGTACTCAAACTTGCCCTCGCCGCGGAATGCCGTGATGGCGTTGCCTGCGGAGTAAGCGCCCGTCAGGCTGTTCAGACGCAGGCGGGTGCCGTCAATGACAGGCTCCCGCAGGGTCCACAGGACGATGGGGCAGGTAAAGCGCTTGAGCACCTCGCTGGCGTAAGCAGCGTTGGCAAAGGTGATGTTCTGCAGCACGATGAGGTCCGGGTTCAGGGTATCGAGGTAAGCATCCAGGTCCCCGATGGTCAGCAGCATCTTCTCGGGCACGGTGCAGTTCTGATATGATAAGATTTCAAATTTTGATTCCATGATTCTTTATTTTTTAGTTTGACAATAGTATTGTGTCGCGGAGTCTGTGAGAAACCGTGACGAGCTTTAATTTGTGAAAAAATAAGGAATCCGCTAAATGATGATGTGGCGTATGACAAAGACATAGCCCGTAGACTGGGTGTCGATGCCGAAGGTTTGTGACAGCACGTCGCTGCTGACGGCGTGCCGGCGGTTGCCTGCAAGAATGCGCATCCGCGCGTCACAACGCAACGAGCGTTGCCATTGCCAATGGTTTGTGCGTGCCTGTGTGCGGCTTTGTGCGGCGAACGTCTCGGTTGCGGGCAGTGTCAGTCCAGCCTTTTGATGAGTCATCAGGTCGCTTGCCGACGGGGCGGAGTCGCAGTGGCGGTCGGCGTTGTCGGCGCTCAGCGTCATTGTCGGTTCCGGGCATACGGTGTGGGCGCTCTGCTTTGTGGCAGAGCATGAAGTGGCTGCCATCTGCAGCAGCACAACAATCAGTATGCAGACAATCCGCTGTATCATTGTTTGACAAAAATAGTGACAATTCCGCAGACTGGCAAATCCTGGCAAACTAAAAAAATCCCGACGGGCAATGCCTGTCGGGATTTCTGTTGGAATATCGTTTATACGTGATTATTCAGCCTTGCCTTCGCTGCCGAGCACGTATTTGATTTTGTGGATGTAGAGTTTCTTCATGTTGTCGCGAGCCGGACCGAGGTACTTGCGTGGGTCGAACTCAGCTGGCTTCTCTGCAAACACTTGACGGACAGCGGCAGTCATTGCAAGACGGCTGTCAGAGTCGATGTTGATTTTGCATACAGCAGATTTAGCGGCTTTGCGGAGCTCCTCTTCAGGAATACCGATGGCAGCCTTCAAAGCGCCGCCGTATTTGTTGATAGTGTCAACTTCCTCTTGAGGAACAGAAGAAGATCCGTGGAGCACGATTGGGAATCCAGGGAGTTTCTCCATAACAGCGTCGAGCACGTCGAATGCCAATGGAGGAGGAACCATGCGGCCAGTCTGTGGGTCGATGTGGCACTGCTCCGGAGTGAACTTGTAAGCTCCGTGTGATGTACCGATTGAGATAGCCAAAGAATCGCAGCCAGTGCGTGTTGCGAAATCGATAACCTCTTCAGGGTCGGTGTATGTGTGGTGGTCAGAAGAAACCTCGTCTTCAACGCCTGCCAATACGCCGAGCTCGCCTTCAACTGTTACGTCAAACTGGTGAGCGTACTCAACAACTTTCTTAGTCAAGGCAACGTTCTCCTCGTAAGGGAGGTGAGAACCGTCGATCATAACTGAAGAGAAGCCGAAGTCAACGCATGACTTGCAGAGCTCGAAGCTGTCGCCGTGGTCGAGGTGAAGCACAATCTGTGGGTGCTCCCAGCCGAGTTCCTTTGCGTATTCTACAGCGCCTTCTGCCATGTAGCGGAGAAGAGTCTGGTTGGCGTAGTTGCGAGCGCCTTTTGATACTTGAAGAATAACCGGTGATTTAGTTTCAGCAGCGGCTTGGATAATAGCCTGAAGCTGCTCCATGTTGTTGAAGTTGAATGCTGGGATAGCGTAGCCTCCCTTGATAGCCTTGGCAAACATCTCGCGGGTGTTCACGAGACCAAGATCTTTGTAATTGACCATAATAGTATGATATTAATAAGTAATTAGTTACTGAAAAATTTCCTTATTCGACCGCAAAGTTACAATGTTTGCTCCGTCTGAGCAACAAAATTTTGTTTAAAGTTTGTTGCACGGGTATTTGCGGCAAATTTATGCTGGCGGAAACGGCTCTTGCGACAATGCTTAGAATGCCGCCGTGACGGCTTGGGTGATGAAATAGCCTCCGACGATGAGCCACACGTAGAGCATCGCCGCGAGCAGAAACGGCTTGGCGCCTGCCTGGCGGAACTTGTCGATGCCTGTGTCGGTGCCGAGGGCGGTCATCGCCATGGTGAGCATGAATGTGTCGGCATATTCGATTGCGCCGTTGAGCGGTATGTCTTTCACTGTCGCCGCGCCGCAGAGGTGTTGCAGCAGTGTGTTGACGCAGATGGCTCCGATAAACAGAAATGCGAACCATGGCATGGTGATTTTGCGCTTGCCGCCGTCGTTTTGTCTCCGCGACAGGAAGAGGCTCATGACCACAAGCACAGGGGCGAGCAGCATCACGCGTATCATCTTGGTTATTGTCGCCGTACCCGCGATGCCGAGGGCGTCGGTCGGGTCCATGGCATTGCCCGCACCTGCCACGTGTGCCACTTCGTGGAGCGTGCTGCCGGTGTAGATTGCCACCGCGCGGTCGGAGAGCCCGTCGAGCAGTCCGGCGCGATACATTATCGGGTAGATGAACATCGACAGGGTGCCGAACACCACTACGGTCGACACGGCTATCGCCGTCTTATGGCTTTCGCAGCGCACCACAGGCTCTGCGCCGAGCACGGCTGCGGCTCCGCAGATTGCGCTGCCTGTCGATGTGAGTAGGGCGGTGTCGCGGTCCAATTTAATCCATCGGCTGAAGAGGAGTCCGAGCAGCAGTGTGCCGGCAACGATGATTATGTCGACGGTTACTGCCGGCAGTCCCACAGCCGCTACGTCGCTGAGCGTCAAGCGGAAACCATAAAAGATGATGCCGAGGCGCAGCAGCCGCTTGGTGCAGAACTTTATGCCGGGCTCCCACACCTTCGGCATGCGGCAGCGCAGCGTGTTGGCATAAATCATGCCTATGATTATGCCCACGATCAGCGGACTAAGCGACAGGGTCTTGACTTCGGGAATGCCGGCGATGTAGAATGCCGACAACGACATCAGCGCTATCAGCGCGATGCCGTGCAGGTGGTCGAGTGTTGCGGTCTTCATTATTCGTCCTCTCCTTCAGTGGCTATTTCCTTTTCGCGGATAGCCACGGCAAGACGGTTTGCCACAGCCACGGCTTTCGTGATATGGTCGCACACGTGGTCTTTGCCCACAAGCGCCTCGACGCGAGCTTTCTCAAGCGCGAGATGCACGTTGTCGCGCACGCCCGACAGCACCACGTGGATGCCTTCTTTCTGCGAAGACTTTATGAGAATCTCAAGGTTGTGGATGGCTGTGGAGTCGATAAACGGCACTTTGCGCATGCGCAGGATGCGCACAAGCGGCTTGTCGCCCATCGAACGCATCATATCGTCGAATTTTGTCGCTACGCCGAAGAAGAACGGACCGTCGATTTCATACACTTCCACTCCTTGCTCAAGGTTGAGAATCTCGTGGGTGTTGACTTCCTGACCTTCGGCAATGTCGATTTGCTCGCCGAAATGGTGTATCTCGGTGTTCTCCATCACACGGCGGAGGAACAGCAGGATGGCAAGCAGCAAGCCGAGTTCGATGGCTATTGTGAGGTCGAACACAACGGTGAGGAGGAATGTCACAATCATCACAGTCACGTCTGATTTAGGCGTTTTCAGAATCGCCTTCACCGTGCGCCATCCGCTCATGTTGTATGAAACCATGATGAGCACACCGGCAAGGCATGCCATAGGCACGAGGTTGATGAGCGGCATCAGGAACAGGAAGATGAGCAGCAGCACCACGGCATGCACCACGCCGGCAACCGGTGTGCGTCCGCCGTTGGTGATGTTGGTCATTGTGCGCGCAATGGCGCCGGTCACCGGGATGCCTCCGAAAAACGGAACGACAACGTTTGCCACACCCTGGCCGATTAGCTCGGTGTTGCAGTCGGTGTTTGATCCTGTTGCGCCGTCTGCGACGGTGGCAGACAGCAGCGACTCTATGGCGCCGAGCATCGCGATGGTGAATGCCGACGGCAGAAGGGCGTTGATGGTGGCAATGTTGATGTCGATGGAGTGTGGTGACGGGATTGTGCCCGACAGGTTGTGGAAACGGTCGCCGATTGTTTCCACGCCCTCAAGTCCGCAGTATTCGTGCATGGCCCACACCGCGGCTGTCACCACAATTATGGCGAGCAGCGCGCCGGGCAGACGCTTCGACACGTAGGGCGCGGCAATGATTATCGCCAGCGATACGATGCCCACGATTAGCGTAGGCAAGTGTGTCGTGCCGAAATGAGTCATGTATACGCCCCATTTCGAGATGAAATCGGCTGGCAGCGCGCCTGTCTGAAGTCCGAAAAAGTCGGTTATCTGTGTTGAGAAGATTGTCACGGCGATACCTGAAGTGAAGCCGATGACGATTGGATAAGGGATAAATTTAATCACCGTGCCGAGTCGAAACAGTCCAAGCGCCACGAGTATCAGTCCGGCAAGCACAGTGGCTATAGCGAGTCCGGTGAGTCCGAACTGCTGGATGATGCCGTAGATGATAACGATAAATGCGCCCGTAGGTCCGCCAATCTGCACAGAGCAGCCGCCGAGAGCCGAGACCAGAAAACCTCCGATTACGGCAGTGATGAGTCCGACGGTCGGCGTTACGCCCGACGCTATACCGAATGCCACGGCAAGAGGCAGAGCCACGATGCCGACAACGATACCCGCAATGACATCGTCTTTGAAACGTGCCATATTGTAGCCTTTCAGCGAAGTGATCAACTTAGGCTGAAAGCTAACCTTCTTGAGAAAATCCATAAAATAAAAACTTGTATTTTTATACCTAAAACATTAAGACCAGGAAACCTTTATCCACAATCTTTAACCAAATTTCACTGCAAAGGTACTACGATTATCCCGTGGAAACAAAAAACAACGCATAAAAAGACGTTGTGCGGAGCAGAACGTTGTGTTTTTAGCGACATATTTTTTGCACGAAGGGATAAGAAAAACTAACTTTGCCGTATATACACGACGATTATGGCTAATTTTGACCCGAAAACCAAGATAGAGCGTCTTGTGCTTAAACACCCGGCATTGGCGTCGATTTTCAAGGAGGCTGCCGCGACGGTCGACGACCAACTGACCGTTGAGGAGTTCTGCTTTGTCAACGGTATAGACTTTATGGACTTCTTCCGCCGGCTCGACGAGGCGGTGGCTGCTGCCGAGCAGCGCGACCAGGAGCAGCGCGAGGCGGTGGAGAGCCGCATCAGTGCAGATAACGATGCTGTGGAGGAGAAAGTGGGCGTGGCGCGTCAGGCTGACGGGATGCCTGCCGGAAAGAAGCACGATGCTGTAGTGCTCGGGTTGCTGGTGTTTGGCGTTGTGGTCTACGCTCTCAGTGCCGTGGGTAATTTCTTTGCCGGAGCCGGCTTGATACGCACCATTCTCGGCATTCATCCTACGGAAGCATTTCCGCATGTGCCACAGATGCTTAGCTTCCTTAATGCGGTGTCGTTGGGCGGATGCGCACTGTTGCTGCTATGGCGGCGTATGGGAGTTGTCCTGCTGCTGCTTGGCGCGATGATCTACGATGTGCTTGCCGTGGCGCTCACCGACAGCCTCCCCACCGACACAATCCTTGCCGCCATCATCACGGCCACAATCCTGACCGTCAGTTGTAACGGCGAGAAATACAAGGACTTGTTGCGGTAAGAAAACACAATAATCGTGCGTAGCGTCGTGCCGGAGGCACGACGCTGTTCCACGCGCAAATCAAAACTGGTGGGATTGATTGGTAGACGGCCGATTTTTCGTAACTTTGCAGCCGGAAAAAAGATTGTCAGGTTAAAACAACGTATGGATAACAACAACCCACATATTCTGGGCACGGCGCCTATCGGCAAACTGCTCGTTCAGTACTCATTGCCGTCGATTATCGGAATGACGCTGACGTCGCTCTACAACATCATCGACAGCATATTCATCGGTCACGGCGTCGGTCCGCTTGCCATTTCCGGCCTTGCCATCACATTTCCGCTGATGAACCTGCTTATCGCCTTCTGTACGCTTGTCGGGGTTGGCGGTGCTACGATTTCATCGATACGCCTTGGTCAGCGCGACCGCAAGGGGGCGGAGGACATTCTCGGCAATGTCGTGATTCTTTGTGTGGTCAATGCGGCATTTTATGGCGGAGTCACATTCTTGTTTCTCGACCCGATACTTCGTTTCTTCGGTGCCAGCGCGGCAACGCTCCCCTATGCCCGCGACTTTATGCAGGTGATTCTTCTCGGCACGCCAGTTTCGTATATGATGATAGGCCTTAACAACGTGATGCGTGCCACTGGCTATCCGAAGAAGGCCATGCTCTCGTCGATGCTTTCCGTGGGGTGCAACCTTGTGCTTGCCCCGATATTTATTTTCGTATTTGACTGGGGTATCCGTGGCGCGGCTTTCGCCACGTTGTTGTCGCAGTCGGTGGCGCTGGTGTGGGTGCTGCACCATTTTCTTGACAAAAAAACGTATATCCGTTTCCACCGCTCCACGCTGAAGCTGCGCAAGCGCATAGTGAAACAGATTTTCAGCATCGGAATGTCGCCGTTTATCATGAACGTGTGTGCCTGCTGCATAGTGATTTTCATCAACTACCAACTTCTTTCGCACGGCGACGACTACAGTGTGGGCGCTTTCGGCATCATCAACCGCGTGCAGATGCTCTTCGTGATGATTGTGATGGGCATAGCGCAGGGAATGCAGCCGATTACGGGCTACAATTTCGGCGCCGGACTCGTTGACCGCGCCCGCCGCAGCGTGCAGCTCGGCATCGCCGCCGGATGCACGATGACAACGCTGGGATTCGTCCTTGCAGTGTTTTTCCCGGGAATGCTTGTCGGGATGTTCACCGACAGCGCGCTGCTCGTGGAGCAAGCCTCCAAGGCATTGAGCATCAGTATGCTCTCATTTCCTGTAGTTGGCGCGCAGATAATCATCTGCCAATTCTTCCAGTCGATAGGCAAAGCGTTTATAGCCATCTTCCTGTCGCTGTCGCGCCAGCTGTTGTTTCTGCTGCCCGGACTGGCATTGCTGCCCGTGTGGATGGGCGTTGACGGGGTGTGGACAAGTATGCCGGTGAGCGACTTCCTTGCCACCGTAGCTGCGGTTGTAATGTTTGTTTATCAAATCCGTAAATTCCGCCGCAAGGCCGCAGTCACCACAATATGAGAAAAAGTTATGGAGAAATAATACGGTTTGCCATTGTGGGCACCGCCAATTTTCTGATAATAATAGCAGTCAGCTGGTTGCTGATGCATCTGTTCAGTATCAATTTCTATGTAGCCAACATTGTGGCATACGTGCTGGCGCTTGTCAACAACTTCTATTGGAACCGCATTTGGGTGTTCCGCTCCACGGAAGGACGCATGGGGCGCCAGGCGTTGATGTTTCTTGCCGCCTACGGCATAGCCTACCTTGTGCAGCTCGGAGTCGTCGCTGTGCTCGTGCAGTGGGTGGGTGTCAACAAGGACCTCGCCAACTTCGTCGGACTTTTCCCGTTTGGGGCTACCAACTTTCTGCTCAACAAATTTTTTGCGTTCAGATAAGTATTGCCTGGGCAATATTACTGCTTTTCAGACAGTTCGAGGCTGGTAAAACGCACGAAATGATAGGATGACAAAAAAATATTGAAAATTTGCGCTTGAAAAATTGCACAATTAAAAACTTAGTCGTACTTTTGCAACGCTAAAACAAAAAAGCAACCCGCTTCAGTAGCTCAGTTGGTTAGAGCACCTGACTGTTAATCAGGGGGTCGTTGGTTCAAGCCCATCCTGAAGCGCAAATTTCAAAGCTTCAATAGCTCAGTTGGTTAGAGCACCTGACTGTTAATCAGGGGGTCGTTGGTTCAAGTCCATCTTGAAGCGCAAAAAGTTCCGTAAGCATCGCTTGCGGAACTTTTTTATTTCTAAATAATCGTGGGTAGTGGCGTACCTCCGGCACGCTGACGGCTTGGAGATGCACGGTCCCGGCACGCTCCTGCGTCGCGTACCGGGTTACCGAAAAGTGACGTGCCTCCGGCACGTGTCGCCTCAGCCATCTGTCTGTGCGAGAGGATATCCGAAGAGATCGTGCCGGAGGCACGACATTCCCGCGTAACCCGGTACGCGACGCAGGAGCGTGCCGGGGACAGAGGGCATCCCTACACCAACCAGCGTGCCGGAGGTACGCTACTGCTTCACGTGCAAATGTTCAGTCTTTGTCGAAGTAATCCAAATTATAGGAAACATCGTTCTCTTCAAGTAGCGCACGTAATTCATCCGCATATCCGAGGCCAAGATGATGTTCTGGTTGTTGCTTGATGTAATTAATTATCATCTCCCGGTCACGGCTGCTATATGTCAATGCACAGTATCCTGTACCCCATCCTCCAAACTTAGGAAATTCGGTGCGATGGTTTTTCATGAATTTGTTTGACTCCGTCTTGATTAGTTTTACGAAATCTGAGACACACAGTGTCGGTGGAAGTCCGGCGAAGATATGTATATGGTCGGTTACGCCGCCGATTCGGTATAGTTTGCAGTTCTTATTTCGACAGATGCCGAAAATGTAGTTGTACAGTAATGTGGCATTAACTAAATTGATAGTCTTCAGGCTGTCTTTTGTGCGAAAAATAATATGATAGAGTAAATTTGTGTAACTCATCGCATTTTTTGGTAAAGATAGCCACATCTTGTAGCTAATACAAATTTCTCAACAATAAATAGCGCAGTGGCGTACCTCCGGCACGCTGACGGCTGGAGATGCACAGTCCCGGCACGCTCCTGCGTCGCGTACCGGGTTACCGAAAAGTGACGTGCCTCCGGCACGTACCGCCTCAGCCATCTGTCTGTGCGAGAGTATATCCGAAGAGCAGTGCCTCCGGCACGTGTCGCCTCAGCCAATGGGTTGCGTGAGAGTATATTTGTGTAGACTTATTTCCCGATTACAAATTCTACTTCTTTGAAAGCGAAGCGAGGGCGGGAGCCGTCGGGGCGGGCGAGGGTCAGGATGCCGTCGGGAGCCACGTCGGCAATTTCGGCGCAGAACTCTTCGCCGGCTACGAGATGGTCAGCCGTCCGGTCGGCTACGTTGCGGTAAGTGTGCAACCCGTTGCGGCGGTATAGGCGGCTGAGAAACTCGGCGTGCAGCGACTCGGCGTTGTCGGGCAGCGAGTCGGCAAGGCGCAGCAGCTCTTCGGAAAGATGGTGCAGCACATCGGGCAGCGGGGTGTCGCAGCCGATGATTTGGCGTAGTGACACGGGGTTGGGTGCGTCAGACAGGAATTTCTCTTGGTTGATGTTGAGTCCGATGCCCGCTATCGTGTGGTCGATTTTTCCGCCTGACAGCGAGTGTTCCACGAGGATCCCGCAGATTTTGCGGTCGTTCCAGTAAATGTCGTTAGGCCATTTTATGCTTACGCCGTTGTCGATGTAGCGGTCAAGGGTGTGCACCACAGCAAGCGCCACCGCTTCCGACAGCCAGAACTGGCAGCTTGGCTTCACGTTTGCCGGGCGCAGCAACATCGACATCGTGATGTTTTTGAAGTCGGCGCTTTCCCACGAGTTGCCCCGCTGCCCGCGTCCTGCGGTTTGGCAGTCGGCGTAGACAACGGTGCCGTGGACAGCACCTTCGGCGTTTTGCGCCAGATAGGTGTTGGTGGAGCGTATCGACTCAAGATGGATGTATGTTGGAGTCATCGCGATTATGATTTTTTTGTAGTGCGGCGCACGGTGCGGCGCGGTTTTTTAGGCGCGTTTGCCGCCTCTTCGATAATTGCGCGGCAATCATCGAGCGAGAGAGCCGCCGCATCCTTGTCCTTCGGAATCTTGTAGTTCTTCTTTTTGTATGAGATATAGACTCCGTAAGGGCCGTTGAGGATTTCCATCTCCGGCTCCTCGTCGAAGGTTTTTACCAGACGTTTTTTCTCTGCTTCGGCTTTGTTCTTGATCAGCTCGACCGCCTCGTCGAGGGTGATTGTTTGCGGTGATAGCGTCTTAGGCACCGAGACAAACATTTTGCCGTGTTTCACGTATGGGCCGAAGCGTCCGATAGCCACCGTCACGGTCTCGCCCTCGTAGTCTCCGAGGGTGCGTGGCAGCTCGAAGAGCTTTAGAGCCTCCTCGAGTGTTATGTCGCTTACCGACTGTCCCTTCTGCAGCGATGCAAATTGCGGCTTCTCCTCGCTGTCGGTCGATCCGAGCTGCACGAGCGGACCGAAACGTCCGATTTTCACCGACACCTCTTTGCCCGTTTTCGGGTCGGTGCCGAGCACGCGTTCTCCCACCTTGTGCTCGAGGCGCAGGTTGGAAATTTTTTCCACTTCCGGGTGGAACAGTTTATAGAAATTGGCAATCTCGTCGTTCCATTTTGTCTGACCTTCAGCGATATGGTCGAATTTCTCCTCCACGTTGGCAGTGAAGTTGTAGTCCATGATGTCGGGGAAATATTCCATAAGGAAATCGTTGACCACCATACCCACGTCGGTCGGGATGAGCTTGTTTTTCTCGTTGCCGTACGACTCTTCCTTCTTCGTTTCTTTGATTTTGCCGTTTTTTAGCTCGAGCAGGCAGATGTCGTGTTTTGTTCCGGTTTTCTCGCCTTTTTCCACGTAGTCGCGGTTCTGTATAGTGGAGATTGTCGGAGCGTAGGTTGAAGGACGTCCGATGCCCAGTTCCTCAAGTTTCTTTACGAGCATCGCCTCGGAGTAGCGTGGCGGCTGCTGCGTGTAGCGCTGTGTGGCGTCGATTTCATCGAGCGCGAGAGTCTCGCCCTTTTTCAGTTCAGGCAGACGAGTGTCCGACTCCGCGTCGTTTGATTCATCGTCGGTCGATTCCATGTATACGTGCAGGAAGCCGTCGAATTTGATAACCTCGCCCGTAGCCACAAACTTTTCCTGGCGTCCGCCGATGCTGATTTCGGCGGTGGTTTTCTCCAGTTCGGCATCAGCCATCTGAGTGGCGATGGTGCGCTTCCAAATAAGGTCGTAGAGGCGTTTCTCCTGCGCCGTCCCCGAGATTTCGTGGTGTGAGATGTATGTAGGGCGGATAGCCTCGTGAGCCTCCTGTGCGCCCTTTGCCGTGGTGTGGTAGTTGCGCGCCTTGTAGTATTTGTCGCCGAGCGTAGTTGCGATTTCTTCCTTGATAGTGCCGAGAGCAAGCGACGACAGGTTGACACTGTCGGTACGCATGTAAGTGATATGTCCGGATTCGTAGAGGCGCTGAGCCACCATCATTGTCTGCGACACGGTGAATCCCAGTTTGCGTGAAGCCTCCTGCTGCAGCGTCGACGTGGTGAACGGGGCTGCTGGCGACTTTTTCAGCGGTTTCACTGTCAGGTCGCTGATGCTGAACGTTGCGTTCTTGCATGATTCGAGAAACTCCATTGCCGCCTCTTTGCTTGGCAGACGCTTGTTGAGCTCAGCGCGAATAGGCTGCGCCGCATTGTCGGTGTGGAGCAAAGCCACCACACGGTAGTATTCCTCAGCCTTGAAATTCTTGATTTCCTTCTCGCGTTCCACAATCAGTCTTACCGCCACGCTCTGCACGCGTCCGGCGGAGAGAGCCGGTTTGATTTTTTTCCAAAGCACAGGCGACAGTTCGAAGCCCACGATGCGGTCGAGCACACGGCGCGCCTGCTGGGCGTTCACACGGTCGATGTCGATGCCGCGCGGTGTCTCGATGGCGTGAAGGATTGCGCTTTTGGTGATTTCGTGAAATACGATGCGTTTTGTCTTTTCCGGCGTCAGACCGAGCACCTCGTACAGGTGCCAAGCGATGGCTTCTCCCTCGCGGTCCTCATCGGAAGCGAGCCAGACCGTGTCTGCCTTTTTCGCTTCAGCCTTCAACTGCTTCACAAGTTCCTTCTTGTCGGCAGGGATTTCATATATGGGTTTGTAGTCGTGCTCCACGTCGATGCTGAAATCCTTCTTTTGAAGGTCGCGGATGTGGCCATAACTTGACATTACTTTGTAGTCGTCTCCCAGAAACTTTTCGATTGTCTTAGCCTTTGCAGGTGACTCGACAATTACTAAATTTTTCGGCATATCAATAATTCTCTCTTGTTTTTGCGCCGCAAAATTAGACAAAAAAAACCACAATGCAACTGATTTCACACCTAAATATATGAAAAAGGGGTCGCCGTATGGTTTCGGCAACCCCTTTTAGATGGTGTTTATGCGTAGTTTATTATGCAAATTTCGAGAAGTCGGTCTTCTGCATGTCGCCCGAAGCGTTAAACTCTTCGTGGAATGCGAAGGCAGCCTTGAGGGTGTGAGGCGTGTGTCCGCCTTTGCTCAGCTTCAAGTAGTCGCGGAGCAACGGACGGTAGGCCGGGTGTGCGCAGTTCTCGATGATGAGTTCGGCGCGCTGCAACGGATCCTTTCCGCGAAGGTCGGCGATACCTTGGTCGGTGATGAGCACGGCCACAGAGTGCTCGCTGTGGTCGATGTGCGACACCATCGGCACGATGTTGCTGATTTTGCCCTCTTTTGTGATTGACGGGCAGCTGAAGATAGAGATATAGGCGTTGCGAGTGAAGTCGCCTGAGCCGCCGATACCGTTCATCATCTTGGTGCCCACCACGTGGGTTGAGTTGACGTTGCCGAAGATGTCGGCTTCGAGAGCAGTGTTCATAGAAATCACGCCAAGTCGACGGATAATCTCAGGGTTGTTTGAGATTTCGCCCGGACGGATAAGCACCTTGTCGCGGAAGAAATCAACGTTTTTGAAGAAGCGGTCCATTGTCTCGTCGGAGAATGTGAGCGAGCATGTGCTGCTGAAGCGGCATTTGCCTTTCTCCATAAGGTCGAGCACGGCGTCTTGAATCACTTCGGTGTACATATCGAATTGAGGGATTTCCGGGCTTTCCTCTAAGCCGTGGAGCACAGCGTTGGCAATGTTGCCCACACCCGACTGCAACGGCAAGAATTCTTTAGGGATGCGTCCGGCACGGAGCTCGCCTATGAGGAATTTGCAAACGTTTGCACCGATGCGCATTGTTGTCTCGTCGATAGGCGAGAAGCCGTGCACCTTGTCGGTGTTGTAGGTTTTTACGATACCCACGATTTTCGACGGGTCGACCTTCAACACCGGAGAACCGATGCGGTCGCTTGGCTTATAGATGGGAATCTCGCGGCGGTAAGGCGGGTCGAGCGGCATGTAGATGTCGTGCAGACCGCGGATTTCAGCCGGGATATGCTCATTTAGCTCAATCACAATCTTGTCGGCAAGGTGAGCGAGCGAAGGGATGTTGCCCACACCAGGACCGAGCAGAATTTCGCCGTCGTCGGTCACGTCGCCAGCCTCGATTACCACCATGTCCATCTTGCCGAAGAATCCGTAGCGGAGGTTCTGCGCAAGCTGAGAGAGGTGCATGTCGCAATAGTTGATTTCGTGAGCGTTGAGGCGTGCGCGGGTGTCTTTGCATGACTGATACGGCGTGCGGAAATTCACGGCATCGGCACGTGCAAGCTCGCCGTCGATGTAGTCATTGGTCGAAGCACCTGTAAATACGTTGATTTTGAACGGACGTCCGGCTTCGTGTTCTTTTTTCGCTTTAGCTGCGATTGCAGGAGCGACAAATTTAGGCGTGCCGGCAGCGGTGAAACCAGAGAAACCGACATTGTCGCCGTTGTTCACCAATTCAGCCGCCTGTTCTGCGGTAATAAAAGGAAAAGCCATATCTTTAAGATTAAATGATAATAGTTTTGTTTGTTATTAGTTTCACAAAATTAGACATTAATTTTTATTGCGCAAATATACAGTTGGGAAAATCGGCGGTGGTGGGGCGATTTTTTTAAATGCCGCACTGAAATAAAAAGCGTGCGCGAGCGTTAATATTATGTATGAAGTGCCGGGCGGCGACATATTTGACGGTTGTGGTAGCAGTGTTGTGCTCCGTGTTGCTGTCGTGCAGCACGAAGAAAAACACCGCCGGCTCCCGTTTTATGCAGTCGTTCACCACCCGCTACAACGTTTATTTCAACGGAGAGCAGCACTATAAAGAGCAGTTGAAGAAGATGGAGGAGGAATATGAGGACGACTATTCCGACTTCGTCTATGTGCATCCCGCCGAGTCGTTTGCCGACGACAAAGCCACGCATCCGTCGGTGAGTTTCGATCGCACAATCGAGAAGATGCAGAAAGCCATCGCCCTCCATTCCATCCAGAAGAAACCGAAGAAGGACCGCAGCAAGATGCGCGACCCGAAATATCGTGATTATCTGAAGCGTAACGAGTACAACCCGTTTCTCCACAATGCGTGGCGGCTTATGGGCGAGGCGCAGTATCTGAAAGGCGACTTCTCTGCGGCGGCGGCTACGTTTATGTATGTGGAGCGCTATTTCCCGTGGCTTCCGAAACTCGTCACAGAGGCGAAGATATGGCAGTTGCGCAGCTACTGCGCGCTGGGATGGACAAACGAGGCTGAGAACGTGTTGTCGCGGCTGAAGCAGGACGAGCTTGTGAACAAGCGGCTGCGCACGATGTATAACACGGCTTATGCCGACTTCCTCGTGAAGACGCGCCAATACGACAAGGCGGCGCCTGTGCTGCTTGCGGCGTACAAAGACACTGGCGGCGCACAGAAGACGCGTCTGGCATTTTTGCTCGGGCAGGTTTATGAGGCCAATGGCGACAAGGCTGCCGCCTACCGTATGTTCAAGTCGGTGGCTGGAGCGTCGAGCGCCACCTACCGCACGCAGTTCAACGCCCGCATCAAGCAGAGCGAGGTCTACACCGGACAGAACATCAATTCAGAGGTAAGGTCGTTGCAGCGCATGGCGCGGTTGGACCGCAACAAAGAATACCTCGACCAGATATACTATGCCATAGGCAATCTCTACCTGTCGCGCCGCGACACGGCAAACGCCATAAAAAACTATGTGCTTGCCAATGAGAAAAGTACGCGCAACGGCATCGACAAGGCTATAAACCAGATTACGCTCGGCGGACTCTATTTCGACCGCTATGAATATGACAAGGCGCAGCCTTGCTATTCTGAGGGCGTGGCGCAGCTGCCGGAGGACTATCAGAATTATGCGATGCTGAAGAAGCGCAGCGACGTGCTCGACGAACTGGCTGTCTACTCGCAGAATGTCACGCTGCAGGATTCGTTGCTGGCGCTTTCAAAACTGTCGCCGGAGGAGCAGAAGAAGGTGGCTGACCGATTGGTGAAAGAGTTGAAAGACAAGGAGAAGAAAGCTGCTGAGGAGGCTGCGCTGCAGGCGCTTGCGTCGCGGCCCGACGCTGCCGGAAGCCAGCTGAAGAGCAACACGCAGAACTATACGCTCAACACCGACAAGTCGTGGTATTTCTACAACACTGCCACTAAAAATGCCGGCAAGACGGAGTTTCAGCGCCGCTGGGGCAGCCGTAAGCTGGAAGACGACTGGCGTCGCGCCAACAAGACCACATTCTCTGTCGGCGACTTCAATTCGGAGGCAGACTATGGCGACGACGACAAGCAGAAAGAGATGGTCGACTCGCTCGGCAATCCGCTAAGTGACGAGGAGATTGCCGCCCGTAAAAAAAACGAGGAGCAGCTGGCGCATGAGCAGGATCCGCACTTCCCGGAATACTATCTGGTGCAGATTCCAAAAACGGAGGAGGAAATACAGAACTCTCACAACATCGTGCAGGAGGGACTGTTTAATATGGGCATAATCCTGAAGGACAAACTTGAGGATGTGAATGCCGCCGAAGCCGCGTTCAACGAGCTGCTGACTCGCTATCCCGACAATGTGTATCGCCTTGACATATATTATAATATGTATCTGATGTATGTGCGCTATGGATATGCCGACAAGGCAGAGACATGCCGGCAGAAGATTCTTGCCGACTTTGCCGACACGAAATATGGTATGGCTCTCGCCGACCCGAATTATATCGAAAACCTGCGCAACATGGAGAGCGAGCAGGAGCGGATGTATGAGAAGACGTATGCCGACTATCTTGCAAACCGCAACGCAGCGGTGCATGAGGGGTATCAGGGGATTATGAACCGATATCCGTTGTCGAAAATTATGCCTAAGTTCATGCTTCTCGACGCACTTTCCTACCTCTCGGAGAAGAAATACGACCGTTTCCAGGAAACGCTTAAGGAATTGCTTGTGCGCTATCCCGACACCGACATCACACCGCTCGCCTCGTCGATTCTGAAAGATCTTGCCAAAGGCAGAAAACCGAATTCGGGAGCAGGAGGCAACGTGCGTGGCATGATTTGGTCGATACGGCTCACAAACGACACTGCGGCGGTCAACTCCACGACGGAGTATACGCCGTTTGACACGTCGCGCGAGGGTCCGCACATCTGTCTGCTCACGTATCCCGTCGACAGCGTGTCGTCAAACCGTCTGCTCTTCGACGTGGCACGCCACAACTTCTCGAACTATGCTGTGCGCGATTTCGACATCGACCGTCAGACGTATGGACAACTCGGAATAATCATAATCAAGGGATTCACCAGCTATGCCGACCTTGAGGACTACAGCCGTCAACTGTTTGCCGACCGTCAGGTTGTCATTCCGCGTCAGGTGCGCCCTGTGTTTATCAGTGAAAAGAATTTCGACCTGCTGCTCAAGGAGGGACGCTCGTTCTCCGACTACTTCCTCTTCCTTCAGGAGCAGAGCGACGATGCTGTGGAGGCACCGTTGATGGAGTGAAAAAAACGACAAGAATATGGACTATCTGCCAACCGACCCCGCAATACTTGTGTCAACAATCAATATGCTGCTGCGCGACGAGGAGCAGCTGAAGGCGTATCTTCTCAGCCATGGCTACGTCTACAGCGTGGAGCAGCGTCAAATGCGTCCGGAGGGCTACGACCGATGATTACGCGCGCCGGTATCGAGACCGCCTATTGCTTCCTGCACCAGAAGGAGCGTGTCTATGCCCATTCGACAATGGACTGGCAGCGCGACGACATCGAGTATGCCATTTCCTCGTTTGCCGACGATATGAATCCTGAGCTGTATTCCTTGCTGGCAGACGGCCGCACAGACTTTCTGCGTTCGCACGCCACGTTTCATGCCGATATGCTCCACGCTCTCGACATCCTTGAAAAGATGCTCTGAACGATGATTCTTTTGAGGAAAATCAGTAACTTTGCCGTATGAAGTATTGGATGATAAAGGACGGAAATAGCGAAGGCCCGTTCAGCCTTGAGGAATTGACCGCGCATGGACTTGCGGCGGAAACGAAGGTGTGGCGCCAAGGGCTGCCGCAATGGACAGAGGCAAGACTCGTGCCTGAGTTCGCGCAAATCTTTGGTGCAAAGGTCGTTGAGAAGCATCGGGCGGCTGATGACGCCGTGCGCCATTGCCCCACGCATCTGCGTGCCGCTGTTGTCACGACGGTAATCATCGCATTGTCGTTTTTCAATGTGTTCGCGCCGCTCTCGCTGCTCGGCAGTCCGTTTTTCTATCTGTTGCTTCCGCTGTCGTGGATGTCGATACGCTCAGCCGTTACTGCACGCCGCATGCTGCGCGCCGGCAACATTGAGGCGGCGATGAAACGCACCGACCGCACCGTGCTTCTCATCACGCTCAACGCAGTGGTCGCCATCACTCTTTTTCCGTTCCACGTCGTGGCGGAGATATTCTGGTAAGTAAGTCATTTAAATTGATTATTTAGTCGCTTCGTGTTTGTATTTTTCGTGGTAAGTGATTAACTTTACACTGACAAAAATCTGAATACGATGGACATAACGCTTCCGAAACGAATAGACGGGCAGCAGCCGGCGACGCTCAACGGGCGCCAGCAAATCACAGTGGTCGGAGCCAACGGCTCAGGCAAGACACGCTTTGTCAACCGGATGATTGCCGACCTTGGCAACCGTGCATTCACAATTTCCGCTCTCAAAGCCTTGTATCCGATAAAAGACGGCGACATACAGGCGCAGTCGGTCACAACGTTCTATCAGCAGGCGCTGCAGTCGGTGCAGTTTGTGAAACCCGTAGCCGAGACAGAGTTTGAGATGCTGCTGTTTATGCTGCTCAACGATGAGATGAACGATATGTTCACCTACAAGATGAACCGTATCGGCGCAGCCGCCGACATTCCGTTGCCGCGCACTAAAATCGATACCGTTGTGAAACTGTGGAAGGAAGTGTTTCCGAAAAACGATGTGCAGAGGTCGGGCGGTAAAATCAAGTTTACCAACCGTCTTGGCGACAATGCCTTCAATCCCCGCCAGCTGTCGGCGGGCGAGAAAGCCGTGTTCTTCTATATCGGCGCGACGCTGTATGCTCCGAAGGGCAGCGTGATTTTTGTTGACTCGCCTACGCTTTTCCTGCACCGCAGCATCACGCAAAGCCTTTGGACAACCATCGAGGGGCACCGCCCCGACTGCACGTTTGTCTACATGACCCACGACATCGAGTTTCCTACGTCGCGCACCGACAACGTCACGGTGTGGGTGAGAGGATGCAACATCCAGGCGGAAACGTGGGACTATGAGATAATCCGTCCGCACGAGTCGCTGAGCGACCAGCTGATAATCGACCTTATGGGCAGCCGCAAACCGGTGCTTTTTGTGGAGGGCGACAGCACCCACAGCCTTGATTTCAGACTATATTCGCTGATTTTCCCGGAGTACACGGTGAAGCCGATGGGAAGCTGCAACAAGGTGATAGAAACGGTGCGCTCCGTCAACGACATTCAAGGCTTCCATCATCTTGACTCGCGCGGCATCGTTGACCGCGACCGGCGCAACGCCAATGAGGTTGACTATCTGCGTCAGAAGAAGATTTATGTGCCGGATGTGGCTGAGATTGAGAATATAATGATGCTTGAGGGGGTGATACGCACCGTGGCGCGAGTGCACGGCAAGGATGATGTGAAGGCTTTTTCGCATGTGCGTGGCAACATCCTCAAACTCTTCAAGGCAGAACTGCGGCAGCAGGCGTTGATGCACACCCGGCATCAAGTGAAACGCACCATCGAGGTGGTCGTTGACCGCCGTTTTCAGAACATCAACGCCCTTGAGGACCATCTCGACCATCTTGGACAGGAGATACGTCCGCGCGCAATCTATGAGGGACTGTGCCGCGACTTCAACCGCTATGTCCAGGAGGGCGACTACCGCAGCGTGTTGCGTGTCTACAACCAGAAAACGATGCTTGTGCAGAGCAACGTGGCGCAGCTGTGCGGCTGTCAGAACAAGGATGAATATATCAAATCGATATTCACCATCCTTCAGCGCGACAATGCCGACTCCGCCGCCATCCGCGCCGCCATCAAGCAGTGTCTCGAGATTGATTAGGCGGCCGTATATGCTGCCAACGGAAAGATAAAAGAATTTAATGAAAGAAACAATACAGAAGAAAATACTGTTCCTGCATGGATTTTTTGCCACGGGAAGTTGTGCGATGGCAAAGGCGTTGCGGGAGGCTTTCGAGGGGTCGGCAGTTGTGCTGACACCCGACCTGCCGTTGCATCCAAAGGAGGCACTGAAGGAGATTCGCTCAATCATCGACCGGGAGCAGCCCGACTTGCTTCTTGGCAACAGCTGCGGAGCATTCCTTGCCCAGATGCTTGCCCCTGTGGTGGGCATACCGGCCTTGCTTGGCAATCCTCATTTCAAGATGACCGAATTTTTGAAGCAGCGCGTCGGTGAGCACGAATACAAGGCGCCGCGCATTGACGGCAATCAGCGGCTGATCATTGACGAGGCGTTGATTGAGGAGTTTGCCGAATTGGAAGCCATACAGTTTGATTGCTGCAACCCATATTACAAAGACCGCGTATGGGGACTTTTTGGCGAGCGCGACAGCATCGCCCATTTCTGCCCGTTGTACTCCTCCTTATTCAGCTTCTTTTACAACCAGAACGATGTTGGAAGTTCTCTTGAGAATACGATGTGCTCTTCCGTGATCCTTATGTCTGATTCTCTTTAAAGTAACGCCGGCGCCAACGTGGCAGCTTGAAACATAGCACTTGGAAAGATCCATTGAGTGATTGTTCTCTGCGTTTGCCATTGCTGACTTGAGGAGCTTCTGTAAAGGCTCGCTCGCTGACTTGGGTGTGTGCTTGAGGATCGCCATAGCCATGTCGCAGGGCTTGTTTCTGATAAGATCAAGAACGATCTTTACCTTGCGGGGCGAGATTCTTACATATTGTACTTTCGCCTTAGCTTCCATTACCTTCTACCTCCGTTACTTGTCTGTGTTGGACGTCTTTGATCCGGAGTGACCGCGGAAAGTCCTTGTCGGAGCGTGATCGTGTTTTTACCGAATATATTGATATTGTTCCTGTTTATTTCTTTCATGGAAGACACGGGATACATGGCTCGTGCGGCATTTATCATGGATAAGTTGATGCATAAGCTCGGCTTGCACGGGAAAAGTTTTATTCCGATGATCATGGGATTCGGGTGTAACGTGCCGGCGATCATGTCAACGCGTATGTTGGAGAACCGGAGTGACCGGATATTAACCATACTGATCAATCCTTTCATGTCTTGTAGTGCCCGTCTTCCGGTATACATCCTGTTGGTCGGGGCATTTTTCAAAGATTATGCGGCGTTAGTTCTCTTTGGAATATACTTGTTTGGAATTCTGGCTGCTATCGTGATGGCCAAGTTATTTAAACGGGTACTTTTCCACAAGCAGGAAGTGCCGTTCGTGATGGAATTGCCCCCGTATCGGATGCCAACCTTGAGAACGACCGTACGGCATATGTGGAGTAAAGGCGAGCAATACCTGAAAAAAATGGGAGGTATTATCATGTTTGCCTCCATACTGA
>ENA-UEQL01000762-UEQL01000762.1-human-gut-metagenome-genome-assembly--contig:-NODE-762-length-23329-cov-7.952692_pt1 | contig 23329 bp, 21 predicted proteins | sample MGYA00242905_ERZ507926 | MGnify/ENA primary metagenome ERZ507926 (study PRJEB26167, sample SAMN06115531) | human gut metagenome | host: Homo sapiens | place: China:Henan | collected 2015-09-09 | study...
CTGGAACGGCCTCCATGCGACATACGTCGAAAGCATCCGAAGGGATACTATCTTCGCTCCGCGAGATGAATGACAGCCCTCCTGCTATCATGCGATGACAGCTGTCTGTCACGGATGTACTGCTATCGATGAAGTACTGCTATCATGGACGTATATCCATCATAGCTCCGATTCATTGCACGAAGTAATTCATTCACTGACTTCATTCCGTCACGGACGCAAGTCATTCACGATACGCATCAAACTTCGTTTTGCCGATTATCTCCGTAACGACCAAAGCGAGCGGCCCGATAAGGGCCGCTCGCTCCGTTACCGTGCCGTCGGAGTCGGTATGCAGCCGGCTTCGTGCTCAACGGCGGGGTAATCTTCTTTTCCTCGTGTCGATCCGTCCGAGACCTCGACGACCTGTTATTCGGCCGAAGCCGCCGACGCCAGCCGCTCGCCGAAAGCCTCCATCGCGCGGCCGATGACCGTCTCGGAGAATTTGGCGTAGTGGCGCGTCATGTTGGTGTTCGAGTGCCCGAGAATCTTGGCCAGCACGTCGATCGGCATTCCGTATTCGACGGCCATGCAGGCGAAGGTGTGGCGGGCGCAGTGGGTGGTCAGCACCTTGTCGATGCCGCACACGGCCGCGATCTCCTTCATGTAGGCATTCATCTTCTGGTTGCTCGGCGTGGGAAGCACGCGCCCGCGAGCGAGGCACGCCTCGTCCCGCTCGTAGCGGCGCAGGATTTCGAGCGAGGCCGGAAGCAGCGGGATGCGGCTCATGACGGAGGTCTTTTCGCGCGGCTTGTGGATCCACCACCGCCCCTCGTCGTCCTGCGAGAGGTGCTCGCGCCGCAGGTGGTCGGCGTCGGCGAAGGCCAGCCCCGTCAGGCAGCAGAAGACGAAGACGTCGCGGATGCGGGCCAGCCGGTGGTCGAGCTCCTTGCGGGTCAGCAGTTCCAGTTCATGCGCCGTAAGGTGCTCTTTGGCCTGCACCTCGTCCTCTTTGAGTTTATAGTAGCGGAACGGATTTTTCGTGATCCACTCGTTGCGCAGGCAGTAGAGGACGAAGTTGCGCAGACAGTCCATGACGGCGACCGCCCCGTTGTGGCGGCAGCGGTGGGCGGTTTGCAGGAAGAGGTTGAAGCCGTCCAGAAACTCGTAGTTCATCCGCTCGACGGGAATGTCCTCGGCCTTGCCGCGCTGGGCGAGGTACTGTTTCAGGTAGCGCAGCAGCCGTTCGTACTTGTCGGCCGTGCGCTGCGTGATGCGCACGCCCACCTCGCCCTGCCGCCGCTTCGCGTAGTCGGCGAGGCCTGCGATGAGCATCATCGTGTTGCAGGTCGGGTTGAGGTAGCGCTGCTTGATCTGCGCCGCATTGGCCGCATAGCCCTCGGCCAGCAGCTTGGTGCGGATGTCGATGATTTTGACGCGGAAATCGTTCAGTCGCTCGTTGACCTGAATGGCCAGCTTGTTCGTTCCCATCGCGCGCTCCTTGTGCTGGTTCCACGTTTCGGGATTGCTGTCGCACTGAGTGTAGACCTCTTGCCGGAGCCCTCCGGTCGTAATGCGTGCGAAGATGGGCGCCAATCCGTTTTTCTTCGGTCGTCCTTTCCGCATCAAGAAAAGAATGGCAAATGTCTCTTGTCTCATGACGTTGAAATTTTTTGGTTAACAAAACGTCCGCAAGAGAGAATTATTACGACGTAAAACGCAGCGAAACAGTGCATTGCAAACGTACTCGGGAGCAAATTCCGTCGCGCAGCCCGTTTTTCGCCTCCGCTCCCTTTCGTGCTCCCGCGAGTTTGCTGCGAAATGCTTTCGGCTTCCGGTTCAGAGAATTTGCCGACACCTTTGCAAAACGATGATATACAATCAATTTGCACTTGTTTGCACCGAACGGGCAACGAAAAAGGAGCCCTTCGAAAAGGCTCCTTTGTGCGGATAAAGGGACTCGAACCCCCACGCCCTAAGGCATCAGATCCTAAGTCTGACGTGGCTACCAATTACACCATATCCGCAAATATCCGAACAGGAACTGCAAAAGCCGGGTGTAAAACCGGATTTAGGCGGTGCGTGAAACGCGTCCTGTCCTTTGCAAAGCTACCGGAAAACGAGCGCAATCGTGCGGGATTGTCCGCAAAGATTACCGGATCGGTTCCTGTCCTTTGCAAGGATAAGGAAAGCAAGCGACAAGCCAAACAAATTCGAGCTTGCCCGAGCCGCCTCTTATCTGTTGGCAAAGATAACTAAAAAACCTTTTTCTCGAATGGATGCCGGGCGATTTTGCCGATTTTTGGTTACTTTTGCAAACTATTTCAATCGATTATGCCGTATAAACTGACACTGGTTCTTACTCCGAAGCAGGCTGCCGACGTAAAATACTATACTGAACAGGCGGCTCGCCGTGCGGGTGTCGCGGAGCAGGATGTGGCTTTGGTGCGGGTCGTCGGACGGTCGATCGATGCCCGGCAGCGGCAGCCCAAAGTGAATCTTACGCTCGAAGTTTATGCCGATTGCGAACCGCAGCCCGCACCTGTGCATTTCGACTATCCGTCGGTTGCGGGGCGTACGGAGGTCGTGATCGTCGGTTCGGGCCCTGCGGGGTTGTTTACGGCTCTGCGGCTGATCGAACGGGGGTATCGCCCGGTGATTCTGGAACGGGGACGCGATGTGTCGGCCCGCAAGCGGGACATCGCGCAGATCAACCGCAACGGTGCGGTCGATCCCGATTCGAACTATGCTTTCGGCGAGGGCGGAGCCGGAACATTCTCCGACGGCAAACTTTTCACCCGCAGCAAGAAGCGGGGCGACTACAACAAGGCGCTGCAAACGCTGGTTTTTCACGGCGCCACGCCCGAAATTCTTTACGAATCCCATCCCCATATCGGAACGGATAAACTGCCGAGGGTGATCTCCAATATCCGGCGGACGATTCTCGAAGCCGGCGGATCGTTCGTTTTCGATGCGCGGGTTACCGATGTCGAATTGCACGACGATCGCGTAAAAGGGGTGTGGGTCGGAGATACCCTTTATGAAGGAGCGGCTGTGGTTCTTGCTACGGGACATTCGGCCCGGGATATTTACGAGTTGCTGCACCGGCGGGGCGTGCGTCTGGAAGCCAAGCCTTTTGCGATGGGCGTGCGGATCGAACATCCGCAGGCGCTTATCGACTCGATACAGTACCACTGCGAGTCGCGGGGAGAGTATCTGCCTGCGGCCTCCTATTCGTTGGTCAGCCAGGAGGGTGGGCGTGGCGTCTATTCGTTCTGTATGTGCCCCGGGGGATTCATCGTTCCGGCGATGACCGATGCGGCCGAATCGGTGGTGAACGGTATGTCGCCCAGCGGCCGGAACTCCGTTTTCGCCAATTCCGGTTTGGTGACCGAGGTGCGGCTTGCGGATTTCGAGCATCTGCGGGCAGAGTGGGGCGAGCTGGCCGGGCTGAAATTCCAGCAGCAGTTCGAGCGGCTGGCCCGGCAATACGGCGGCGAGCATCAGATCGCTCCGGCCCAGCGTGTCGCCGATTTCGTGGCGGGACGTGCGAGCGGTTCGCTGCCCCGGACCTCGTATATACCGGGCGTTGTGCCTTCCCGGCTGGATAAGTGGATGCCCGGATTTATCGCCTCTTCCCTGCGGGCGGGTATCGCCACTTTCGGGCGGCGGATGCGGGGATTCCTGACCAATGAAGCGTTGGTCGTGGGCGTCGAGTCCCGCACCTCGACCCCCGTGCGCATTCCGCGTGATGCGCAGACGCTGATGCACCCCGAGGTCGCCGGGCTTTTCCCTGCGGGCGAAGGGGCCGGGTATGCCGGCGGAATCATCTCTGCGGCGCTCGATGGCGAGCGTATCGCCGATGCCGTTGTAAATTACATAAAGTAGAGGGCGGTCTTGCTTGCGCTTTGTTCCTCGTTTATTTTAACGGGGAGTCTTCTACGAAATAAAAATCCGGGGCCAGAAGGAAACCCCGGATTAAAAGTTAATGATCGTTCAACACCTCCAATGCCTTCGACAGTACGGGATCTTTCCCGTCCAAATAATCGTCTATCGTAGGCTTTACCTCGATGTCGGGTGTTACGCCCTTTCCTACGAAAGGTTTGAGGCTATACGGATAGAGCTCCCGCAAAGTACAAATACGCGCGACAGCGCCGTGAGGAAGATAAATCACCAACGGAGCTCCGGTTGAGCCTGCTGTTTCTTCTCCGATAAGCAACGGATGTCCGGGCATCTCGCTGATGCAAACCAAAAAGTCTTCGCAAGCTGAGAACGAATAGGTTCCCATAAGGATAACGACAGGACACGCGATCGGCTCGATTGCCTTGTCCCGGACATAGATCTCCGGCGGATATGTTTCGTATGCGGTGTATTCGAAATAATCTTCGTATTCTTCGCGGTAATTTCCCTGCGCCCGTCCGTAACCCAGGTTTTTCCGGGTCTGCCAGCCGAATGTCCGAAGGGAATCGGCATCGGTAAGGTACATCTGAAGGTGTTGTGCGACGTTCGTGGATCCTCCGCCGTTATTTCGTAAATCGATTACGAGTCCTGCCGGATTCTCTTTCCGGACGATCTGCATGATGCTGTCGATTTTGTGGCACATCTCTTCTTCCGGCCAAAATTTGTCGATCGAAACGATTGCGATATCGTTTTCCCAATTCAATGCGATTTTGTCCCGCCAGTTTCTTTTACGCTCGGATTTCGGTTCCCACCATTGTTCGTCGGGAGTACGGGTAGATTCTCCATCGCGGATAACATCGAAATTCACGATCTTTCCGGCCCGGGTCAATGCTTTCCCTTTTATACGGGTATGTACCTTTCCATTCAAAAGAAGTGCTCCGGCTACTTTTAGGTTGTAAGTCGGCGTCGAGCCGGTGATATCGGGCAGCACGTATTTTTCGACGTATTCCGTCGTCGGGATTCCCTCTATTTCCACGATTTCGGCGCCGAGCAACAGAGAGTCCGTATCGCTGTGGAGCCGATACGAAGTAAAGTAAAATTTATCCCCGAACAGAGCCGTGCCGTAGCGGGGATAATCCGTGTTCTCTTCTCCCGATTCCGGCCTGATTACCAATTCCGTATGCCCGTCTTTGAATTTTACGAGAAAGCGGTCGATTTCTTTGTAAAAATCCTGATCGTTCTCCGTTTTCAGCACCCGGCGCATCGTCGCGCGATACAGGCTGTCTATATCGAAATTTACTTGGTCGATATGCACGAAATTGTATTTTATTTCGGACCATAACAGGCTCAAAGCGTACACTTTGTCTTCGACCGTATTGACCGAGGACGGGACCGTAGGTCGTTCCTGAGCATAACTGTTGGAATTGTAACAGCATAAGCTGCAAATAAATGCAATGCAGAATAATGTATATTTCATGATTATCGAAGATAATGGTTGGGATCTATTGAGCCGATGTTTATTCAAAGATAGCGAAAGGTGAGTGCAATCGTGCGGGTTGCACGCAAGATTGCCGAACCGCATCCTATCTTCTACAAAGATAGTAAAAATAATGTGTTCCGTTAGGATAGATTTCGACTATTCGATGGGAATCGGGTGCGGGAGGAGCCCTCCTAATTATTATGAGAGTGTATGATTGTTCGAAGAATATAATCGAATTTCGGGGAAAATTATCTATCTTTATGGCAAGTTCCCGGTTGGAGTTTGGTGTTGCAAAACGTCGGAATGAATGTAATCGTTGGAATATCCGGCTTTCGATCAGTGTAGTGAACCGGATGAAAAAATAGCGTATGGATAAGAAGGAAGTGGTGGTCGTCGTTCCTGTTTACCGGCCGGAATTGACCGTCTGGGAACGGGCGTCGTTGAGGCAGACTGTTAGGGTGCTGCAGGAAAATTATCCGGTCGAATTATTGGTTCCCTGCGGTATGGATTGCTCGGCGATTCGGCGTGAGGTCTCCGGACTGCCGGTTCGGGAGGTGTCGGACGAATGGCTGGGCCGCAGGAACGGGATTGCGGGATACAACCGGATGATGCTTTCGGCCGGATTCTACGAGTTGTTCCGCGATTACGAATATCTCCTGATCTGCCATACCGACGCCTGGATTTTCCGGGACGAACTCGCCGACTGGTGCCGCAGGGGATACGACTGTGTGGCCGCTCCCTGGGTCCGCCGCAAAGTGTATGATCTGCCGATTCTGAAGCAATACCTGCGGTGGAGGCTTCGCCGCGCAGAGCGGGCGGGCCGGATGATCCGGCAGTCGCTCTACGGGAAGATCGGAAACGGAGGTCTTTCGCTTCGCCGCGTGGAGAGTTTTCGGGCCGCGTGCGAAAAATACGGCGACGAGATCGAGCGGTTTTGTTCGATGGGCAACCACCTGGGCAACGAGGATGTTTTCTGGGCCGTCGTTCCCGAAGGGTTTCGTTATCCTTCGCAGGAGGAGGCGCTGCGGTTTGCGTTCGACACCAATCCCCGCTATTGCTACCGCTTGTGCGGCAGTCGCCTGCCGATGGGGTGCCATAGTTGGTCGAAGCCCCGGATGTGGCGCTTCTGGCAGCAGATTATTCCGCTGCCCGACGCGGCGAGCGGCGCCGCAGCGGATAAGTGATCCAGTACGCCAGAGTATTGACCGTCGTATGGAAAAGGTGCTTGCCCAGCCCTTTCCGCTTCTGGTCATTGACCATCAGAACGGTTTTGTAGCAAATCTTCAGCCGGTTGTGCCGGACCCATACCGAGAGCAACCGTTCGCTCAAATATCCCATCACGCGTCCCTGCACGGGGTCGTCCTGAATCTCGATCCGCCGTTCCACCTCGAACAGAATATCGAACAGCCATGCCGAGTAAGCCTCGAACCGCTCGCGCGGCAGGACGAACATGTTGAAATGCGAGAGGCGGTTGTTGCGGAAGAACACCCGATCGAAATCCGGCAGGTAGGCCGGATATTTTTCTGCGATCACCTGCCGTGCGGTCAGCAGGTCGCTTTCGATGTGGCACTTGCAATAATCCGTGTAGAGGTTGTAGGGATAGATCTTCGGCCGGGCCATGACGATATCGCAGCGGCTGAAGAGGCGGTCGAAGTCGGGGACCGGATGCGGTGCCGAGAAGAAGGCTTCCGAGCGAACCGTCCGCAGCGAGCAGACCGAACCGCCCTCGAAGTCGAAATAGCGGCGATAGTGGTTCAACCCGATGTAGTCTGCGTCGTGCAGGTTTTTCCAGGCCCAGTAGTGGGCCGTGAGTTCGCAGTAGTGGCGGTTGCGGTCGCTGATGTTGTCGCCCGTGTCGTCGCCGACGGCGAACGGAAGTTCCGTTTGCGAAATGGCTCGTCCGACCTGAACGGGCTGGTAGGGCGGGGTTTTGAGGCATGCGTCCTGCTTGTGGGCGCAGACCAGGATGACGGTTTTGCTCATTTTTCTAAAGGGTGAGTTTGAGAGCGCTTTCGATCACTTTGTCCATGTCGTAGTAGCGGTATTCTCCGAGTCGGCCGCCGAAGATGACTTTCCGGTCCCGGTTGGCCAACGCCTTGTAGCTTTCGTAAAGTTTCGTGTTGCGCTGGTCATTGACGGGGTAGTAGGGCTCGGCTCCATGTTCGTACGGGGCCGGGTATTCCCGGGTAATGATCGTGCGGGGCTGATCGCCGCCCGGTTCGAAATGCTTGTGTTCGATGATCCGGGTGTAGGGGATTTCGCGCTCGGTGAAATTCATTACGGCGACGCCCTGATAGTTGGGTCGGTCGAGCGTTTCGTGTTCGAAGCGCAGCGAGCGGTACTCCAGCTCTCCGAGTCGGAAATCGTAGTATTCGTCGATGCGGCCCGTGAAAACGATGCGGTCGCAGAGGCTTTCCCAGTGCGTGCGGTCGGCGAAGAAATCGGTGTCGCAGCGCACCTCGACGCCTGCGAGCAATCCGTCCACGAGTTTGTTGTAGCCGCCGATGGGGATACCCTGCCAGCGGTCGTTGAAGTAGTTGTTGTCGAAGGTGAAGCGCACCGGCAGGCGTTTGATGATGAATGCCGGCAGTTGGGTGGCGTCGCGTCCCCACTGTTTTTCGGTGTAACCTTTCACGAGCCGTTCGTAGATGTCGATGCCGACCAGCGAGATGGCCTGTTCTTCGAGGTTGCGGGGCTGCGAAATGCCTGCTTCGTGACGCTGACGGTCGATCATCTCCGCTGCCTGGGCGGGCGTGGTAACGCCCCACATGGCGTAAAAAGTGTTCATGTTGAAAGGCAGGTTGTAGAGCTTGCCCTTGTAGTTGGCCACCGGGGAGTTGATGTAGTTGTTGAATTCGACGAAGCGGTTCACGAACTCCCACACTTCGCGGTTGGAGGTGTGGAAGATGTGGGCGCCGTATTTGTGGACGCGGATGCCTTCGCGCTCCTCGCAGTAAGCGTTTCCGCCCGTGTGGGGCCGTCGGTCGATGACCAGCGCTTTCTTACCGGACCGTGCGGCCCGGTAAGCTGCGACTGCGCCGAAAAGTCCGGCTCCGACGATCAGGTAATCGTATTTCGACATGATGCAGCGGGTTTATATGTGAATCAATTGGGTAAGGCGTCGAAGCAGCCTGCCGGAGAGAGCTCCGAGGGCGAAGACCCACCGGCTGCGGGCTGCGACTTTCCGATCCCGGCGGTCGGTGAGAAACGCGGGGTCGAAGGTCGAAAGATACTCTTTGCGGGCATTGCGGGCCGCTTTCGCGGCAATATGCAGCTCCTCGTTCGTTTTCGACGCCGCGACCGCTTCGCAGCATTGTTGTAACCGGATGCGGGCTGCGACATAACGCCCTTCCGGGGTAGGTGCGGCCTGTAGGAAAAGGTCGTGTAGCTGGCGGGAAACACGGAGAATCAGCTCCGTCGGCTTGCGTTTTTTGGAGAGGCCGCTGCCGAGGACTCGGTAGTGGTAGGGCGTTTTTTCGTTGATGACGATGCGCGAAACGTGGGGAATGTATTGCAGGAGGAAGATTTCGTCTTCCCGGTGCGAGAGCCCCTCGATGAAGCGGAGCCCGTTCTCGTCGATGATCCGTTTGACCAGCAATTTATTGACGGTGAATCCCAGCATGTCGTGCCGCCGCAGGGCGACGATGGCTTCCGTGCAGGCTTGGCCCTGTACGTCCATGGCAGGCGCTGTCAGCCGCCGGTCCGATTTGCCTTCCCGGTGTTGCAGGATGCCTGTCACGGGCAGCGTATGTTCGTCCATGCCTGCTTCGACGAATTGTTGCAGGTAGTCTGCATCGACCCAGTCGTCGGGATCGCAGAAGGTCAGGTATTCGCCCCGGGCGTGTTCGATACCCGCGTTGCGGGCCGTGCTCAATCCTCCGTTGGGTTTGTGGACGACCCGGATCCGGGAGTGTTCCCTGGCATAGCGGTCGCAGATTTCGCCCGAGGAGTCCTTGCTGCCGTCGTCGATGAGCAGGATTTCGTAATCCTGGAAACTTTGCTGCAACAGGCGGTCCAGGCTGGTGCACAAGTAGGCTTCCATGTTGTAAATCGGAACGATGACGGTGATGAGCATTTGTGTCGGGGTAAAGGTTAAACCTTACAAAAATAACTCTTTTTTCCCATTTCCGGTGCAATTTGCATCCGGAAATGGGAAGTATCGCTCCAATGCGGTATTTTTAGAGGGCTGTCCGGTCGTTGCCGGATCGATTCCCGGCGAATTTAGCGGGAGAAACTGCGGGGAAGATCTTTGAACACCTTGTGCCAGAACATTATCATCCGGGGATGACGGTAGCGCTCCCGCCAGGCGAGGCGGACCGAGAGATAGGGCTCCTCGTTCCAGTGGCTGCCGGCGGCTTTGCGGATCCGCAGCAGGTGTTTGCCCGCGATCGAGAGGCGGCAGATCAGGGGCGGGTCTATGAGTCGGAAGGTTTCTTCGAGGATGCGGAGCGTTTCGATGTGCTTGCGTCCCGTGACGATCGATTCTGCGGTGGTGTTGCTGTCATGTACCCGGTAGTAGTTGAGGGGTTCGGCAAGATAGACGACATTTCCCCCCCCCCGATACGATCTGTATCCAGAACAGCCAGTCGCCGCAATAACGGTATTGGGTGTAATTGTCGTCCGCAGGGAGCGCACTGCGCCGCACCAGTGCCATTCCTGCGTTGTAGATGGTGTTCCTCGGGCAGAGAAAACGGTAGAGGAAGAAACGGCTGCCGAATCGGATCTGTTTGTGTTTGGGATATTTGACGGGCGCCTCCTCCCGTATGGTCCGGGAGTGGGAATCGACGATATAGCTGCTGGTGAAAACTATGCTGCAATCCGGACGGGTGTCGAGAATCCGGACGCACCGTTCCAGAAAACAGGGAGAGGAAAAGTCGTCGCTTTCGGCGATCCACACGTAATCGCCCGTGGCTTTCGACAACCCCTTTTTCCACTGTTTGAAAGGTGATCCGCTGTTCCGTTCATTATAGAAAATGCCGGAAACTTTGGGGTGATTGCGGTATCGTTCGAGAATTTCACGGCTGCCGTCTGTCGAACAATCGTCGAGCAGAATCAGTTCGAAGTCCTGAAACGTTTGTTGCAGAATACTTTCGATACGCTGCTCGAGATAGGGAGCATGACAGTAGTTGGGAACAATGACCGAAACGGTGGGCATGCGAAAAATATATTATGTATTTAATCCGCTTGCAAAGATAGCGGTTTGAACTGAAATATTGCTTGTGCAGGTCATTAATCTTAAATTTATGATTTTTGCCGATCGGATTTCGGAATGTTTTTAATTTCGGCGACTTTTGGGCAGGAGTTGTGGGCGAAGGACGGCAAGGTGTGCTTCTTCTATATCGGGAGCCGCTGCCTTGCGTCGAGATAAACGGTCTTTGCATTGCTCCGTTGCGCATCCGGTTCGAATCGGGATTCCCGGTCTTTGTACCGGAGCCGTGGAGTGCAAAATAAAAAGTGACCTGTTACAGTTGTTTTCGGTAGTGGATAGGGAATTGATTTCGCTTCGCCTGTCTTCAAACGTCACGACTCGGCGGCTCGAACGGAGTTCGTCCGGGTCTCGCTGCTCCGTTTGTTCGAATGGGGTTCTCCTCCCCTTGTCCCGTTGCTCCGGAGAGTCAGTAATAAAAAAAGCGACTGTTACAGTCGCTCTTGGTAGTGGATAGGGGATTCGAACCCCTATGTCGTGCGTGAGAGGCACGTATCCTAACCCTTAGATGAATCCACCGTTGAAATTTGGTGTTGCAAAGGTAATACGATGTTTTGAATTTACAAATTTTTTTTCGTGAAAACTGTTGTTTTTTTCTCGGGCCGTTTGTTCGTCCGTCTTTTTATGTACATTTGTAGAAGATAGGATGTACTTGGGCATAACCCGATTATATGCGGTTCTGCATGGGACATTCGTTATATCTTGTTTAGAAAAAATTTCGGATTCGTATGAAACGTGTGATTCTCCTTTTTCTTGTTTTTGCCGGATTGACTTTCGGATCGTGCCGCCGGCAGACCGTGATGCCGCAATTCGATATCGTGGTGACGGATACCGTAGCGGTACGCGGCGGAATACCCTGTCGCTTCCAGTATGCCTTTACCTCGATCGCCAATGCCGACGAAGCTCCGGCATTGCAGGCGATCCAGGAATCCAATATGCTCTATTTCTTCGGACTGGAGCATTTCCAGGGCGGGGTGCAGGAGGCTGTCGATCTATCTATCGGGCAGTTCATGGACGAGTATATCGGTACCCTGGATGAGTCGGTACCCCAGTGGGAAACCGAAATGGAGATGGCGGTCGAGTCCGAGGCCCGTGTGGTGGATACGTTGCTGGTCTATACGATTTCGAGTTCGAACTATACGGGCGGTGCGCACGGTATGTACAGCATCAATTGCCATAATTATTCCATTGCGGGCGGTTATGAGCTGGCTTTGTCCGACTTGTTCGATGCGGCACGACAGGAGGCTTTGATCGGGTTGATCCGCAACAAGCTTTACGAACAGTTCGGTGTCACGGGGGACGAAGGTCTGGTGGCGCAGGGATTTTTTCCCGAATACATTTCCACGACCGAGAATTTCGAAGTGACCGAGGACGGCATTACGTTTTACTATAATCCTTACGACATCGGATGCTATGCCCTGGGCGGTGTCGAGGTGCATATCACGCGCGAGGAGATGCAGGGGTTGTGACAGGATGTGGGCGTGCGGCTCTCCGGCGGTAGTCGTCGGATGAAACCGGTATAAAAAATGGAGGCGACAAGATATCTTGTCGCCTCCTCCCATCAAAAATTAACCCTAAAATTATCCCTTTCCAAGAATGTCCGAAAGATAGCAATCGAGATAATACAGATCTGCATCGTCGCCGATCACTTCGTTCTTCATCAGTTCTTCGTCGGAGATAGACCTTGATGTATCCGTTTTGTCGTTTTCAATCATAGGAGGCCCTTTTAGTATTTCTTCTTTCGTTACATTAAAGAAACGGTGGCCTCCGGGCTTTATTGCATACGGATTAAGATAAAATAAGTTCTTTTTCCCTAATCATGCGCCGCAGGTTGATAAGTGCATAGCGCATGCGTCCCAGCGCTGTGTTGATGCTTACGCCGGTTTGCTCGGCGATCTCCTTGAAACTCATACCGGAGTAGTAGCGCATCATCACCACCTCGCGCTGCTCCTCCGGAAGCAGTTCGATCAGGTTGCGCACGTCGCTTTCGATTTGCGAGGAGATCAATTCATCTTCGATCGTCTTTTCCGCGAAACGCAGCGATCCCAGTACGTTGTAGCCGCTTTCGCTTTCATTGACCTGCTTGTTCTGCTTGCAGGCGCGGAAGTGGTCGATCACCTGGTTGTGCGCGATACGCAGAACCCACGAAAGGAACTTGCCGTTGTCGGTGTAGCGGCCTTCGTCGATGACGCGTATGACTTTGATGAATGTTTCCTGGAAGATGTCGTCCGCTACGTCGTTGTCCTTGACCATCATGTAAATATAGTCCCGAACCCGACGCTTGTGGCGCTCGATCAATTTGGAAATGGCACTCTGATCACCCGAACGATAATTATTAAGCAAGTGCTGGTCGCTTAATACTTGAATGTTCATACTCTTTTCTCCTGAATTAGTTATTAAGAGTAGAATGTTTCGATAGGCAATCCTTTAAGTTGTTAAATTACTGTTTTTTGATATACCGAATACTTGTTTCGGCATCTTTTGTGTCGGAAAGGTAGAAATAATTATCCAAAAAAACAAACTTTTTAGATTTCTATTTTTCCGGCAGGGTGTCGATGAATTAACAATAACTATGCCAAAAATAAAATCTATCAGATATTTTTATCTTTCTCCGAGTCCGAAGATGAAAGTTTTTCAGTTTCGATCGGTTCTACATGAATGGAAATGAGCGTATTGGGGCCGAATCGCTCTTTGAGCCGGCGTTCGATATCGACGGTCAGTTGATGGGAGCGGAGCACGCTCATCCGAGGATCGACGCGGATATGGGCTTCGATGGCGACGGTGGCTCCGATACGGCGTGTGCGCAGATGGTGCGGTTCGGTCACCTCCTTCGAGTGGGTCAGGATGTTCAGTATCTCCTGCTCGGTTGCGGCGGGAAGGGCGTGTTCGAGCAGTTCTCCGAGGCCGCTTCGCAGCAGGTCGAACGCGATCTTGAAGATAAAGACCGAAACGACGAGGGCTGCCAGCGGATCGGCGATGCGCCACTTGTCGCCCAGAAAATAGGCGAGCCCGATACCCGTCAGGGTGCCGATCGACGAAAGTGCGTCGCTGCGGTGGTGCCAGGCGTTGGCTACGACGCTCGGACTGTCCGTCTGACGTCCCACACGAACGGTATAGCGATACAGGACCTCTTTGGCGACGATCGAAATTGCGGCGGCGATCAGGGCGATCGCGCCCGGTCGTCCGATTATTTCTCCGGTCAATACCAGACGGATATTGTGGATGCTGTCGGCCAGAATGCCTCCGCCGACGGCGATCAGGGCCAGGCTGATGAGGATGGAGGCCAGGGTTTCGTACTTGCCGTGTCCGTAGTTGTGGCCGGCGTCTTCGGGTTTGGAGGAGATCCGGGCGAAGATCAGCACGATGACATCGGTCGCCAGGTCCGATATCGAGTGCACGGCATCGGCGATCATGGCTCCGCTTCGGCCGAGGATGCCGGCCGCGAGTTTCAGGAGGGAGAGGGCGATATTGACGACCATTCCGATCCAGGTTACCCGGTAAATTTTTCGGGTGCGTTCCGTGGGTTGATTCATGTCCGGTTGCTGTTTGCTCCGGGCGGTGTCGTACCCGGATGTAGGTTATCCTTGCATTTTCCGCTCCACGACAGGATGTCGAGCCGGATAATCTCTGTCCGGTGGAAAGACTTTTCGACATATTGCCTGCCGATTGTCTTGTACTCCGGGGAATATTTGCCGATCAAATGGTCCAGGGCCCTCCGACGTTCCTCCGCTGTGAGCCCCGTGCGGGCCCGGCAGTCGAGCAGGATGCTTTCGTAGAAGGTCGTAAACCGCGCGGGCAGCACCTGCGTTTTGCCGACGATGCAGAAAGTGACGCGGTCGCACTCCCGGAGGCAGTGCAGCTTGCGTCCTTCGGGGGCGCAGTGGATGTAGATCGCGTCGGCTTCGTCCCAGACATAGTTCAGGGGCACTCCGTAGCCGCCGCCTTCGGGACGCTGCATGCAGAGTATGCCGTATTCGCCCCGCCGCAACAGCTCCGTCGCCTCCGGTTGGTCGAGCAGGCGGTCCTGCCGGCGGATTGAATCGTTCTGATAGTTCATGACCTGTTTCCTGCAAAAACGAAGACGGACACTTCTCTGAATGGCATCCGTCTTCGTTGTGATAATTCGGTATCGACAGCGTTTAGTAGCTGCGGGCGAAAAGTACGCGGCGATGCGACGGTTTGCCGCTGAATACGCATTTGCCCTCCTCCTCGACCGCATCCATCGGGATGCAGCGGATCGTGGCTTTCGTAGCGTCCTTGATCGCCACTTCGGTTTCGACCGTCCCGTCCCAGTGGGCCGAGATGAAGCCGCCCTTGTTCTCCAGCACATCGACGAATTCGTCCCACGTGTCCACTTTGGTAATCATCGAATTGCGGTAGTCGAGCGCCTTGCGGAAGATATTCTGCTGGATTTCGTCCATCAGGGATGCCACCCGGTCGGTAAGTCCCGCCTGGGGGATGGTTTCCTTTTCGAGCGTATCGCGCCGGACCAGTTCGATCGTGCCGTTCTCCAGGTCGCGGGGGCCGAGAGCCAGACGCACGGGGACGCCCTTGAGCTCGTATTCGGCGAACTTGAAGCCCGAGCGGACGTTGTCGCGGTCGTCGATCTTCACGGAGAGTCCTTTCGACTTGAGTTCTTCGGCGATGGTGCGAAGACGTTCTACGATCTGCCGCATCTGCTCCTCTCCTTTATAAATAGGTATCAGGACGACCTGAATCGGGGCGAGTTTCGGAGGCAGCACCAGGCCGTTGTTATCCGAGTGAGCCATGATGAGCGCTCCCATCAGACGGGTCGAAACACCCCAGGAAGTGGCCCATACGTATTCGAGTTTGCCCTCCTTGTTGATGTATTGTACGTCGAATGCCTTGGCGAAGTTTTGGCCCAGGAAGTGCGACGTGCCGCTCTGGAGGGCCTTGCCGTCCTGCATCAGCGCTTCGATCGTGAGGGTATCGACCGCACCGGCGAACCGTTCGTTCGGCGATTTGTGACCGACGATTACCGGTACGCCCATCCACTCCTCGACGAATTTTTGGTAAACGTGGATCATCCGGGTAGCCTCCTCGATGGCCTCCTCCTTCGTGGCATGGGCCGTGTGGCCCTCCTGCCAGAGAAATTCCGCCGTGCGCAGGAACAGGCGGGTACGCATCTCCCAGCGTACGACGTTCGCCCACTGGTTGCAGAGGATCGGCAGGTCGCGGTAGGACTGGATCCAGCCCTTGTAAGTGTTCCAGATGATCGTTTCCGAGGTGGGACGGACGATCAGCTCCTCTTCGAGTTTGGCATCGGGATCGACCACGACGCCCTTGCCCTCGGGATCGTTTTTCAGGCGGTAGTGGGTGACCACGGCGCACTCCTTGGCAAAGCCTTCCACGTGGTCGGCCTCTTTCGAGAAGAACGACTTGGGGATGAAGAGCGGGAAATAGGCGTTCTGGTGCCCCGTGTCCTTAAACATCTTGTCCAGGGCCGCCTGCATTTTCTCCCAGATGGCATAGCCGTAAGGCTTGATTACCATGCAGCCGCGTACGGCCGAATTTTCGGCTAGACCAGCCTTGACCACCAGGTCGTTGTACCATTGCGAGTAGTTGTCCTCGGCTTTGGTTACGTCTTTAAGTTCCTTTGCCATATCTTATTTATTTTTTAACTTCCGGGAATCGTGTCACCGGCTTCGGAGCCGGCGTATGTCGGTTAGTCGGCAAAATTAACGATTTATGCAGAAATTCGCAACTGCGCTCCGATAAATCTTGAATTTGCCCGCTGCGAGGGGCCGCTTTGCCCCGTCGGTCGAAGGTGCCGATGGCTCGTTTTGCGTTTTTGAAGTCGGTGCGTTTTCTTCTCTGGCCCGAAATCCGGTCTGTCCCGGATAAAAAACGACAGGACTTCCGGTACGGGAGGTTCTGCCGTTGCGATATGTCGTGCGAAACTAAAAGCGGAAGCTGAGGCTCAGGGCCGCGAAGTGGCGCTTGAGTTTGGTATTGTAGATGCCGCTGCCGTTTATGCCGCTCGGAGATTCGAAGTAGTAGAGGTTGTAGTCCGTCTGCTCGGTCGAGGAATAGTTGTAGGCCAGGTCCAGTGCAACGCCCGGAGAGAGTAAAAATCCCAAGCCGGCCGAATAGTAGAGCATCTGCTTGGTCATGGGGGCCGCTGAAACTTGCTCTTCGTCCTGCAGCATGGACCCCATGTAGCCGAAACCGCCCCGGATCGCCAGGAACGGCAGCGGTTTGAACTCCGCGCCTATGCGGACGATATTGGCGCCTTTGTACCAGGAGCGGAACGTGTCGTTATAGATTTCGTTATCGCCGCCCGCGGGATTGTTTTTCATCCGCATCCCGTTGTACCAGTCGCGCTCGTAATCCACGGAGATCAGACCCCGGTTGCCGAAGGCGTAGGAGATGCCGAACATCAGGCGGGCCGGCGTGGTGAACTCCCAGTTGTAACCGCCCGTATCTTCCAGTACGGGAGAGAGGGCGTCCGTATATTGGTTGCCGTCCGGACCTGGTTTGAGACCGTCGGGGTCGTTCGGGTTATTGACATGCACCCCGGAATCGGTGTAGGCCTGATAGGTACGGTCGATCCAGTAATAGGTCGGGGTGTGGAAAGCGAAGCCGATTCGCAGATTCTGAATGGGCCGGTAGATCATGCCGAGCTTGAAATTGACCCCTGCGCCGTCCAGGATGACTTCCTGGTTGAAGTTCGAATAGAGCAGTTGGTAGTCCAGGTTCGGATCGGTGCCGTTGCCGGGATAGACGTAATCTTCTCCGTAATAGTAGGTTTTGCGTTGATACAGGGACTGAATGCCGAACGTGGCCCCGATATAGAACTTGTTGTTCAGGTTGAATCCTGCCGAAATGTCGTATTCGCCTATCGAGCCATTGCTTACGACGGTCGTGTAGTTGCCGATATCGACGTTGTTGCCGATCCAGGTCGGCTGCCACCTGCTGCCGATTTGATCCGTGAATCCGGCCTTGTAGCCGAGGATCGAACCCCAGAGCCGGGGGTTGAAGTTGCTCCAGTTGAAGCCGCCGGTGATCTGATCCCTGTTGATACCGCTGTATTGCAGCATGTCGGAGAAAACGTCGGCGATCGAGCTGACATTGCCCTGTGTATAATAGGAGTATTGGTAGTTGAGGTCCTGCAGGCGGTTGTAGCCGAACCCGATATTGACGCTCACGAGCGGTCCCGATCCTTCGTAAACATTGGCCGTAAAGCCGAAGTTGCCGATCGAAAACCGGTTTTTACTGTTGGAGTTGAATGCCGGAGCGTTGTTTTCCGCCCGTGCGAAACTCATCAGAGACGTGATCGAAATTTCGTTGTGCCGGTACATGCCCAGGCCCGCCGGGTTGATCGCCATGGACGTAAGATCCGCTCCGAGGGAGGTGAAGGCGCCTGCCATGGCCATCGACCGCGCCGTTCCGAGGCTGAAGGTCGTTTGCGAGAGTTCGAAGAGGTCGGACGGGGTGACGATGTCACGGTCCATCAATAAACCTCCGGAGCTTTGAGCCGACACCGGGGCGGTTGCGAACAAGGCCGCCGAAAGCAGCGCTAAAAATCCGAGATGTTTCATAGCAAAAAATCGTTGTGTTGTTTTTCGTTTCCGGCGTTCGGGGGCGCAGGGGCGGAACTGATCGCTGTTGTCGGCCGAAACCGGTCGTTGCTCTCATATTCGTTTGCCGCCTGCGTGTGCATCCTGTGCGCCGTACGTCGAAATTTGTCGAGATAATCGTTTAACGGCCGTAAGAGTTGCGTCCGCTGCTGTTTCCGCCGCGGACTCCTCCGCCTCCGCCCACGAAACTACCGCTCGAACCTCTGTTCGGTTGCGAGGGGGCCGGGGTGTAAGTCCCTCTATTCGGTGTCGAACTGCTTCCCCGGTAGGAGCTGCTGTTGCCTCCGAAAGAGGGATTCCGGTAGGTGGAGCTGCCTCGATTGACAGACGATGATCCGCCCCGGAAACTGGAGCTGGAGTTGCCGCCTCGGAAACTGCCGCTACCGATCGTGGTGCCGTTTCTGTAGCCGTTGGTCATACCGCCCTGTCCGCGGCCTCCGAAACTGGTCGATCCGATGTTCGATCCTGCTCCCGAGCCGTATCGATAGGTCGAACGGTGTACGACATTGGGCCGATGGTGCGGCGGGTACGGGTGGTGGTGATGGCCGCCTCCCCAGCCGGGATAATAACCCCAGTAAGGGTAATAGCCTCCCCAGTAAGGATACCCCCAATAGGGGTTGTAGCTGTAATAAGGCCAGCCGAAACCGGGGTATGCCCAGGGATAGGGATTGTAACCCCAACTGAAATACCAGTCGTTGTAAAGACCTGCGCTCCATCCGAAGCTCACTATGCTGGGAGAACCCCATGTGCCGAACATCGAAGTAATGTATTTGGGTTCGACCCACACTTCGTCGCCCATGACGATGATGTTGTAAACGGCCGGGTCGTAGGCCGAAACGAATTGGTAGGTGCCGTTGTAACGAAGGTTGAAATAGCTCGTCGGCATCTGATAGGTCGGGGAGCTGAATCCCCGCAAACGACGGGCATAGGCGCTTTCGTACGTGTCGGCCAGCACGCCCTGGTAGGAGTCGTCCGATGCGTAGTATGCGGCTTCCGCCTGCCGGGCCTCTATTTCGGCGCGACGGGCTTCCGCTTCGGCCTTGCGAGCTTCGGCTATCGCCTGTTTTTCCTGGGCGATGCGGGTGACATCGTGTTCCGCGTACATGTCGTCGATGTTGTAGGCGCCGGATTGGTAGAGTGCCGGCGAACAGCTTGCCGCGAAGAGCGACATTTATATGATGCATATGGCTTGCGAAGCCTTTTTCGCATGATGCATGAATGAAATTTACTACGCGGAGCGGGGAAGCGGTTTTCCGCTGCTCCTGCTCCACGGAAACGGCGAAAGTCATGAATACTTCGCGTCACAGCTTGAATATTTTTCCGTACATTATCGTGTCATCGCACCTGATACACGCGGTCACGGAAGGACACCTCGCGGTGACGGTGAGCTTTCGATAAGCCGATTTGCCGACGATCTCCATGATTTTGTCATGATGCTCGGAATTGAGAAGGCGAATATACTCGGATTTTCGGACGGCGGGAACATTGCAATGTACTTTGCGCTCAGATATCCCGAATACGTCGGAAAGCTTATTCTGAACGGAGCAAATCTGTTTCCCCGCGGAGTGAAACGCAGTGTGCAGCTTCCGATTGAGGTCGGATACCGTATTGCGTCGCATTTTGCGAAAAAGAGCGACGATGCGCTTAAAAACGCCGAGATCCTGGGACTCATGGTGAACGAACCACGGCTTACGGCAGAAGATGCTTCAAGAATAAAAGCACCGACACTCGTAATAGCCGGTACGCATGATATGATAAAACGCAGTCATACCGAGCTTATCGCAAAAAGCATCCCAAATTCACAGCTTGTATTCATAAAAGGCGATCATTTTATCGCAAACAAAAATCCCGACGCGTTCAATGCCGCCGTCGGGAAATTTCTCGCAGAATGAATATCTGTTTCTCTATATTTCATCAAATACTCTGACATAATCGACGACAAATTCGTCGGGTGCTGAGCCCTGTACTTCGGTGCAGGGCTTTTCTTCTTCGGTGCGGTAGCCCATGCATTCCGTGCTGACAAGGACGAACTGCTCTGTTTCAGAAACGGGACCGTCAACGTGCCAGCTTTCTTTTCCGTCAACAAAAAATGTATATCCGGTCTTATTCCAACGGAGTCCGAAGCGGTGAAAGCCGTCAGGTGTAGCTTCAAGCGGAAAGCTCTGCTTGCCTTTACTTTGCAGATCCTCGCCGCAGCCGTTCCAGTGTACAGCGTGTGAAACATATCCCGGCTTGAATGACTCCATAATGTCGATTTCAACGCCGGAAAACGCGGGATTCAATGTACATCCCTGAATGGGCGACTGCAACCAGAATGCGCTCCACCATCCGGGATTTTTTTGCAGTCTGCACCTGCATTCGTAATAACCGAATCTGTGCATGAATTTCGGTGTGCTGATTTTTCCGATCGGCCAGACAAAGCGCCCCGCAAAGGTTTTTCCGGGACGGTCCATATAGTTTTCTCCCGTTTCGAGCTGAGAAGTGAAAAAATCACCGTCCTTTTCGACGAGAGACAAAATAAGATTGCTTTTGCCGTCAAGCGAAGCGCAGGAATCGCTCCATGTTTTATGTCTGTGTCCCATCATGTATTCGCGAAAACGCCATTTTCCGTCGTCTATCTTGCTTCCGTCAAATTCGTCATTCCATACGAGTCTCCAATTTACTCCGTCGGGAAGTATACTGCTTTCGTGTCCCGTAATAACGTATTCCATAATATCCTCCTGCAAAATGAACCGCCTGCTTCGGCGGTTCATCTGATTTGCCGATTATTTCAGCATAGACACGGCATCCGCAATCGTTTTTTCGAGCGCCTGTCTGCCGTACTTGTCGACTTCTGCTTTGTTCTTTTCGCCGTGTGTGAGGCATCCCGCACCGCCGATACAGCCGCCGATACAAGCCATACCTTCGATGAAGTTAGCGTCGAGGCGGTTTTTGCTTTTTTGCAGAAGAGCGACCTTGCAGGCTTCAATACCGTCGCATGAGCAGGGTTTGAGTTCAAAATCGAGTCCCTGTTCCTTGATACCCTCGGCAACGGCATCGGAAAGCCCGCCGCAGCGTGCAAATATTCTTCCGAAATACGACGCGTTGTCAAGTACGCCTTCGGGAAGCATGGTTATGTCAATGCCCTTACTGTCAAACAGTGCCTGAAGTTCTTCAAATGTCATGGCGACATCAACGTACTGCCGGACACTTTCCTTTTGCACCTCCATCTTTTTTGCGGTACACGGACCGATGAAAACAAGTTTGCATGGAGCTTCATGCTCCTTGATATATTTCGCAATTGTCGCCATAGGCGAAAGATTGTGAGAAATATATTGCTTAAGGTCGGGGAAGTTCTTTTCAATGTAGTCCACAAATGCCGGGCAGCACGAGCTTGTAAGGAATCCTTTTTCGACAAGTTCTTTTGATTCGGCTTGGGCAACCATATCAGCGCCGAGAGCGGCTTCAATTACGGTATGGAATCCAAGTTCACGCAGACCTGTTATGACTTGTCCGAGCTTAGCATATGTAAACTGGCTTGAAATGGAAGGTGCCACAACGTCATAAACCTTGTATTTCGTGTTGTTTTCGCTCTTCTTTATGGCGTCTATGACATTAAGGATAAAGGATTTGTCGGTAATCGCTCCGAACGGGCACTGATAAACACATGCGCCGCAGGAAATGCACTTGGAATTGTCAATGCACGCCTGCTTTTCGTCACCCATTGAAATAGCCTTGACCTTACAGGATGTTTCACAGGGACGCTTGTAGTTGTGTATCGCACTGTAAGGGCATACCTTTGCACATGCACTCCTTACATTTTGTTTTGTCAATATGCGCGACGTGATTTGAGTCAAATGTTATGGCACCGAAGCGGCAAGCCTCTTCGCAACGGTGCGCAAGACAGCCGCGGCAGGCATTGGTTATTTCGTAGCCGCCCATGGGACATTCGTCACAGGCAATGTCTATTACCTCAATCACATTAGGGTTCGACTTGTCGCCGCCCATTGCGATTTTTACACGCTCGGCAAGTATGGCGCGTTCCTTGTAGACACAGCAACGCATGGTGGGCGTTTTGCCGGGAACGATTTTTTTCGGAATATCTATAGCGGTTTCCGCGAGACGGTCGTCCCATGCCTGACGGGCGACCTCACGCAGTACCCGGTATTTGAGATCCTGTACCTTTGTATCGAATTTTCTCATTGTGTCCTCCGCTATGATATCAGAAATAGCTTACCTTAATATGTTTTCCCATTTGTTTGAGGCACTTTGAAAGTTCCTCCACAAGGTTCATTTTTATGTTGAAATTAATGGGAAGATCGGGGTTTTGGTGCGCCAGATTCACGGCTCTTCCGACGAAGAAATTGATATCCGTCGCTTCTTCGAAAAGCATACGGCATATCAGCGATGCACCGTCATGACCGAAGCTCCATTTTTCATATAGTTTATTCTCACCGAGCGCATCCTTTGCATATTCGACGACTTTGTTGACCGTAATAACTCCTTCTGTTACAAGGTCAACGCCTTCTATTTCGGCAATCGGAGGCACATCGCTCTGTACAAAGCTGAGACTTGCCTTGACCGGTTTTCCGAGATACTTTGCGGCGATTGATGATGTCGTTCCGCCGCATATTATATGCTTGCCTTCCTTTGAGAAGAAAAGCGACATCATGCGGTTGCAGTCGTCGCGGTCTCTCGGCGGACCAAACAGAAGATTCATAGGCTCGCGCTTGCGTATTTTCACAACACAGGCGGTTGCGTCGTCACCGGGCTGCTTGCCGTACAGCTTGTAAACCTCGTCAATAAGTATCGTGGAGAGTGTTTTTGCGGTATAACCGGCAACGGAGACGACCTCCATATAGTCAATTATGTCTTTGCGTTTCCAGCCGAAATTATATGCAAGTCCGATACCGGCATGAGGACACCCGTCACTCATTGCGACGAATATATCGCCCTCGCACAGCTTTATCACCGACTTGAAGATTTTTTTGCCGCAAATGTTCATTTCCGTGGCGGGATAGTCAAAATTCTTACCGTCACGAAGCAGAATCGCCATTGGATTGTCGTACTGAATAAGCTCCATTTCACGGTTATTCACAAGGTGCATGATCGTGAAGGTTGAATAACCGACACCTCGGACAGAACATATCGGCAGCGTCTGTGCAATCGTTTCGACGCAGTCTT
>ENA-UEQL01000769-UEQL01000769.1-human-gut-metagenome-genome-assembly--contig:-NODE-769-length-23156-cov-26.140344_pt1 | contig 23156 bp, 20 predicted proteins | sample MGYA00242905_ERZ507926 | MGnify/ENA primary metagenome ERZ507926 (study PRJEB26167, sample SAMN06115531) | human gut metagenome | host: Homo sapiens | place: China:Henan | collected 2015-09-09...
CCCGATATCGTACATTGTTGCATCTGAGTGTGAAGTATAAGTTCAATGACCTGTTCAGTATACAGGCTCGTGGTAGTGCCGACTATGTTGTAGACAAGAACAATACACGTATGTATGCAGGTACCAGCCCGGTGTTGTGTGGTATGAATCCGGCTGGAACAGGAACTAACGGTCGTTACATCTACGGTGAATCAAGTAGCCTTTCTTCTTATGGGGATGTTTTGTTTACTTATCAACAGCAATTCACTAACTTCAGTGTCAATGCTTCGATAGGTTTGCCGCCACGGATGCAGTTTACCCAGTTTACATGTTCCAATACATATGGATTTGTCTGTGTATGTGCGTTCTTTTCTGCTTCACCATCGTATTTCCAGATGACGTTACCTGCATTGTCCTTGATTTCCATTTCAGCACTGTTCCAAGAACCTTTTGTTCCTTGGATAAATTCGCTGACGTTAGTGGCACAACCGTCAATCTGGCGGCACATACTATGCAAGTGGATGCCGTTTTCCATTGTGAAATCGATGCTGAAGTTATCATACTGGTCGCCCGTGATACGGCGTTGGCGAGAACCGAAACCGACAGCTTTAACCGGTTTCAAGCCGCTGAACCATGTGAATACATCGATGTTGTGCACATGCTGTTCCACGATATGGTCTCCGGATAACCATTTCCAGTTTACCCAGTCTTTGATCATATATTCGCAATCGTTCCATCCCGGTTGACGATCCCGATACCAAAGCATATTCTGATTCCAGTAAACCGTACCGCCCGTGATCTCACCGATCAATCCTTCCATGATCTTCTTGTAAGACTCGACATAACTGCGTTGGTGATGGCGTTGAGTACCGGTTACGACACATAAGTTCTTTGCCGCAGCTTGTTTTGCGGTAGCCATAATGGTACGGTAACCAACCGGATCAACACAGATAGGTTTCTCTAAGAAGGAATGTTTGCCCTTTTCTGTGGCGTATTGGAAATGAACTGGACGGAATACGGGAGGAGTGGCGACGATCACTACATCTACACCGCTATCAATCACTTGTTTGTATGCATCCAAGCCGACGAAACGTTTATCAGCCGGTACATCAATTCCTTTCTCATCTTTTAATTTCTTTGCCAAATCATCGACACGTTCTTGGAACGTATCGCCTAAAGCCACGATCGTAACGCCGTTCGCAGCGTTCAAGAAGTTAAAAGCGGCTCCGGAACCACGTCCGCCACAACCGATTACACCAGCTTTTAGTTCTTTTCCATCAGTCGCCAGATCTGGTAATTCGGGCACGTAATAAGTACCGGGTTCTTTCAAAGGCTTTATTGCGTTCGCACTTTCACCTCCACCACAAGAAGTTAATACACCAACTGTACTACCTGTTCCAATTGCTCCAAGCGCACCCGCTAGGGCTGAACTTTTCAGAAATGATCTTCTGCTAATGCTGTTCTCTTTTTTCATGATATTATTTTTTAGACACTATTTATTAGGTTCACATACAACACGGAAACCGATTCCTCTGATATCGGAGTACCACCAGATACTCTTCGGTTGTTGCGGATCGGTTTTTAACCAAGCTTCATGTTTGGTATAATCACGGGAAGCGCAGCGAAGATCTGCCGCATCGGAGGTGTAATTACCGCCTCTCACTACCCACTCAGTACCTTCGGTAACCAATGGATCTGTGGCGCTACTTCCGCTTTTAGCGTAAGCTTCAGGATCATACTTGTCGGCACAATATTCCATTACATTACCCAACATATTCTTTAAACCAAAGGGATTGGCTTTTACTAAATCCGGTTCTTGCGTCTTGTTTTTGCTGTTCTTGCTATAAATCACATAAGAACCTATACTATCAGTCTTTGCGTCGAAAAATTTACGCCAGAAGCCTTGATCGGAGAAATCTTTTGGATTGCCCGTAAAGAAATAAGGCGTTTCCGTGCCGCCACGTGCCGCATATTCCCATTCCGCCTCGGTCGGTAAACGATAAGTCTTTCCTGTTTTCTTGGATAACCATTGGCAGAAAGTCTCGGCCGCATAATGAGTCATTGTAATAGCCGGGCGATCTCCACCACCCCAGCCTTGATCCGGAAAACCGAACGGAGGTGTAGGACCGGAGATGGCATCGACATTCGGATTACTGTTATTTGCGTATACGGTCTCTGGAGGGGTACGGCCCTCACTCATCGTATTCCCATAGAAAGCCCAGTATTGATCCCAAGTCACCTCGACCTCAGCCATGAAAAACGGACTGACAGTTACGTTGTGTACAGGCGACTCATCTGCTTTATGAAATGCCTCTTTTTCCTCACTACCCATTTTGAATGAACCTCCGGGGATAGCAATCATCTTGAATGAGACCATTGTTCCGGGAATTTGTTCTACATAGTCGGTGAAAGAGGTAACTGTAGTTGGTTCCTTAAAAAACAAACTGGTATCCGAAGATGCCCCGGATGTATTTTGTCCTGGTATACCAACCATCTTGGAGTGATTGTAGTTCGGATTGTAATGTCCTGCATCCAAATGGCAACTAATACATTGTAGATCTAGCTTTTTCTCATTCTCATCATAATATAAATGTGCCGTTACACCATCATCGGTAATTCCTTCGGGGAATAAGTTCTGATGGCACTCCTTACAAGATTCATTGGGGATATATTTAACGGCGTGTTCCAACTCGGACTTAGTTTCCCAATTGAAATCCGCGCTGTCTTTAGTCAAGTATGACCAAACATCTTTCATACCCAATTTAGCCTTTGCGCAAACGACAATTCATACGTCCGCACCGTATCCCCCTGAAATCCGCGCGGCGACGGATCAACCGCCACAAACCGCTTCCGCTCCGCATTATACCCCACAATCAGCAGCGCATGGCCCACACCGTTCGTCCGCTTCATATATATATAGAGCGGCGAATATCGCTCATCGTTGAGATACTGCGCCATCATTTCATCAAATGTCGCTTCGGTCAATCCACGCCGCGCCAAACCATCCACCAGCGCCGTGATTTCGTCGTACGGCTCATTCAGCGTGCGCCGCTGGGCAAGGACGCTCATATCCACCGGGGTCATATCCACGCCAAGGTAGGACAGTGCCATCGAGTACACCGCACGCGTGCACATGGTGCCGATGTAGTAGGCATAAGGCGCGCCGTAACGGTTTTCCTTCGCAGTCAGGTCAAATTCGCCTTTTTCCTCGCCCGAACGCCAGTAATCAGCGCAGAACATGTCGTCGCGCCGCGTCTGGACAATCAGGCGGACTTGCCCGCTCACGACATCCAAACGTTCGCCGGTATCAGACTGGATGAGCAGCGCGTTTGCCTCTTCAGCGGACTGCGCCTCGCGGATGGAGGCGGGCAGCATTTCCTCCGCCCATGCCGCGCCGATAAGCGCCCAAATCAGCGCCAGTATCAGCAGGCCGCGGATTCCATGTTTCTTCAAGCCGCTCACCCCTTTCCGGCAGATTAACTTGTTCCATTATATCGCGTTTTTCGATGAATTTCAACATATTTCCGGGAATGTTGCATTTTCGCGCAGCAGAAAGCGGGTGCGCTCCGCTGATGGCAGGCACACCCGCCTCGTCAATTTTTCAAATGGTGATTCTCTTCGGAATCGGATTCGCGCTGACGGCATCCGCATTGCGCGGCAGAAATCAGCGTTTCCCCAGCATTTTCTTGAGGAACTGCCCCGTGTACGACTTTTCGCACGCGGCGACTTCCTCCGGCGTGCCTTCGCAGACGATTTCGCCGCCTTTGTCGCCGCCTTCCGGGCCGAGGTCAATCAGGTAGTCCGCCACCTTGATGACATCCAGATTGTGCTCGATCACCAGCACGCTGTTGCCCGTTTCGGTCAGGCGCTGCAAAACGCCGATGAGCTTGTCCACGTCTGCCATGTGCAGCCCGGTCGTCGGCTCGTCTAAGACATAGAGCGTCTTGCCCGTCGCGCGGCGGCTGAGTTCCGTCGCCAGCTTCACGCGCTGCGCTTCGCCGCCGGAAAGGGTCGTCGATGCCTGCCCCAGCTTCATGTACCCCAAGCCGACGTCGTAGAGCGTTTCGAGCTTGCGGCGGATGCTCTCGTGGTTCTCGAAGAACGTAATGGCTTCCTCGATGTTCATGTCCAGCACGTCGGAGATATTCTTGCCCTTGTAGGTCACTTCCAGCGTCTCGCGGTTGTAGCGCTTGCCCTTGCACACGTCGCACGGCACGAAAATATCCGGCAGGAAGTGCATTTCGATTTTCAGCATCCCGTCGCCGCAGCAGTTTTCGCACCGCCCGCCCTTGACGTTGAAGGAGAAGCGGTTTTCCTTGTAGCCGCGCGCCTTCGCTTCGGGGGAGGCGGCAAAGATCTTGCGAATCTGGTCAAACAGCCCGGTGTACGTCGCCGGATTCGACCGGGGCGTGCGCCCGATGGGGCTTTGGTCAATGCAGATGATTTTGTCCAGCTGCTCCACGCCCTCCATGCTGCCAAACGCGCCGGGACGGGTTTTCGCGCGGTTCAGCACCTTCGCCAAGTGCTTGTAGAGGATTTCGTTCACCAAGCTGGATTTGCCCGACCCCGACACGCCCGTCACGCAGCAGAGGCAGCCAAGCGGCACTTTCACGTCAATGTTCTTGAGATTATGCTCCTTCGCGCCGCGGATGGTCAGGAAGCCTTTCGGCTGACGGCGCACGTCGGGAATCTCGATGCGCTTCTTGCCCGACAGGTACTGCCCGGTGATGCTGTTCGGATTGCGCTTGATATCCTCCACCGTGCCTTCCGCGACGATGTTGCCGCCGTGGATGCCCGCGCCCGGCCCGACGTCCACAATCCAGTCCGCCGCGTACATCGTGTCCTCGTCGTGCTCGACGACAATCAGCGTGTTGCCCAAGTCGCGCATTTTTTTCAAGGTGTTAATGAGCTTCATGTTGTCGCGCTGATGCAGGCCAATCGACGGCTCATCCAGAATATACAGCACGCCCATGAGCGCCGAGCCAATCTGCGTCGCCAGCCGGATTCGCTGCGCCTCGCCGCCGGACAGCGACCCTGCCGCGCGCGCCAATGTCAGGTAGCCCAGCCCGACGTCCTCCAGAAAGCCCATGCGCGCGTTGATTTCCTTCAAAATCTGCGCGGCAATCATGCTTTCCTTCTCCGTCAGTTCCAGCGACTGAAAGAACGCCCGCGCGTCCGTGATGGACAGGCTGGACACCTCATACAAATTCTTGCCGCCGACTGTGACCGCCAGCGCTTCCGGCTTCAATCGCTTGCCGTGGCAGACCGGGCAAGGTTCTTCCGCCATGTATTCTTCATAGGCGGCTTTCATGGCTTCACTGCCTGTTTCCTCATAGCGGCGCTCCAAGGACGGAATCACGCCCTCGAACGTCGTGGAATACGTCCCCTTGCCGCTGGGCGTGTCATAGGTCATGGTCAGCTTCTCGCTGCCCGTGCCGTAGAGCAGGGCGTGGATGCCCGCTTCAGGAATCTCCTGAATCGGCGTATCCATCGTGAAGCCGTACTTGTCGCATAAGGCTTGGAAATACTGCGCCGTCACGCCGTCGCCATCCGCCGAGCCGAAGCCCATCGCGTTCAGCCCGCCCTGCCGCAGGGACAGCGACTTATCCGGGAACAGAATGTCCGTGCTTACCACCATGCGGTAGCCCAGACCGCTGCACGCCGGACACGCGCCATAGGGGCTGTTGAAGGAGAACATGCGCGGGCTGAGTTCCTCGATGGAGATGCCGCAGTCCGGGCAGGCGTAATTCATGGAGAAGAGCAGTTCGCCCTTGTCCATCATGTCCATGATGACCAAGCCACCGGAGCGCTTCGTCGCCGTCTCGATGGAATCCGCCAGACGGCTCTGGAACTCCTTGCCGGGGCGGACTATCAGGCGGTCAACGACGATTTCAATCGAGTGCTTCTTCTTTTTGTCCAGCGCCGGCACTTCCTCCAGCCGGTACAGCTCGCCGTCCACCCGCACGCGCGCGAAACCGCTCTTGCGCGCCTCCTCGAACACTTTGACATGCTCGCCCTTTTTGCCGCGGATGACGGGCGACAGCACCATCAGCTTCGCGCCTTCGGGGTAGGCGACGATTGCGTCCACCATCTGGTCAACGGTCTGCTGGCGGATTTCCTTGCCGCACTTCGGGCAGTGCGGATGCCCCACGCGCGCATAAAGCAGGCGCAGATAATCGTGGATTTCCGTCACCGTGCCGACGGTCGAGCGCGGATTGCGGCTGGTGGTTTTCTGGTCAATGGAGATAGCGGGGGACAGGCCGTCAATCTGGTCAACATCGGGCTTCTCCATCTGCCCCAGAAACTGCCGCGCATAGCTGGACAGGCTTTCCACATAGCGCCGCTGTCCCTCGGCATAAATGGTATCGAACGCCAGCGAGCTTTTGCCCGACCCGGACAGCCCCGTAAACACAACGAGCTTGTCGCGCGGGACGGTCAGGCTGACATTGCGCAGGTTATGCTCTCTTGCGCCGCGAATGATGATTTGGTCGTTCATCGTTGCAATCCTCCTTGGCTTAGGAACACAGTATAGCACATTTTGTCCGGCACATGCAAGGCGAACACGAACAAATATTTTCGTATGAAGGCTTCAAGAGGCGGAAAATGCCAGCAACGGCATCCGTGCAGGGAATTTTTTTGCGGAAGTGTTGACATGCCGAGGGAACAGTGTATAATAATAGTAATAAAGGAGGTTGTTCCTATGAGAAACAAATGGTTCGTGTCTCTGCTGATGGTCGTTGTGATGATGTGCGCCTGCTGGACGGGGGCGGTTGCGGAGGAGGTGCGGAAAACGTTCACGTCCGGGGCTTACAGCTGTGTACTGCTGGACGATGGAACGGTGGAAATTGAAAGGTACTACGGCTCTGCAACAGATTTTGTGATTGCCGATACGATTGATGGGAAAAAGGTTACTGCCATTGGAGAAGGAGCTTTCCGCTACTACACATCCATGACCTCTGTCATTATCCCCGACTCCGTTACTGCCATCGGAGAAAAAGCTTTCTACGAATGCAAATCCCTAACCAGCGTCACCATCCCTGAATCAGTTACTTCCATTGGTGACTATGCGTTCTGTTCCTGCAAATCTCTGACGTCTGTCACCATTCCCAACTCCGTTACTTCCATTGGCAACTACGCATTTTTCGCGTGTGACTCCCTGACCAACATTACTATTCCCGATTCTGTTGTACAAATTGGTGCAAATCCCTTCGCATATTGTGGAAACCTGAGGAGCATTTCTGTGTCTCCTGACCATCCATATCTTGCCGTTATTGATGGCGTTTTATTTCAAAAAGCCGATAAAATCCTGATTGCCTATCCCGCCGGTATTAAATCCACAACATATAGCATTCCATATGGAATCACCACCATTGGTGACAGTGCGTTCTACAACTGCTCGTCCCTGAAATCCGTTACCATTCCGGATACCGTTACTTCAATTGGTAACGACACATTCTACTGTTGCTCTTCCCTGACCAGCATTGCCATTCCCAATTCTGTCACCTTCATTGGTGATGACGCATTCTTATGGTGCGATTCCCTGAGAAGTGCTGTCATCTCTGATTCCGTCACTTTCATTGGTAATCACGCATTTTTCATGTGTATTTACCTCACTTTAACAGTTCCTCGCAACTCCTATGCTGCCGAGTACGCCAAAACCAACGACATCCCCTACAACTATTCCGATGCCAACGACTGGCTGAACAATTAACACTACAACAAAATCCCCCTTTGCCGCCTTGCCCCGCACACTTACCGGGGGCAAGGCGCTTTTTCTTTCCCCTTGCAGTCCTCCCGCGAAAGTGGTATGATAGAAGGCAGAACGCAAGGAGGCGGCGAAGATGGAGCGCATCCGCAAAATTCCTGACGACAGCGACCGCGTATCCCCCGATGAGGACGACGAGGACATGTCGCCCTATGAACCGACGTACCGCGACGGCAGCGCGAAAAACGAGTGCTGGCGCGACGACGACGGCTGATGATCCCCCGAAAGGAGAAGACCCCCATGCTGACCATTGATTTTCTGACAGACTATGTGTGCCCGTTCTGCCTTGTCACGAAAGAAAACCTCCGCGCGGCGCTGAAAACGCTGCACCAAGAGGCGGAAATCATCGAGCATCCCTATGCGCTGACCCCCGAAGGCGGCGAGGCGACCGACATCTGCGACGAGGAGCATCGAGCGTATTTCGCGCGGCTGAAAGAACCCGCGGAGGCGGTCGGGCTGAACATGCAGCTTCCGCCGGAAATCCGCCCGCGCCCAATGACGTATCTGGCGTTTGAAGGGGCGGTGCTGGCGGAAAAATCGGGCAAGCACGAAGCGTGGAGCGACCGGGTTTACCGCGCGTATTGGGTCGAGGGGCGCGACATCGGGCAAATTGACGTGCTGTGCGTGCTGGCGGCGGACATCGGACTGAATGCGGACGAAATGCGTCAGGCGCTGGAAAACCGCACCTACGCGGACGACGTGAAAGCCGCCATCCAGCACACGCTGGACACCTATCATCCGCGCGGCGTGCCGATTCTCTTCGTCAACGGGCAGCGCATCCGCTTGCGGGCGTACATGCTGGCGGAAATGACGGACGTGCTGCGCGGCGTGATTCCGGCGGAAGAAAATCAGGAGGAAACGGGCTGCTCCGCGGACGGATGCCGCCTGAATTGGTAAGCAATGCAAGCATTAACACATCGGGTGCAGTATTATGAAACCGACCGCATGGGCGTGACGCACCACTCGAATTATATCCGCTTCATGGAGGAAGCGCGCGTGGCGTATCTGGAGCAGCTCGGCTTCCCGTATGCGGAACTGGAGCGCCGCGGGGTGATTTCGCCCGTGACGGCGGTGAACTGCAAGTATCTGGCGACGACGACGTTCGACGACCGCATCACGGTGGATGTGCGCGTGGAGGCGTTCAACGGCGTCGTGCTGACGATTGGCTACGACATGACGAAGCAGGACGGAACGCGTGTGTTCACCGGCTCGTCCGAACACTGCTTCCTGAATCCCGAAGGGCATTTCATTCGGCTGCGGCGCGATCAGAGGGAGTTTTACGAGATGCTGATGCGCGAGCTGAACGTCCATCATCCAGCAGAAGGAGAAACATCGCATGAATAACCAGACGACAATTGGCATTCTTGGTTCCGGCACATGGGGCATTGCGCTGGCGCGGCTGCTGCACCGCAACGGGCACGATGTGACCGTGTGGTCAAAATTCCCGAAGGAAATCGAAAATCTGTCTGCTACGCGCACGCATCCCGCGCTGCCGGGGCTGGTGATTCCGGAAACGGTGCATTTCACCTGCGATTTGCAGACGGTCGCCAGCGGCAAGGATATTCTGCTTTTCGCCGTGCCGTCTATCGCCATTCGGCAGACAGCGGAAAGCGCGCGCCCGTTCATCCCGGACGGACAGATTATCGTGGATGTTGCCAAGGGCATTGAGCCGGACACACTCATGACCATGACCGAAGTCATCCGCGACGAATTGAGCAAGGACGGGCAGCATGACCATGTGAAGCTCGTTGCGCTGTCCGGCCCGACCCACGCGGAGGAAGTCGCGCTCGATATGCCCACGTCCATCGTTTCCGCCTGTACGGACATGCAGGTCGCGGAAAAGGTGCAGGACGTGTTCATGAACACCTGTATGCGCACCTATACGAACACGGACGTGCTCGGCGTGGAGCTGTGCGGCGCGATGAAGAACATCGAGGCGCTCGCCGTCGGCATTTCCAGCGGGCTGGGCAACGGCGACAACGCCCGTGCCGCCCTCATCACGCGCGGCATTGCAGAAATCAGCCGTCTGGGGCTGAAAATGGGCTGCGCGGAGTACACGTTCGGCGGACTGGCGGGCATCGGCGACCTCATCGTGACGGCGACATCCATGCACAGCCGCAACAACCGCTGCGGCATCCTCATCGGACAGGGTGTTCCGCCGCAGGAAGCCGTTCGGCAGGTCGGCACGGTGGAGGGCATCAACGCGCTGCCCGCCGCGATGCAGCTGATGGAGCGCTATCAGGTGGAAATGCCGATTGCCAAGGCGGTGAACGCAGTCGTGAAGGGCGAAATCAGCGCGAAGGACATGGCGCTGGCGCTCATGACGCGCGACAAGACGAGCGAAGTGCGTCAGAGCGAATTGGCGGTTCGCTTCGAGAGCGCCCTCATGCGCCACATTTCCGGCGGCATCATGCGCCGCGTGATGGTCATCGGGGAATTTGCGGACTTGTCGCACGAGGCGATTGCGTTCCTGACCCGCGCGAAGGACGAGGGCGGACACCTGACGGTCGCGCTGACCGGATGTGCGCAGGATGTGCGGAAAAGTTCGCTGCTGGCGCTGCGGTGTGTTGACCGCGTGTTGGAATTGGAGACGGAGAAGCTGACGCTGCCGGAGCTGATGCGCCTGTACCGCATTGAAGTGCTGGTGCTGGCGAAGGGGCAGGACGTGCCGGAGATGCTTCCGCCGACGGTGAAGGTGAAGTACCTCTAAGCCGCAGGTTCGTTCCCTCAATAGACACGCGGGCATTGTATGCAAATGCACTCAACTGAATCGCGCGAAAGGGAGTCCAGAGGGTCGAAGACCCTTTGGCGGAGTCAAGGGGCAGCGTCCCTTGCGTCCCCCAATAAACACGCGGAACCAGTATGAGAGTGGCACCAACTCAATCGCGAAAAGGGTGTCGAGAGGGTCGAAGACCCTTCGCGGGTGCAGGGCAGAGCCCTGCCGGAGTCCAGAGGCAGAGCCTCTGGCGCCTCCCCACGTCCTCCCATAAGAAAGGAAAAAAACGGATGCAAGCACAGGAAACCCTGCGGAAGTACTTTGGGCATGAGGCGTTCCGACCGGGGCAGGAGGTCATGGTGAATGCGCTGACGCACCACCGGGACGCACTGGGCGTCATGCCAACGGGCGCAGGAAAATCCATGTGCTATCAAGTGCCGGCGCTGATGATGCCGGGGGTCGCGATTGTTATTTCACCGCTGATTTCGCTGATGGCGGATCAGGTGGCGGCGCTCAAAAGCGCGGGCGTTCCAGCTGCGTACCTCAACAGCTCACTCACCCCGCGCCAGATGGAACTCGCCATGCAGCGGGCGCGGCAGGGCGCGTACAAAATCATCTACGTCGCCCCGGAGCGCCTCGAAACACCCTCGTTTCAGGCGATGGCGCAATCCATGCCGATTTCTCTGCTTGCCGTGGATGAGGCGCACTGCGTCTCCCAGTGGGGGCAGGATTTTCGCCCGGTGTATCTGCGTATCGCGGATTTCGTCGATTCGCTGCCCACCCGCCCGGTCATGGGCGCATTCACCGCGACCGCAACCGAGCGCGTCCGGCAAGATATCATCCGCCTATTGCGCCTGCAAAACCCGGAAACGGTCACGACCGGCTTCGACCGCCCGAACCTCTACTTCGAGGTCATCCGCCCAAAGAACCGTGATGCTGCCCTCATGGATATTCTCCGCCGGAAACGCGGCGAAAGCGGCATCGTTTACTGTGCAACGCGCAAGGCGGTCGAACAGGTCTGCGATAATCTGATTCGCGCGGGCATCGACGCGACGCGCTATCACGCGGGGTTGAGCGACGAGGAGCGCAAGGAGAATCAGGAGAAATTTCAGTACGACACCTGCCCGGTGATGGTCGCGACGAACGCGTTCGGCATGGGCATCGACAAATCCAACGTGCGGTTTGTCATCCACTATCAAATGCCGCGCTCGATGGAGGCGTACTATCAGGAGGCAGGGCGCGCCGGACGCGACGGCGAGGCGGCGGAGTGCATCCTGCTGTACAACGGGTCGGACATTTTCACCGCGAAGTGGATGATTGAGCACACCGAGCCAAACGAGAACATGACGGCGGCGGAGCAGTCGGCGGTGCGCTATCAGGACATGAACCGCCTGAACCGAATGGTGGATTACTGCACGAAGCCCGGCTGCCTGCGGGCGTTTATCCTGCGGTACTTCGGGGAGAATACAGCGCAGGACTGCGGGCATTGCAGCGCCTGCTGCGGCGCGCGCTACGGCGAGGCGGAGGAAATCGCCCGGCAGCGGCGGCGAGGAGCAGACGGCGCACATCTGGGGCAGCAGGCGACGGCGGAGAAGGTCGGCAGCATCGGGAAAATCGAAGCTCCGGCAGGCGGCGATTTGTTCGAGCAGCTGCGGCAGGTGCGGATGGCGCTCTCGAAGCTCTATCACGTTGCGCCGTTCATCATTTGCAGCGACGCAACCCTAACGTCCATGGTGCGGCGCAAGCCGGAAACGCTCGAAGGAATGCGGAGCGTGAGCGGCATGGGCGAAATCAAGACCGCGCGCTACGGCGAAGCGTTTCTGGGGGTGATTCGCCCGTATGTGGCGCAGGAGCGGAAGATGAAGGCGAATGTGAAGCTGCTGGCGGAGCGGGCGCAATCCGCCGCGTTCCGCAATCCGGTGCGCACCGCCCCCAAGCCGACGCCGCCCAAGCCCGTCTACACGCCCCCGCCCGCGCCGGTCATCCCGGACATCGACTGGGACAACCTGAGCGACCCGGAGGTACTGTCTGACGCATACCTATCGGGTTTAACGATTCGCGAAATGTCGCAGAAATCCGGCCTATCCGAAAGCTGGCTTCGCGAAAAACTGCGGAGCATGGACTTGATATTCTGATGGGGAACGCCAGAGGCTCTGCCTCTGGACTCCGCAAGGGGCTTTGCCCCTTTGACCCCACAAGGGAGTTCCTCCCTTGACCCTTTTGCGCGATTGCGTTGTGCGCATTGGCATACTATGCCCGCGTGTTTATCCACGAGGTATGCATTTCCACTGACAGCCGCATAAAGAAAGCCCACTGGGAGTTTCAAACCTCCACAGTGGGTTCTTTCATAATTTACGCATTCAGCACCGACCGCAAGAACGCTTTCGTGCGCTGGTTCTGCGGGTCTTCAAACACTTGCGTCGGCGTGCCTTCCTCGATGATGTAGCCGTCCGCCATGAACAGCACGCGGTTGCATACTTCCTTCGCAAAGCCCATTTCGTGCGTCACGCACAGCATCGTCATGCCCTCGGACGCAAGGTCTTTCATGACGTTCAGCACCTCGCCAACCAGCTCCGGGTCAAGGGCGGAGGTCGGCTCGTCGAAGAGCATGATTTCCGGCTTCATCGCCAAGGCGCGCGCAATCGCCACGCGCTGCTGCTGTCCGCCGGAGAGGCGGTTCGGATATTCATCCGCTTTGCTCTTCAAGCCAACGCGGTCAAGCAGCGTCAGCGCCTCCTGCCGTACCTGTTCCTTGTCCTCGTGCTTGACGATAATCGGCGACATCATCACGTTGTCCAGCACCGTCTTGTGCGGGAAGAGGTTGAAGCGCTGAAAGCACATGCCCATTTCCAGCAGAAGCTGCTGCTGCGTCTTCTTGTCGATACGCTCGACCGTGTGGTCATGCTCGCGGTGCAGCAGCAGATGCCCCTTGATGAAGATTTTTCCGCCCGTAATCGTCTCCAGCTGGTTCAGCGAGCGCAGATAGGTGGATTTACCCGCGCCGGACGGGCCAATCAGGCAGATGACTTCGCCCTTTTTGACTTGCAGGTTGATGTCCTTCAAGACTTCCAGCTTGCCGTAATGTTTGGAAACATGCTGCGTTTCCAGCATGAACGCTTCCTGATTTTCCATCGGGACACCTCCTTATTCGTACACCGAGAATTTCTTCTCGATTTTGTTGAAGATGAACGTGAACAGCGCGGTGATAATCAGATAGAGAATCAGCGCAGGGATAAAGACGAGGTTCGAGCCTTCGCTGGTGCGGATGTTGTTGGCAATCGTCGTGATGTCCTGCAAAGAAATCGCGAACACAATCGACGCATCTTTCAGAATCATGACGAACTCATTGCAGACCGGCGGAATCATCCGGCGAATCGACTGCGGGATAACGATGTGCGACATGGTCTGCCAGTAGGTCATGCCGAGGGCCTTCGCGGCTTCATGCTGTCCCTTGTCGATGGACTGAATCGCCGCGCGGACGATTTCCGCACAGTACGCGCCGGAGTTCAGGCTGAACGTGATGCACGAGGCAAGGAACGACCCCATGTAGGTTGCGTCTGTGCCATAGGCGCTGAACAGCCCCGTCCACGAGAAGTCGAAGATCTTGGGCAGCGTGAAATAGACGACGAAGAGCTGAATCAGCAGCGGCGTGCCGCGGAAGAAGAAGATATAACCGCTGCAAATCTTGCTGAGCGGCTTAAATTTGCTGATCTTGCCCAGCGACAGCAGGGTGCCCAGAATCAAGCCGAAGAACACGGTGATGGTCGTCAGCAGGATGGTCAGCTTTGCGCCGTACATCAGGTTGCGGCCGCCGCCAAGCATCCGGTAGGTGTAGTTAATCATCTGCCCAACGACCTGCATTGCGCCATCGTTCGCCGGAATAATCTGGTTGCAGAAGCCAACGTAGCTTTCCGACACAACGTCGCGCCCGCTGGACGAGACGGACAAATAGCTGACGCAGAACAGCGGGTTATAGGAGATGGTCAGGCGCTTGCGGGTGCTCTGCGCATCCTCCGCCAGGCGCTGCTGCATGGCTTCCGAGGTGTTCGCCAGCATTTCCTCGCGCGTGGGCATCATGGTCGAGAGAATCCCAACGACGATGAGGACGAGCAGCACAATGCTGACGACGATTTTTGTTTTCCGCTGCCACCGATCGACCCGGAACAGCTTTGCGGGCATTTTTCCCTTCATATCCGATTCCTTTCCCGCCGCATGGTCAGCGGATTCCCTTGTCACACAAAAAACCGCGCCCTGTCGGATGGGATGTTTCCACCCGGCAGGTGCGGATTGTTTGCGGCTGTTGGCTGATTACTCCGCAGATTCCTCGGCGTCCGCGCCGAACCAGTACTCGTAGATTTCCTTCAGCGTGCCGTCTTCTTCCAGTTCCTGCATCGCCTGATTGATGGCGGCCTGCATGTCGGTGTCGTTCAGACCCATCGCGATGGCGAACTGCTCACCTTCGGTCATGTCCTGATAGACAATCTTGTACAGTTCCGGATTCTTCGCAACATAGCTTTCCGCAACGCCGCTGTCCACCACAACCGCCTGAATTTCGCCGTTGGTCAGCTGGGTGAAGCAGTTGCTCAGCTTGTCGTTCGCCACCACGGTCACGTTGATGGTCTGGGTGGATTCATAGTCGCCCATCAGGATGTCCGCGGTCGTGCCCTTCTGCACACCGATGACATAGCCGTCCAAATCCATGAAGGAATTGATTTCCACGTCCTTGTCCGCCGGCACAACCACCGCCTGATAGTTGGTGATGTAGGGCAGGGAGAACAGCATGTTCTGCATACGGTCAGGGGTGATGGTCACGGCGGAGCAAACCACGTCGTAGTTCACACCGATGCCGTCGAAGATGCCGTCAAAGGAGGTCGTCACAACCTGCATCTGCAAGCCCAGCTTTTCCGCCACAGCCGCCATGATGTCCATGTCCAGACCGACAACGGATTCGCCGCCCCGAAAATAACCGCCCAGCACAGGGCAGCCGTCCCCAGCAGGGCAACGGTCTGCGTCCCAACCTGAACCAGAAGCCTGCGGCCCCCGCGGCGAAGCCCGCTGCCCCCCAGCAGCCCGCCGCCCCCCGCAAGCCCATTGAGATCCGCCAGCAGGCGCCCAAGCAGAAGGGCCCCAAGGGGGAGAATACCTTTACCGCCAATACCGTGACCCGCACCACCGTCGATATGCGGACCAGCGAGGTCAACCTGGATAAATACAACGAGCGCTACGAGCAGATCGCCCCGGCCGGCAACATGAAGGATAACTTTGCCAAAAAGCAGAAGCTCAATCAGCGTTCCGCACGCCGCGGCAAGCCGGTTCTCAGCCGCAAGGAACGGGAGGAGGAAAAGATGCGCCGCCTGGAGCTGGAGCGTCAGCGCCGCCAGCGGCTGGAGGTCGCCCTGCCCGAGGAAATGACCGTCGGCGAACTGGCACTTATGCTCAAGGTGCAGGCAAGCGAGATCGTCAAGAAGCTGATGGGTCTGGGCGTCATGGCCTCCATCAGCGATGTCATCGACTTTGATACCGCCTCCCTGGTCGCCATGGAGATCGGCGCCAAGGTCACCAAGCAGGTCGTTGTCACCATCGAAGACAGACTGTTTGAGGTGGAGGACAAGGAGGAAGCGCAGGAGACCCGTCCCCCCATCGTGGTGGTCATGGGTCACGTTGACCACGGCAAGACCTCCATCCTCGATGCCATCCGCAAGACCAGCGTGGTTTCCGGCGAAGCCGGCGGCATCACCCAGCACATCGGTGCTTACCAGGTGCAGGTGGATGGCCGTCCCATCACCTTCCTGGATACCCCCGGCCACGCCGCTTTCACCTCGATGAGAGCCCGTGGTGCGCAGGTCACCGATATTGCCGTACTGGTCGTCGCCGCCGATGACGGTATCATGCCGCAGACGGTGGAGGCCATCAACCACGCCAAGGAGGCCGGTGTTTCCATCATCGTTGCCATCAATAAGATGGATAAGCCCGAGGCCAACCCCGAGCGCATCAAGCAGCAGCTGACCGAATACGAGCTGGTTCCCGAGGAGTGGGGCGGCGATACCATCTGCGTTCCCGTTTCCGCCAAGACCGGCAACGGCATCGATAACCTGCTGGAGATGATTTTGCTGGTGGCCGATACCATGGAGCTGACCGCCAACCCCAACCGCATGGCCAAGGGCACCGTCATCGAGGCCAAGCTGGATACCGGCCGCGGCCCCGTTGCCACCGTCCTCATCCAGACCGGTACCCTCCATTCCGGCGAAGCCATTATTGCCGGCACTGCGGTGGGCCGTGTCCGTGTCATGACCAACGATAAGGGCCAGAAGGTGGAGGAGGCAGGCCCCTCCTGTCCCGTCGAGATCACCGGTCTGGCCGAGGTGCCTGCCGCCGGCGATATCTTCAATGCGGTAGAGGATGAAAAGCTGGCCCGTGAGCTGGTGGAAAAACGCCGCATGGAGCAGAAAGAGGAGGAATTCAAGCGCTACCAGAAGGTCACGCTGGATAACCTCTTTGAGCATATCAGCGAGGGCGAGCTGCTGGAGTTGCCCATCATCATCAAGGGCGACGTTCAGGGCTCGGTGGAGGCTGTCCGTCAGTCCCTCGAAAAGCTCTCCAATGATGAGGTTCGTGTTCGTGTCATCCACGGGGCGGTCGGCGCCGTCAGCGAAAGCGACGTCATGCTGGCCAATGCCTCCCATGCCATCATCGTCGGCTTTAATGTCCGTCCTGACCCCACCGCCAAGGCCAATGCCGAGCGGGACGGTGTCGAGATCCGTCTGTACCGCATCATCTACGATGCCATCGAGGAGATCGAGGCCGCTATGAAGGGTATGCTCAAGCCCAAGACCGAGGAGGTCGAGCTGGGCCGTGCCGAGATCCGCAATGTCTATAAGATCACCGGCGTGGGCGCCGTGGCCGGCTGCTATGTGCTGGACGGCAAGATGGTTCGTTCCGCCAGCGTCCGTGTGGTTCGTGACGGCATCATCATCGCCGATGATAAGATGGCGTCGCTGCGCCGCTTCAAGGATGACGTAAAGGAAGTGGCCCAGGGCTATGAATGCGGCATCACGCTGGAGAAATTCAGCGACCTGAAGAACGGCGATATCTTCGAGGCCTACGAGATCCGCGAGATCAAGCAGTAATTTGAAAAAAGGCTTTGTCGGCGGTCGGATAACAGCATTATCCGGCTGCCCCTTGCCGTTTATGATGAGAAAATAGTGAAGGAGGGGCACCATGCCGAATTATAAAAACGCCCGTCATGGCGAGGATATCCACCGGGAGCTGACCGCCATTTTCCGGTCGCTGAAGGACCCCCGCATCGACCCCATGCTTTCCATCGTCCGCACCGAGCTTTCCCGTGACGGCTCCAGCTGCAAGGTGTATGTCAGCTCCCTGGAGGGGCTGCAAAGAGCCGAGGAGTCGGTGAAGGGGCTTAAAAGCGCCGCCGGGTTCATCCGCCGGGAGGTGGGGCTGCGGCTGGCCATGCGCCACACCCCGGAGTTCCACTTCATCGCCGATAATTCCATCGAATACGGTGTGCATATCAGCCGCCTGCTGCGGGAGATCGTGCCGGAGGACGGCGAAACAGAGGAGAAGCAGCCATGAAAGAAAACCTGCCGGTTTCCCGTGCCGCCGAGATTTTGATGCAGCGGGATAATATCACACTGCTGTGCCACCGCCGCCCCGATGGGGATACGGTGGGCAGCGCCTTTGCCCTGTACTATGCCCTGCAAATGCTGGGGAAGGAGGTACGGGTGCTGTGCGCCGACCCCCTGCCGGAAATGTACCGGTATCTTTACCCCGATTACACCCCCAGCCGGGTGCTGGAATGGCCGGTGGAATATGTGGTGGCGGTGGATGTGGCCACGGCCGACCTGCTGGGCGGTCTGGAGGAAAAGTACGGGCAGATGGTGGATTTGTGCATTGACCACCACCCCAGCAATACCGATTATGCCGCCCTTACCTGCCTTTGGGCAGGGGCTGCGGCCTGTGCCGAGCCGGCTGCGGCCATAATCAAGGCCATCGGTCTGCCCGTTGCCGGCAGAATAGCCGAGTGCCTTTATACCGGCCTTGCCACCGATACCGGCGGGTTCCGGTTTTCCAATACCACCGCCGCTACGATGCGGCTGGCCGCCGAAATTATGGAAAGCGGGGTGGATACCGCCCGGCTCAATACCTGCATTTTTGAAAGCGTAAGCAAGGCAAAGATGCTGGCCGAGGCCAGGATGATGTCCGCCTTGCAGTTCTATGAAAATGACAGAATAGCGGTAATGCCGGTGACGCTTGCCATCCGGGCCGAAACCGGGGTGACCGGGGAGGAGCTGGAGGACGTGGCCGGAATTCCCCGGAAGATAGAGGGGGTGCTGCTGGGCATCACCATCAAGGAGCACGAGGAGGAATGTCATATCTCCCTGCGCAGTAAGGAGCCGGTGAATGCCGACCAAATCGCCGCGGCCTTTGACGGCGGGGGACACCGCTTCGCCGCCGGCTGCACCATCAGGGCATCGGTGGAGGAAGCCGCCCGGCTGCTGGTGGAGGAAGCCCGAAAACATCTGCCGAAGGAGCAAGCATGAAAAAAACACACCATTCCCGCCAATTAGAGGGGATTTTATGTGTCGATAAGCCGCAGGACTGGACCTCCTTTGATGTGGTGGCCAAAATGCGGGGCATTGCCGACTGCCACAAAATAGGGCACGGCGGCACCCTTGACCCGATGGCCACCGGGGTGCTGCCGCTGTTTTTCGGCCGCAGCGCCAAGGCCATGGAGCTGATGCCCAACCAGGATAAGCGCTATACCGCCGCCATCCGGTTCGGCATCACCACCGATACCCAGGACTGCACCGGAAACGTGCTTTCCACCAGTGAAAAACCGGTGACCCGGGAGGCGCTGGAGGCAGCGCTTGTTCCGCTGCGGGGCACCATAGACCAGCTGCCGCCGATGTACTCTGCCGTTTGGGTGGACGGGCAGCGGCTGTATAAGCTGGCCAGAGCCGGCAAAGAGGTGGAGCGCCCCACCCGGCAGGTGACGGTCCACCGGCTGGAGCTAATGGAATTTGATGCGGAAAACAGAACCTGCGTCATTGATGTGGGCTGCAGTAAGGGCACCTATATCCGCACCCTTTGCCACGATATCGGCGAAGCGCTGGGCTGCGGCGGAATACTGACGGCCCTGCGCCGCACCGAAACGCTGGGCTTTACCTGCGAGGACTGCCACACCCTGGAGGAGCTGAAGCAGCGCAGCGACGAGGGTCGCTTTGAGGAGCTGCTGATGCCGGTGGATGCGGCATTCCGGCAGTATAAGAGCATCTTTCTTTCGCCGAAGCAGACCAAAATGTTTTTGGACGGGATACGGCTGGATACCAACCGCATCAAAATCCCGGCCGAGGGCGACACCGTGAGAGTTTACGGCGAGGGCCGTTTTTTGGCGCTGGCGCATATTGAACGAAGCATTGCAGAATTGCAGATCATCAAGCTTTTTTACACGAAGGAGAGTACCAATTGCTGATCTACCACGACCTTTCCCGCCAAAGTGAGACCCCGACCGTGGCGGCGCTCGGTTTTTTTGACGGGGTGCATTTAGGACACCGGGCGGTGATTGCCGAAGCGCTGTGCCAGGCCCGAAGGCAGGGCGCAAAATGTGCGGTTTTCACCTTTGAGCCGCCCCGGAATACCGACCGGACGGTGAGCAAAAGCAATGTGAAGCTGCTGCAAAGCGTCGCCGACCGGGACTGCCTGCTGGAGGAGCTGGGGGTGGAGCTGGTGCTTTGCCCGCCGTTTGAGAGCTTTTATAATTTTACGCCGGAGGAATTCGTGCGGGAGATTTTGCACAATACGCTGAACTGCCGCGGGGTCGTGTGCGGGGAGGACTACCGCTTTGGCAAAAAGGGCGCGGGAAAAGCAGCCCTGCTGCGGCAGCTGGCAGAGCCTCTGGGCATTACGGTGACGGCGCTGGCGCCCATCACATGGGAAAATGAACCGGTCAGCTCCAGCCGCATCCGGCGGTGCCTGGCCGAGGGCAACACCGAATTGGCGGGAACGCTTTTGGGGGTGCCTTATTCCGTCTGCGGCAGGGCCGTGCGGCAGGGGGACGAGCTGGCGCTGCGGTGGCCGGAGGAGATGGCAAGGCCGGCGGACGGCAACTACCGGGGCCGGGATGAGGGCCGGCCGATGCTGCTGACGGTGCGGGACGGTGCTGTTTTCTGGCGGGGAGAGGAGTCGAACGGGGAACCGGTTCGGCTGGAATTCCTTGGGAGAGCGTAAAACACCCCCCACTAATACGGCAAAAACGAGGCTTTTTTGCATCTGAAAGGTTAAAAAGCAACATTTTTTAACAGAAAGTTTACAAATGAGCCCCCGAAAGGGGCTTTTTTGGTGGGAAAACCTGCCGGGGGCGGGCGGCCGCAGGCCCGGCGGCGGAGCCGCCGCCTCGGGCGGAGCCCGAGGGTTTCGACGGAGTCGAAACGGCCTGCGGCCGTGTGCCTGCGCCTTGCAGAGACCGGCAAAGGGAGATGAGCCGCAGCAGGTGGGTGCGGGCGGCGGATTTGCCGGGAAAACCGCTTGAAAATGCGGAAAAACCGCATAAAATATTTGACAAGCCGTAAGTGGTATGATACAATATCAAGTGCCGCATGCGACGGGCTTTTTAAGTGTGTCCCAAATGGGTTCACCGCCTGCTTTTCGCAGCGAGATTAATGAAAGAGGCTGCACAATATGTACGCAATCTTTGAGACCGGTGGCAAACAGTACACCGCAAAGGTCGGCGATGTTCTTTACATCGAGAAGCTGAACGCTGAAAACAAACGGCTTCAGCAGCAGTCCGCCATGGTCAAGAAAAACACCGAATATCAGGCCATGCTCGGTACGATCGCGCTGAACGAGAAGAAGGTCGGCGACCTCGAGAGCCGCGAACTCGAGCTGATGGACCGGTTCGAAGAGGCCAGGAAGGCCTATCGGAAGATCAGGCAGGACAACGAAGCCGCCGTCAATGCGATCCGCGCTGAATTCGACGAGCTCGTCGCTTTCGCGGGCGATCTCAAGAAGGAGATCGCGCAGCTGAAGGAGGAACGTCCGGCGGACATCCGCGGCGTCGACGGCGAGCCCGGCCACTCCCGGCTGCCGAACAGCATCCGGTCCAGCAGCAGATAAGTCGGGACGATTACGGTAATCAGTGCGACCAACATGCAGAAAGTATCCAGTCCGATCAGGAAAGAACCCTTTTCAAAGTTCATGATCGACGCGACCATCACCGCGCCGGCATTGTTGCCGCGCCGCCGCTTCGACGCAATCCAGACCGCAAACGGCGTCACCAGCGCAACCGCCAGCCAATACGGCTCCAGCGCCGAATAGAGGAACTGGAAAAAGCCGAACTGCAGCAGATTGACCGCGATCGCCTTGGCCCGTTCCACCCGGGTCCGCTCCGAAAGCGCGCCGACGGTGCAGAGCAGCGGCCCCAGCAGCCAGATCAGCCCGTGGCGCGGATCGCGGAACACCACCACCGCCAGAATCGACCAGAATACGCTGTTGAAGACCAGCATCGTCGCCTCGAAAGCGTGCAGCCGGACTTCGTCCGCGAAATGGTGCATCAACCCGTCGCGAAGATTTTTGAGCTCCCCTACACCCAACGGAAGATCCTCCAGATGATCTGCTTGAGCAGCTGCGACGAAGTATCGATCTGCACGAAGGCGCTGCCGCCGAGGTTGAAGGGATACTCAGGATCGGGATCGGTGATCCGTATCTGCACCGGGAAACGCTGCGGCAGCAGGAACCACTGGTTCTCCTTTTCCACCAGCTGAACGCCGGTCTCTTCAGAGGTCTGCCGCCGTTCCGCGCCGAAACTCACCTGCTCGACCACGCCGTGAAACTTTTTGCCGGGATACTGCCACAGCCAGATCGACGCGGTCTGGCCGGGCCGGATCATCGACAGGTCGGTCTCCTCGAAGTTGGCCTGTATGAACCAGTCGTCCGACTCGATGAAGGCGAACAGGATATCACCGGGACGATAGTAGCCGCCCGGCGACACGTGCATATTGCTGCTGGTGCAGTCGTTCAGGGCGTAAACGGTGGTCTGTTCGAGATAGATTTTCGCCAGTTTCAACTGGCTCTGCAGCCGCCCGATGCCGGCAGCGACCATCTCCTTTTCCCGCTCGACCGCTTCCAGCTGGTGCTTCGAAGCGGAGAGCTGCGCGTTGGCGGCCAGCTCGGCTCGCCGGGCCTCCTCGGTATAGGTCTGCGAAACCGCCTGCTGCCCAGACATCTCGACCGCCTGCTTCGACAGATACTGCCGGTTGGCGGCTTCGGCGGCGTCCTTTTCGACCTGCGCCTTCGCCGCCTTCAGCTTCGCGTCGATTCCGGCCAGCCTGGCCTCTTCGACTTTGACCGCATAGGTGAGGTCCTCCACTTTCAGCTCATAAGGAGGGCGGAAGATGGTGAACAGCGGCTCCCCCTTCTTCACTTTCTGGTGGTTCTTCACCAGCACTTCCGTCAGGTAGCCCTCGACCAGCGGCGAAACAGGCCGGGTGTTAGTGATCAGGAACGCGTTCTGGGTGAACGGCTTGTAATGCAAGCTCCAATAGTATCCGCCCAGCCCGAGGCCGAAGAGGATCAGCACGATCACCACGGTGTAATTGCGAATGATGTCTTTTGCGGAAACGGCCATGATTTACTCTCCAAACTTTTCTTCGAGCCGGTCGAACATTTTATCCAGCACCGGAA
>ENA-UEQL01000773-UEQL01000773.1-human-gut-metagenome-genome-assembly--contig:-NODE-773-length-23063-cov-14.410815_pt1 | contig 23063 bp, 17 predicted proteins | sample MGYA00242905_ERZ507926 | MGnify/ENA primary metagenome ERZ507926 (study PRJEB26167, sample SAMN06115531) | human gut metagenome | host: Homo sapiens | place: China:Henan | collected 2015-09-09...
GGAGTTGAAGAACATGCTTCGTCAGAAGGAAGATCCGATGGACTGCGTGCTCAAGATTAATTCCGGTGCTGGTGGTACAGAAAGTCAGGACTGGGCACAGATGCTGATGCGTATGTATATGCGCTGGTCAGAGGCTCATGGCTACAAGGTTACCATCACCGATATGCAGGAAGGCGATGAGGCTGGTATCAAGAGCGTGACCATGACCATTGAGGGCGGCGAGTACGCTTATGGCTATCTGAAGAGCGAGAACGGTGTGCACCGACTGGTGCGTGTTTCTCCTTTCAATGCCCAGGGCAAGCGAATGACCAGTTTCGCCAGTGTCTTCGTAACTCCGCTGGTAGATGATACCATCGAGGTATATGTCGACCCAGCCAAGCTCTCTTGGGATACCTTCCGTTCGAGTGGTGCCGGTGGTCAGAATGTGAATAAGGTGGAATCCGGTGTCCGTCTTCGTTATTGGTATACTGATCCTGATACCGGCGAGGAAGAAGAAATCCTCATCGAGAACACCGAGACCCGTGACCAGCCAAAGAACCGTGCCAAAGCCCTGTTGCTCTTGAAGAGCCAACTCTACGACCGCGCCATGAAGAAGCGTCTGGAGGCCAAGGCTAAGATTGAGGCCGGTAAGAAGAAGATAGAGTGGGGAAGCCAGATTAGAAGTTATGTCTTCGACGACCGTCGTGTGAAAGACCACCGTACCAGCTATCAGACATCGGATGTAGATGGCGTGATGGACGGCAAGATAGATGATTTCATCAAGGCATACCTGATGGAGTTCCCTACGAATGATGACGAACAACAATAATAATCTAAAAAATATACGACTATGAGTGGAAATAAAGACTTAAGACGAGCCAAACATGAGGCTTATCAGAAGAAACAGGCTGCAAAAGGCGAGAAAATAATCAAGTGGATATTCGGTGGATTGATAGTCCTCGGTATTCTTTTTGCCATCTATGCAACATCATTAGTATAAAACAATGAGTGGATTAGAGATAGAAAGAAAATTCCTCGTTAAGAAGGGCGACGCTTATAAAAGCGCCGCCTTTTCTTCTAGTCATATCCAGCAGGGATATATTCCTGCCGAGGGGGCTACGGTGCGGGTTCGCACACGGGATGAGAAGGCTTACCTTACTATTAAGGGCAAGTCGGTAAATGGCGGCATGACCCGCTATGAGTTTGAAAAGGAGATAACGATGGACGAGGCGCAGCATCTTCTGCAACTTTGTCAGGGTGGCGTCATCGATAAGCGTCGCTATCTTGTGAAAAGTGGCAGTCATACCTTCGAGGTAGATGAGTTCTATGGCGATAATGAAGGTCTGGTCATGGCAGAGGTGGAGTTGGCTAGCGAGACCGAAGCCTATGAGAAACCTGATTTCATCGGTATGGAGGTAACAGGCGACAAGCGATTCTACAATTCGCATCTCTTGGGCAATCCTTTCTCGAAGTGGCGTGATACCTTGCCGGCTGAATATCGTTAGAAAATGTATTGAAAAGGTCATTTCTGCGTCCTAAAACAGACTAAATAGCATAAATATTACTAAATTTGTGTTTTTGCTTTCAAATAATTCATATATTTCAGAATTATTTTATAATTTTGCGCGAAGAAAAATTAAAAAATAAGAAATTAGTAATAGAAAGATAGAAATGACTGATTCAAATAGAGGAAGTTTTGGTAGCAAGATTGGATTGATTCTTGCTACAGCAGGTGGCGCCGTAGGTTTGGGTAACGTATGGCGCTTCCCTTATATGGCTGGTCAGGAAGGTGGCGCAGCCTTTATTCTGGTATACATCGGAAGTGTGCTCCTGTTGGGCATTCCATGTATGATTTCTGAGTTTATCATCGGCCGTCATGGTGCCTCAAATACCGCACGTGCCTATACCAAACTCTCTAATGGTACGGCATGGAAGTGGGTAGGCTACCTGGAGGTGCTTACCGGTTTCCTGATTACGGGCTATTATGCGGTGGTTTCGGGCTGGTGTCTGCAGTATGTTTATGCCAGCATCATGGGCGAACTGCATGGTGACCCTACCTTTGTGGCGAATTACTTCAAGGAGTTTTCTTCTGATCCTGTGCGTCCGGTTATGTGGACGGTAGCGATATTCCTGATTTGTCATTTCGTGATTATTCATGGTGTGCGCGGCGGTATAGAGAAGGCTTCTAAGGTGATGATGCCTCTCCTGTTCATCCTGCTTTTGATCATTGTGGTAGCAGCTTGTCTGTTGCCGGATGCAGGTAAGGGCGTGGAGTTCCTGTTGAAGCCTGATTTCGGAAAGGTAGACAGAAACGTGTTCCTGAATGCCTTGGGACAGTCGTTCTATTCTATGAGTATCGGTATGGGCTGTATCTGTACCTATGCCTCTTACTTCAGCCGTCAGACCAATCTCTTCAAGAGTGCTTTGCAGATTTCCATCATCGATTTGCTGGTAGCAGTACTGGCTGGTCTGATGATTTTCCCTGCAGCCTTCTCTGTAGGAGTATCACCGGATAGTGGTCCTTCGCTCATCTTTATCACTTTGCCGAATGTCTTTAATCAGGCGTTTGCATCGTTACCTGTACTGGGTTGGATTATCTCGCTGCTCTTCTACGTATTGCTGTCGGTAGCTGCCTTGACTTCGCTGATGTCACTTCATGAGGTGAATACTTCTTTCTTCTACGAGGAGTTGAAGATCGACCGCAAGAAGGGTGCTACCATCGTTACGGTTTCCTGTGCCATCATCGGAGCCTTCTGTTCGCTCTCTTTGGGTGCAACAGATAAGCTTTCGTTTTTCGGAAAGGCGCTGTTCGATTGGTTCGACTTTGTTACGGGTCAGATATTCCTTCCTCTGGCAGGATTCCTTACCTGCCTGTTCCTGGGCTGGTATGTACCTAAGCAGATCGTACAGGATGAGTTTACTAACTGGGGAACCTTGAAGGGCCGTCTCTTCGGTATCTATCTTTTCTTGATTAAGTTCGTTTGTCCTGTCCTCATCTTCCTGGTATTCCTGAACCAGTTTGGTGTCTTCGGATAAAGTATTTGTAATCGGATATAACTATATATAATAAGGTGTAGCATCTGCCGTTTCGTCGGAAGAAATAAACACTACACATTAAAGATTTAGATAATGGAAACAAGAGGAAATTTTGGTAGTAAGTTGGGCGTTATTCTTGCCACAGCCGGCTCGGCAGTCGGTTTGGGTAATGTGTGGCGTTTCCCTTATATGGCAGGTCAGAATGGTGGTGCTGCCTTCATTCTCATCTATTTGGTATGTATCATCCTGCTCGGATTGCCTGGCATGATGAGCGAATTCATCATCGGCCGTCATTCCGCTTCTAATGCAGCCCGAGCTTATTCCAATTTGGCAAAGCATAAGGCTTGGGGTGCTTTGGGCTTGATGGGGGTCATCACTTCTATGATTATCCTGGGTTTCTATGCCGTGGTGGCTGGCTGGTGCCTGCAGTATCTCTATGCCAGTATCATGGGCGGTGTTCATGGCAATGCGGAGTATGTGAAGACCTATTTCCAGACCTTTGCAGCCGATCCTATCCGTCCTACCTTATGGGCAGTAGGTTTTATCTTGCTTACCCACATGGTGGTAGTACGCGGTGTGCGCAATGGTATAGAGAAAGCATCCAAAATACTGATGCCGATGCTCTTCTTCCTGTTGATTGTGATTGTGATAGCTTCCTGCTCTCTGCCGGGAGCGGTGAAGGGAGTGGAGTTCCTGCTGAAGCCTGATTTCTCTAAGGTAGATGAAAACGTGTTGCTCGAAGCGCTGGGACAGGCGTTCTTCTCTTTGAGTATGGGTACGGCATGTCTGTGTACTTATGCCTCTTACTTCAACAGACAGACCAATCTCTTGAAGTCTGCTACTCAGATTGTGACCATTGATACGGTAATCGCCGTATTGGCAGGTTTGATGATCTTCCCTGCAGCCTTCTCGGTAGGTGTGCAGCCAGACAGCGGTCCTTCGCTCATCTTCATTACCTTGCCAAACGTATTCCAGCAGGCTTTCGGTAACATGCCGGTTGTCGGTTATGTGATTTCGGTGTTGTTCTATGCTTTGCTTGTATTGGCAGCCCTGACTTCTACCATCTCGATGCACGAGATAGGTACCGCCTTTATTTATGAGGAGGGTAAGATAAGCCGTGCCAAGGGAGCCTGGTTCGAGACCATCGTTTGCAGCATCATAGCTGTATTCTGTTCGCTCTCTCAGGGTGCCGTACCTGATTTGGGCTTCTTCGGCAAGGATTTCCTGAGCAATTGTGACAACTTTACTGCCCAGCTGCTCATGCCGTTGAGTTCATTCATCACCTGTCTGTTCCTGGGATGGTATGTGCCAAAGAAGATTGTGCGTGATGAGTTTACTAACTGGGGAACCCTGAAGGGAACTCTCTTCCCGGTCTTCCTGTTCACCATCCGTTTTATCTGTCCAGTCTGTATTTTCCTTATCTTCCTGCACCAGTTTGGTGTCATTTAGCAAAACCGGCAAACTTGCAGACAGGCTATCTTGCCCCTAGTAGGCAAGATACGGCTTGATTCTTTCTATTTCGGCAGGTGGAAAGTCTTTGAGGAGACGCAGCTCTTCAGCACTTTTCAGCGGACCATGGGTTCTGCGGTAGTTTACGATTTCCTTTGCCTGGTAAAAGTCCAGGTAAGGATGTTTACGCAGTTCGGCTAAACTGAGCTGGTTGACATTCATTTTCCGGATATGTTTTGCATCAATATTCATATAGTGGAGGGCTGTCTCGGGCACGCCTTCCACTTCTTGTATCTGGCTCATGGAAACAAAACCGCCTAACCGCTCTCTGTAACGGATGATGCTTCTGGCATAGTAAGAGCCTATGCCGGGAATTTTCTGCAGTTCGGTCGTATCAGCAGAATTGATGTTGATATACTGACCTTCTTTCAGTTTTCGTGGATAACTGTATTGTGTAGAGTCTTTCTTCCTTTCTTCTCTAGTTCTTATAGCCGTCTCTTGATAGCCGTAGTTGTATCTTTCTCTTGGGTAAAAGTTGGCAGCCGGCTGGTAGTCTTTACCAATTCTGATAAAGGGCAGCAGTTTTTCGAATTGCTTCTTGGTTAGTCCGTAAACCCGTGCAAAGTCTCTAGGTGTCCTGAAGATACCTCCTTTATTTCGATATTTGATGATGTTTCTGGCTTGCCATGATTCCAGTCCCAGCCGTTGGAAATCAGAATGGCTTGCCGTATTGGGGTCAAAGGCGAATACTTCGCTCGACTGAAGTCCTTCGTCATAATAGCCTGGCTGTTGCCGCGTGGCATGTCTGATGATACTATCGTTATGGGCTTGTTGCTTTTCTGAGGGCATAGTTTCTTTAGAACCTACAATGAAAATCATTGTGGTACTGACAACGAGCAGGGTCAGGATTACGAGTAATGCTCGCCGTTCATGGTAATTGATATAAAAAAAATCCTTTAAAAACTTCATAGGCTTACGGATTTTAAGTCTATATGATTGTTTGGTCGGGATTACTGGACTCGAACCAGCGACCTCATCGTCCCGAACGACGTGCGCTACCAACTGCGCTAAATCCCGATATCTGCTGCAAAGGTACATTAAATAATGGAAAACACCAACAAAAATAGACTTTTTTATCTTTTTTTGAAAGAAATTTCCCGAAAAATTTGCAGGAACCAGAAAAAAGTATTACCTTTGCACCCGCAAATGATAAATCGCGATTTGTGAAAGTTGGTGCCATAGCTCAGTTGGTAGAGCAAAGGACTGAAAATCCTTGTGTCCCCGGTTCGATTCCTGGTGGTACCACTTCTTTATGAGACTGAATCTTCGTAACAGGATTCAGTCTTTTTTTATGCCCTTTTTAAAAAGAGTAAAGGTATAGAACTGATTTAAAGATTCCTGCCTCTTTAATGATAAAAAACGGACAAAAGCTAGATAAAGATTTGCTTTTGTCCGTTTTTTCTTTATTTTTGTCTTAAATCTATCTGCTGTTTTTCTCTTTTTTCTCTACTTTTGCAACTGAAAACAATTTTAAACGTAATATTTAAACGTAAAACGCAACCTAAAAGTAAAACAATGAACGCAATCCAGAATTTAGTAAAGAGAAGTTTGCTTCTCGTGGCATTGTTCGTCATCGGATGTCTGCAACTCATGGCGCAGACAAGAACCATCAAAGGTGAGGTGACAGATGCGCAGAATGGTGAGGCTCTGATTGGCGCCACAGTCATGGTGGAAGGCGAAAAGGGCGGTACAGTTACTGATTTTGACGGTAACTTCAGTCTTCAGGTATCTTCTTCAGCCAAGAAGATCAAGGTATCTTATATCGGTTATATTGATAAGGTACTTTCTGTCTCAGACAATATGAAGGTGAAACTCGAATCCGACAGCAAGGCGCTGGCTGATGTCGTGGTCATCGGATATGGTACGGCAAGAAAGAGTGACCTGACTGGTTCCGTAGCTACTGTGAAATCGAAGGACTTTAATAAAGGTCTCGTTTCTTCTCCAGAACAGTTGATCAACGGTAAGGTTTCGGGTGTACAGATTATGTCCAACAGTGGTTCTGCCTCTGCCGGTAGTACCATCCGTGTGCGTGGTGGTGCATCTCTGAATGCCAGCAACGACCCTCTTATCGTGCTCGATGGTGTGCCATTGGAGCAGGGTGGTATCTCGGGTAACAGCAGCAACTTCCTCAGCATGATCAACCCTTCTGATATCGAGAGCATGACTGTATTGAAGGATGCTTCTTCTACAGCCATCTATGGTTCCCGTGCATCTAACGGTGTCATCATCATTACCACCAAGAAGGGACAGCAGGGTGCTGTAAAGGTGAACTTCAATACCACCAACAGTTTGCAGACCCGTGCACAGATGGTAGATATGCTCAGCCGTGAAGAATTTGTGAATGTCATCAACCAGTTTGGTGACGCTAATCAGAAATCATTGCTCGGTACTGCCAATACCGATTGGAACGATGAGGTTTACCGTACAGCTTTCGGTACAGATAATAACCTCAGCGTGAGCGGCAGCATCGACAAGTGGTTGCCATTCCGTGTGTCTGTAGGCTATTACAACCAGAGCGGTCTGGTTCGCAAGGACAATGTAGAGCGCTGGACAGGTAACGTGGTATTGACTCCTAGCTTCTTCCAGGATCACCTGAAGTTGACCATCAATGCCAAGGGAACGCTCAATAACAACTCATTCAATAATGGTGGTGCCGTATGGGCAGCTGCCACATTCAACCCAACCATCCCGGTTTATTCCGGCAACGACAAATATGGTGGCTATAATGAGGCACTCGATGCTGATGGCGTTCCAGTGAATGCCGGTGTAAGAAACCCTCGTGGTCTGGTTGATCTGTATGATTCAAAGAGTAAGGTAAGCCGCTTCATCGGTTCTATGGATGTAGATTACAAGGTTCATTTCCTGCCAGACCTCAAGCTCCATGCTACCGTGGGTGCTGACTATGCCAAGGGCGACGGAACCATCTATGTTCCTGCCTACGCAGCACAGAGCTACAACAAGGATGAGTCTTTGGGCGGTAGCGATTACAAGTATGGTCCTCAGAAGAACGAGAACCGCTTGCTTACCCTCTATGCCAACTATGCAAAGTATTTCGAAGATATTAAGAGTAATGTAGATCTGACAGCCGGTTACGACTACCAGTACTGGAAGAGTACTACACCTCTTTATTATACCAAAAGTGCGGCAGGCACAAACCTGTCAACCGTAAAGGCATCAGATTACCGTCATGTAATGTTGTCATATTACGGACGTATCAACTATTCATTCGATGGAAAGTATCTCCTGACGGCAACCGTTCGTCGAGACGCTTCTTCCCGTTTCTCTAAGGATACCCGTTGGGGTACTTTCCCATCTGTTGCTTTGGGCTGGACTTTGACAGAAGAGCCTTGGTTTAAGAACCAGAAGGTACTTTCTAACTTGAAACTCCGTGCCAGCTATGGTGTTACCGGTCAGCAGGAAGGTATCGGCAACTACAACTATCTGCCGGTTTATACCTACAGCGTGACAGGTGCCGAAGCATTCATCAACGGACAGTATATCAATACTTACCGTCCTGAGGCATACGTATCAGACTTAAAGTGGGAGACTACAACCTCCTGGAACTTCGGCCTTGATTTCGGATTCCTGGATGGCCGTATCGGTGGTGCCATCGATTTCTATACCCGTAAGACCAAGGACCTGTTGGCATCAGTACCAACAGCAGCAGGTACCAACTTCTCAAAGACTATCCTTACCAACGTAGGTAATGTGGACAGCAAGGGTATTGAGGTTTCTCTGAATGCAACCCCTATCCAGACCAAGGACTGGGAGTGGAATCTGAGCTACAACTTTACCTGGCAGAACATGAAGGTGAAGAACCTTTCATTGATAAAGGGTGGAAGCCAGACCAACGTGAAGGTAGGCCCATCTATCGATGCTTACCAGTTCCAGGTACTCTCAGAGGGATATGAACCATACATGTTCTATGTATATCATCAGCTCTACGACTCTAAGACAGGCAAGCCTATCGAGGGTGCTTATGCCGATTTGAACAATGATGGGGAAATCAATGAGTCAGATCTCTATCGCTATCACTCTCCAGCCCCTAAGTACATCATGGGTTTGAGCACATCTTTGAGATACAAGCAGCTGACACTCGGTATGAGTTTCCGTGCCAACATCGACAACTATGTATACAACGGCATGGGTATGAGTACAGGTGCTTTCGAGACAGTAAGCTACAACAACTCACAGCTCAATAATCTCAACACCAGTTTCCTGAAGACAGGTTTCAAGACCCGTCAGTATCTCTCTGATTACTACGTAGAGAATGCTTCGTTCCTGAAACTCGACAACCTGAGTTTGAGTTACAACGTAGGTAAGATCAACAAGTGGGCTTCGCTCACCGTATCTGCGATGGTACAGAATGTATTCACCATCACCGGTTACTCAGGTACAGATCCTGAGGTGCCAAACGGAATGGACAACTCATTCTATCCACGTCCTCGCACTTACTCAGTAAGCCTCGGACTTCAGTTCTAACAATCAAAACAGATAACAATGAAACTTAAGAATATATTATATAGTATGATGATGGGAACAGCGGTGCTGACAGGCACAACCAGCTGTGTTTCCGATCTCGACCAATATCCTCATACAGAGACAACCTCTAAGGATGTTTATACCTCGCTTGCCAATTACGAGGCAGTGCTGGGCAAGATTTATGCTGCCATGGTGACCAGTGGTCAGGGCAAGGGCGGCGACAACAAGGATATGGAATCCGTATTGAACAAAGGAGCAGGTTTCGACTACATGCGTATGTTTATCAATATGCAGGAGTGTGGTACCGATGAATTTGCCTCTACCTGGCTGACAGGTGAGCAGACTACGGGTCTTACTTATCTTTCCTGGGATGCCAACGATGCCTGGGTATCAGATATGTATTATCGTATCTACTACAACATCGCCCTCTGCAACGAGTTCCTGCGCAATGCCAACAGTGCCAGTTTCTCAGGTGCTGATGCAGAGAAGATGAAGGAGTATAAGGCAGAAGTCCGTTTTATGCGTGCTCTGTTCTATTACCATGCCCTCGATTTCTATCGCAACATTCCGATGGTGACAGAGAACGACCCTGTGGGCAGCTACATTCCTCCTCGTTATACTCCTCAGCAGACATTCGATTATATCGAGAGCGAGTTGAAGGATTGTGTAGGCGATATGCTTCCTGCTTCTACCTGTCCTTATGGTCAGGCTTCTCAGGGCGCAGCCTATACCTTGCTTGCCAAGCTTTATCTGAACAGCGAGGTTTATATTGGCGTTGCCAAGTATGCCGAGTGCAAGGAGGCTTGTGAGAAGGTGATGGATATGGGCTACTCTTTGGAGTCTGATTACAGCAAGCTCTTCAATGCTGATAACGACAAGCGTACCAATGAGATTATCTTTGCTTTGCCGGTAAGTGCAGAGCATACCGTAAGCTGGGGGTCTTCCACTTACTTGGTGTGTGGACAGTTGAGTATGTCGAATGCCAACCAGAATGTTGCCGACTTCGGTGTCACCAATGGCTGGAGCGAGTTCCGTCTCCGTCCGGAGTTCGTGGATAAGTTTACCCAGACCGATATTGATGGAGGTGGCGACAAGCGCTGCAAGTTCTTCACCAATGGTCAGAGCAAGGATGTAACCAGCATGACCGATGAAACCACCGGTTATCTCTCAGCGAAATGGAGTAACCTGAAGGATGATGGAACCACTGCATCCAATACAGGAGATGCAGGTGTGGATACCGATTTCCCTCTCTTCCGTTTGGCTGATGTCTATCTGATGTATGCCGAGTGCGTGGTTCGTCTGCATAATGACTGGGATAACTGGGCTGGTGGTAGTGATGCTGAAAGTGATTCCCGTAAGAAGGGCGCTATCTATTGGATTAATAAGGTACGTGAGCGTGCTTATGGAAAAGGTAAAGGACAAGTATGGTCAAGCAACTTTGCTGATGACGATGCCTTCCTCCAGTTCATCCTCGATGAGCGTGCCCGTGAGCTCTATCATGAAGGTTATCGCCGTACCGACCTGATTCGCTATGGTCAGTTCACAACCAACAAGTACATCTGGCAGTGGAAGGGTGGAACTCACGACGGACAGGCAGTGGATAGCAAGTACAACATCTATCCAATCCCTAACACCGAGCTTACCGCCAATCCAAATCTTCATAACGACAACTATTAATAGGATAAAAGAATGAAAAAGATATTTAGAAACCTGATGATGCTTCTCTGCGCACTCACCGCCCTGGTGAGTTGCGACGAGAGTGGCGACAAGATATATCTGGATGGCTTCAAGTCATCCGATCTGATGGCATCGGCCAGCGATGTGGTCCTGTCTGTTGACAATACGAAGGACATCGTGCTCTCGATGGCTTGGAAGAATCCTACCTTGCTTTCGAGCGACGAGACCAAGCCTGCGGGCAACGGTGTGTTGAAAACCTATCTGCAGGCATCACCTTCAGAGAGCTTTGCTACGGTAAAGGAGTATTCTGTAACCGATCTCTCCAAGGCTTTCACCGGTGCTGATCTCAACACCCTTGCCAAGGATCTGGGAACGACTCCGGGTCAGAGTGCGCCTCTCTATTTCCGCATCAAGAGTCAGATGGGCAACAATCTCGATGCTGCTTACAGCAATGTGTGCCAGGTGAACGTTACACCTTATATTATACACATGGACAAGATGACCATCTGGAATGCGAATAAGGACAAGGTGCTGACCTATCTCTATTCTCCAAACGAGGATGGTATCTATGCAGGATATATGAATGCTTCTTCCTGGCTCAACTTCTGGGGTAAGGAGAATGATGGAACCATTTGGGGTAACGTAGGACAGGATGGCCATGTATATGAAATGGATAATACTGAGTCGGCATGGAACTTCTGGTTCCCAGGTCAGACTGGTATTTATTATACAGTGGTAGATACAAAGGCTAAGGAATTCAAGCCAACCTACATCAAGGCGATGCAGCTGAATGGTGAGGACATGACCTATGATGCTCCTAACTATGCCTGGACCAAGGTGATTACAACCACAGCAGATAATACACCTGTCAGTATTGTTGCTACTGGTGCAGAGTACAGCAAGGCAACCGCAACGGATGATGCTGCAGCCGTAGTCAAGACAATGAACTACACTCTTGCTGATGGCAAGATGACTGATGCCGCAACTGCTGGCAGCGTGAATATCGCCAAGGCGGGTACTTATACCATCACCGTAAAGGTGGGCGAGAACAGCGACCTGACTTACTCTATCGAGTCTGGCAACCAGACAGCTCCAGAGCCAGAGGCTAGCAATACTCTCTGCATGTTCAGCAAGGATGGTAACATCCTCCTTGCCGTGATGAACAAGGTGAGCGATGGTGTTTATACCTGCAAGTACAAGCCAACTTCCTGGGAGAACTTCCGCTTCATCTTCGTTGGCGAGAACAAGGACGACAAGCAGACCTGGTATGGTGCTGATGGTGAGCAGTTCAAGTTAACTTCAGGCGATGGTGCCTGGGATATTTGGTTTGGCGATGAGAATGGAGAAACAGAGTTTACGGTTACAGCCGACCTCAACACCATGACATGGAAGTATGAATAAAAATCAGCTATCTTTGCAATATTTGATGCGTAAATACGTTCTTTAGATAAAGCAAAGATAGCTATAAACCAAAAGAACAATGAAGAATATTTTAGGAAAAGCCATATTGCTGGCTACAGCGCTCTTGTTTTCTATTACGGGCACGAGTTGCAGCAATGATGATAATACCACTCCCGAAAAGGAGAAGACATACGATATGAGTGGCTTCGCCAAGGGTGCCGATGTAAGTTGGATTACAGAGATGGAGCAGAACGGAAAGAAGTTCTATAATGCTAACGGTAAGGCTACTGAGTGCATGGCGCTTCTCCGCGACCTCGGCATGAACTCCATCCGTCTTCGTGTATGGGTAAATCCTGAGGATGGATGGAACGGAAAGAATGATGTGGTGGCAAAGGCATGGAGAGCTCAGCAGCTCGGTATGCGCCTGATGATTGACTTCCACTACTCTGATACCTGGGCTGACCCAGGAAAGCAGGGCGTTCCTGCTGCCTGGAAGAACTATGACTTCAATCAGATGAAGCAGGCGGTTGCCGATCATACCAAGGATGTTTTGAATGCCTTGAAGGCAAGAGGCGTCAACGTAGAGTGGGTACAGGTAGGTAACGAGACCACCGATGGAATGCTCTGGAATGATGAGGATGGCGATGCTGCCCTGAAGGTGACAGGCCGTGCCTCTAAGAACATGGCTAACTTTGCCGCTTATATCAATGCCGGTTATGATGCCGTCAAGGCGGTTTATCCGGAGGCTAAGGTGATTGTGCACCTCGACAAGGGAAACAACCTGAGCCAATATACCTGGATGTTTGACGGTTTGAAGCAGAATGGTGCCAAGTGGGATGTCATCGGTATGTCGCTCTATCCAGATTGGATTACTGACAAGACCTGGGAGCAGGTTTCTGATGACTGCCTCGACAACATCAAGACCCTTTCCGGCAAATACAACTGCGATGTCATCATCTCAGAGATTGGTATGGTGTGGAATTCTGAGAATGCCGCTCCATTCCTCAAGAAGATGGTGGATGGCTGCAAGGCAATCTCTACCTGCGAGGGCGTGTTCTACTGGGAGCCTGAGTGCAACAGCGGCTGGAACGGCTACGACAAGGGAGCCTTCGACAACAGCGGCAAGCCAACCGCAGCACTCGATGCTTTCAAGTAATTGGGTAAGTTAGCTTTCTTCGCTTCCTTTGGGAGCGATAGAAAGCGAATTTTAAAATGGAATGCAAAACTAACTTAGAAGAAAAGATATGATCAAGAGAAGCATAACTTTCATGTCTCTCGCCCTGGCTCTTTCCACCATGTGCCAGGCGCAGAGCCGAAAAATAATAAATTTGCCATCGTGGGATTTCTCCCGCGATGGCAAATCGTGGTCTCAGGTAGCCGTGCCTCACGACTGGGCTATCTCGGGTCCTTTCGATAAGAAATGGGATCTGCAGATGGTGGCTATCGAGCAGAATGGCGAAAAGGAGAAGACCGAGAAGTCGGGACGCTCTGGAGCTCTCCCTTGGATTGGAGAGGGTATGTATAAGATGAATCTTCAGTTGCCGAAGGGCTACAAGCGCGCCGTCCTCGTTTTTGATGGTGCGATGAGTCAGCCTGTGATAAGCGTGAATGGCAAGGAGGCTGGCAGATGGGCTTACGGCTATAATGCCTTCCGCATCGACATCACTCCTTATGTGCAGTTTGGCGGCAAGAAGAATCTCGTAGAGGTTCATCTCAACAATGTAGAGGAAAGCAGCCGATGGTATCCAGGCGGCGGGCTTTACCGTCCGGTTTCCGTGGAACTTTACGGCAACGAGAACTTCTCTACCTGGGATACCTTCGTGCGTACCCTGAAAGCTGATAAGCAGGAAGCCGAAGTGGAAGTGAACGCTCTCTTGGAAGGAAAAATCGGTAAGTCGGGCAAAACGGTCATCGCCTTGCTCGATGAGGCTGGTACAAAGGTTGCCGAGCAGACTATCTCTGGTGCAACCCCAGCCATCAAGACTACCCTGAAGGTAGCAAATCCTCAGCTCTGGTCTCCGGAATCTCCTTACCTCTATCAGGTGAAGTTAACCCGATATGAAGGCAAGAAGGTGGCTGATGTCCAGACGCTGAAGACCGGTATCCGTACCATCTCGGTATCCAGAAATAATGGTTTCCAGCTCAATGGCATTACCCGCAAGATCAAGGGTGTCTGCCTGCACCACGACCTCGGTCCGTTGGGAGCTGCAGAGAACAAGGCGGCACTCATCCGCCAGATCAAGACGATGAAGGAGATGGGTTGCGACGCCATCCGTACAGCCCACAATATGCCTTCTACCATGCAGATGGAAATCTGCGATTCTCTCGGTATGATGGTAATGGCTGAGAGCTTCGATATGTGGATTTATCCTAAGTGCAAGAATGGCTACGCCAAGTTCTTCAAGGAGTGGAGCGACAGGGATATGACCAATCTGGTGAAGCACCACCGCAACCATCCTAGCATCATCATGTGGAGTATCGGTAACGAGATTCCTGAGCAATGGAGCAAGGAGGGTATGGAGATAGCCAAGCATCTGCAGGATATCTGCCATCAGTATGATCCTTCCCGCCCTGTTACCCAGGGTATGGATAGAGCAGAGGATGCCCTGAAGAGTGGATTTGCCCAGGTGATGGACGTTCCGGGTTTCAACTATCGCGTACATAAATATTATAAGAATATCGAGCAGTTGCCTCAGGGATTCCTCCTGGGTTCAGAGACAGCATCTACCGTCAGCTCCCGTGGCGTGTATAAGTTCCCGGTTCAGGTGCGTGCCAGCGACAACAATCCATACGCCGATGGCCAGTGCTCCAGCTATGACACGGAGTATTGCTCCTGGAGTAATCTTCCGGATGATGACTGGAAGATGCAGGATGACTACAGTTGGGTAATCGGAGAATTCGTGTGGACGGGCTATGACTATCTGGGCGAGCCGACTCCATACGATACCTACTGGCCAAGCCGCAGCAGCTATTTCGGAATCTGCGACCTTGCCGGACTTCCAAAGGATAGGTATTATATGTATCGTGCCCGCTGGAACGAGCATCAGCATACCACCCATCTTCTTCCTCACTGGAACTGGAAGGGCAGGGAAGGACAGGTTACCCCTGTATATTGCTACACCGATGGTGTGGAAGGCGAGCTTTTCGTAAACGGCAAGAGCCAGGGCAGAGTTCGCAAGGACAAGTCAAGCCGATTGGACCGCTATCGCCTCCGCTGGAACAATGTGAAGTATGAACCAGGCGAGATTCGCGTGGTTACCTACAATCAGTATGGCGACAAGGTAGGCGAGGACGTGAAGCGTACAGCCGGAGAACCTGCGCAGATGAAGTTCAGCGTGGAGACTCCAGACCATGAGCCTATCGCCTGCATGGTAGAAGGCTGCACCGATGAGCACAACGTGCTGCTGAATGCCGATGGCAACGATCTTGCCTTCATCACCGTGAGCCTTCTGGATAAGGACGGCAATGAGTGTCCGCTCGCCGATGATGAACTTACCTTCGAGGTAAAGGGTGCCGGAACCTTCAAGGCAGCATGCAATGGTGATGCTACTTCGCTCGATTCCTTCACTCAGCCACACATGCGACTCTTCTCTGGCAAACTCGTTATTGTTGTTCAGAGCAAGGCACAGAAGGGCGACATCATCCTCACCGTAAAGGATGGCAAGCGCAATATGGAAAAGTCGCTTACGCTGCAGGCAATATAAAACAGACTTATTAATGATAAATATAGATTCCCCTAGGAGTAGAAGTTCTTACCCCTAGGGGAATTCTTCGTTCAGCGACGTTGAATGTGTGTTCAGCAGTGTTGAATGTGTGTTCAACACTGTTGAACATACGTTCAGCAGTATTGAACGGAGATTTTTTCTAATGGTAGCAACAAATTCTCCCTATTCTTTCAACAACTTCTTTCTGTCTTTTCAACAAATTCTCCTTATTCTATTGTTATTTTTCTCTAATAATATTTGGCATTGTCGTGAATAATGTGTATTTTTGCAGCTATGAACAAATCACTAACCGCTTTATCTAGAGTAAGCATGGCGATAGCTATGCTTTTTATATCCATAGCGCTCCATGCGCAACGTTTCGTCAACACCACCCTGGATGGTGCTCAGGCTGTCTATGCCATTACCCAAGATACATCAGGAGTAGTCTGGCTGGGTACCGACAACGGTCTCTACAGTTATGATGGCTATCACGACTATCGCCATTTTGCTTCCCATACCTTTAGTCATATCCGCGTCAATGCGCTCGGCTTCGAGGGTAGCATGCTCTATCTGGCTACGGGCAGTGGAATGCTGAAGTTTGATACGCAGAAGGGAATCTATGCTTCTGCGCCAGCGATGGAATCTGATGGAGGTAAGGGCAGGAAAAAGATGGCAAGGGAGTTGCGAGTGCTTGATATGAAGGGCAGGAAAGATGCCTTTGGCAACGATGTGTATGCTATCCTGCATACACAGAAGGGACTTCTGGTGGGTTCTCTCGCCGGACTCCGTCTCAACCAGCGCCAGATTCTCCTGACTCCGGGAGCACAGCCGCTGGTGAATGCCCTGGCTTACGATGCCAAGCGCCACTGTTACTGGATAGGTACCGAGGGAGCTTTGTACTGCGCCGACCAGGCTTTGCAGAACTTCTCCAAGATTGCGGCGCTGGATAGAAACTCCGTGAAGTGTCTGGACGAAGGGGGTGTTGGCGTCGGTGACCTCGAAGGGGCCATGGAAGAACTCACCGGTGTGGATGGTGCCAGAGTGGATCCACTGCATCTCCATGAAGATGCAGATGCTCTCCATGTAAGCGGCACCGTAGCCTGCGCCGCTGCCCATGGTGTAGATGACGGAGTCGTTCTTGTACTCCTCGGCAAAGTCCAGAGCGCGCTGGGCCACATGAGCGCGGGCCTTGCGGATCACGGTGGTGATCATGCCGGCACCCTGCTGGGCGGCGACCGGGCTGCAGCCCGCAAAGGATGGGCAGGGCAGGATGGCCGGTTCGATGGCGTGGCTCTCGGCGTCGTTGGTCATCACCTGGGCGGGGAAGAAGGGGCTGCTGGCCGACGAGCCGACGTAGGCCAGCAGATTGCCGGTCTTCACGTCATCGCTGCGGAACCTGCCGCTGGCACCGAACCAGCCCTTGATGTAGGGCACATAGAAGTTATCCCACAGTTTGCGGATGACGTCTTTGTCAAAATGCAGGGTCATGACGCCGTTCTTGGTATCAAAGATGGTCAGGCCCATCTCCTGAGCACCGCACAGCAGGTAGTTGGCCAGCGCATCACGGCCGAAGAAGGCCTTGCCGTCGTTGGGGGTGCTGGTCATGGCATCCGTCCAGTCGTAGTATTGGCGGGCCACCTCCACGACGCCTTCCATAGTGGCCAGATTGTCGTAGGTCACACCGGTGGCCGCAGCAAAGGGGGCCCAGTCGGTGGCGTTCAGGTAGAGCAGCTCGGTGGATTTTGCCACCGGGAAGATCTTCAGTTCCCCATTGTTCATCAGGTCGCCCTCGGACAGAAAACCGTCCACATAGGCGGCCTTCTCCTTTGCGGTCAGATAGGGGGCCAGGTCTACGACCTTGCCCATCAGGTCGAGGTCATAGGCCATGTCGGCATAGCCGGAGTAGAGGTTGGGCAGGGCCGCAGCGCCCACCTTGCCCTGCGCAGCGGCCAGAACGTTCGCTTCCAGGTCGGTCACGTTGCCCTGATTGAAGCTCTCGACCACGATGTTCTTCTCTTTGCCGACGGTGGCGTTGAACTGGTCCACCAGAGCGTTGAAGCTGCTCAGAAGGTCGCCGCTGTAATAGTTCCACACCGTGATGGTGGTGGGTGCCTTGGCACTGCCGCCGCAGCCCACACAGCCCAGCAGCAGCGCAGCGCTCAGCACCAGACTGACGAGCGGACGAAAACGAGATCGCATGATGTCTCCTTCCCCAAAACGAGCCGGTCCGAAAAATGGAGCCCCGGCTCTCCGCGGCTCCATCCGGAACTCAATCGAGGGCGTTGATGGCCTCGATGGTCTTGTGATATTCCTTCTCTACAAGGGCATACTGCTCGGCGGCACCGTCAAAGCCCCCCGCGCGGAGGATCTCCGTCAGGGCCACTGCAGAGGGCGTGAGGTTGCTGAAGCCGAGGTTGAGGCAGACCCCTTTCAGGGTGTGCGCCGCAAGGAACGCATCCTTGACGTCCTGCCGGGCCATGGCATCGGTCAGCTGCTGAAAACTGGTGTCCTGCAAGAACATCCGGGCAAAGCGCCGGATCATATCGGGTTTATAAAAGCGCCGGAGCACGTCCTGATAATTCGCGCCCATGGCCGTGTAGCATTCTTCGATCGTCATGTGGGGGACCCCTTCCTGTCAAATGGCTTGTGAGAGATAAAATTATTATAACACCTTTTGTTTCACAGGGCTACCATTTATGCCGAAAAAGTTCAGATTTTGGCAAAACGGCGCGGCAGCATTCTGTTTTGCAGAAAAGTTTTGGAAAATCCCTTCCCTTTGGGCTGAATACCGTCTATAATAGAAAAGAAAAGCGCCTTTTTTGTTCCAATATTCTGAGAGGCGCGCAGAAAGGCGTAGGAAACGGCGAAGATGAAAACAATGCAGGAAGTTCAGACGCTCATCAGCGATCTGCAGCAGTTCTATACGGATGTGCGTCTGCTGGATGCAGCCACCATTGAGCGGATCGAAGAGGGTGTGCGCTCCAACCCCAACGCGGAAGAGCTGTGCTATGCCTGCCGCCACAGGAACCGCCGCTGCCACCACTGCGCGGTGAAGAATGCGTTCGAGAACCATGACCAGCGCACCAAGCTGGAATATTTCTCGCCGGACATCGTGCAGGTGTCGGCCAAATATATGGAGGTGGCCGGATGCACAGTGATACCATCGTCGAACCCGATGACACCGAGGCACTGTTCAGCGCGCTCTCCGGCTACAACACCAAGCTGTACCACGACCCTCTGACCGACATGTACAACCGCCGCTATTACGAGGAGATCGTCCGCGGCATGAAAGGCCCCATCGGCGTGGCGCTGATGGACCTGGACGATTTTAAGGTCTACAACGATACCTACGGCCACCACGCGGGCGATATGGCCCTGAAGACCGCCGCCACCATCGTGCGCGGCTGCATCCGCCAGACCGATGCGCTGGTGCGCTTCGGCGGCGACGAGTTTCTGCTCATCCTGCCCGGCATCCCGGAGGACTACTTCAAAATCAAACTGGAGCAGATCCGGGAAAAGCTCCATGACGCCATCGTGCCCGGCTACAGCCACATGCGGCTTTCGACCAGCATCGGCGGGCTGATCCAGATGCCAAGCGACAGCATGGATGCCGTGGTCCGGCAGGCCGACCGGCTGATGTATCAGGCCAAGGTCCGGAAGAACTGCGTCGTCGTCTCCGGCGAGGTGCTCCAGGAGGATGCGCCGGGCCGCCGGGAGGAAAAGCCGCAGATCCTCATCGTGGACGATTCCGCGATGAACCGCGCCATCCTGTCGGAGATCCTGTGCGGGGATTACCGCATCCTCGAAGCGGCGGACGGCGAGGAGTGCCTGAAAAAGATGCAGCAGCACATGGGCGATATCGCGCTGGTGCTGCTGGACCTTATGATGCCCAAGATGAACGGGTTTGAGGTGCTGGACTTCATGAACCGCAACCACGCCATCGAGGATCTGCCGGTCATCATGATCTCCGGTGAGGACAGCGAGGAATCCGTCCGCCGCGCCTATGAGATGGGCGTTTCGGATTACGTAGCCCGCCCGTTCGACGCCCGCGTCGTCTACCGCCGGGTGTTCAATACCATCAAGCTCTATGCCAAGCAGCGGCGGCTGGTCAGCCTGCTGTCCGAACAGATCCGCGCGCGGGAGAGGAACACCTCCATGCTGGTGGGGGTGCTGAGCCAGCTGGTGGAGTTCCGCAACGGCGAGAGCGGGCTGCACGTTCAGCACATCCACCGCCTCACCGAGCGGGTGCTCGAAAAACTGCTCGAACGCCCCAACATCTACCACATCACCTCCGAGATGCAGGAGAACATCCCGCTGGCCTCGGCCCTGCACGACATCGGCAAGATCGCCATCGACGAAAAGATCCTGAACAAGCCCGGCCGGCTGACCCCGGAGGAGTTCGAGGTCATCAAGACCCATACCACCATCGGCGCGGACATGCTGAGCAAGCTGGACAACTTCTGCGAGGAGCCGCTGCTCCAGACGGCCTACAGCATCGCCCGCTGGCACCACGAGCGGTGGGATGGCCGCGGCTACCCGGACGGCCTGAAAGGAAACGAGATCCCTATCGAGGCGCAGGTGGTGGCGCTGGCCGACGTCTACGATGCTCTGACCAGTGACCGCTGCTACAAAAAAGCCTGCCCGCACGAACAGGCAGTGAAGATGATCCTGAACGGCGAATGCGGCGCGTTCAACCCCATGCTTCTGGAATGCTTTGTCGAGATCGAAGACGACCTCAAGCGGGAGCTGGAAGAAGAGCACCGTAACAAAGCCTGACAACAGCCCGAAAAAACTTCGCGTACAGATGCGGAGTTTTTTCTTTGCGAAAATACTTGACTTTGTCAAGTAAACGTGCTATACTCAGGCCGTTGAGAACGAAAGGAGCGGATCATATGGAACCGGCTACGGTATCCTCCTGCATTCTGACACTGCACAGGAGATTTGCCGCCTACACCACCCAGCGGCTGCAGGAGCTGGGCCTGAGCTTCGGGATGATGTACTTTGTCATCTATGTGGGCAAGCACCCCGGCTGCACCCCCTCGGAGCTGACCAAGGAGCTGCATCTGGACTGGGGGCACTCCCAGCGCAGCCTTGTCAAGCTGGTGGAGGACGGCTTCCTGACGAGGGAAAAGCCCGGGCGCAGCTACCGTCTGCGGCTGACCCCGCAGGGCGAACAGGCCTTTATGGTCTGCCATCAGGTCTTTGCCGACTGGGACGCGGAGGCGCTGAGCGGGCTGACGGCCCCGGAGCGGCAGCAGCTGCTGGCCCTCCTGCAAAAAGCAGCAAAAAAGAAAGCGTGAAACGATGTACGAAACGATTTTAAGCCCCGTTGACTATGGCGGGCTGCGGCTGAAGAACCGCATTCTTTTTGCGCCGACCACCTTCGGCCTGTCGGACGAGGATACCCTTGCAAAAGACCGCCCACTCGCCGAGGGCGGCTGCGCCATGATCATCGTCGGAGATGTCCCGGTGGGCAAAAGCAGGTTTGAGAAGTCGCTCTTCGACGCCAAGGGCTTTGCCTTTTATCAGCAGCTCGCAGAGATCGCCCACGCTGCGGACTGCAAGCTCTGCGCCCAACTCCACCAGAGCGACTCCGACCTGCTGGCGCTGTTCAAGTACCTTCCCGCCCTCCTGACGAAGAAGCTCACCCCCGACCAGCTGCGGGAGAAGCTGAACGAAGCGGTCGGCCCCTACATCACCAAGCTGCCCAAGCGCAAGCTCCAGAGCATCCTCGACGGGTTCGGGAAAGCCGCCCTGCTGGCCAGACAGGCGGGCTTCGACATGGTGCAGGTGCACGGCGACCGGATGTGCGGCAGCTTCAGCTCGTCCCTCTTCAACCATCGCACCGACGAATACGGCGGCAGCGCAGAGAACCGCGCCCGCTTTGCGGTGGAGGCCGTCCGGGCCGTCCGGGCGGCTGTCCCGGGGATGCCCATTGATTACAAGCTGGCTGTCCGGCAGGAGGACCCGCACTTCGGCAACGCCGGTGTGGCGGAGGAAGAGCTTCCGGTCTTTGTTCCGCTGCTGGAACAGGCGGGCGTCACCAGCTTCCATGTGACGCTGGCGAACCACTCGGCCCTGGAGAACACCATCCCCCCGGCCAGCCACCCCTATTTCGGCCAGCCGGGATGCTTCCTCAAGTTCTGCGACGAGGTGCGGCAGTATACCGCCCTGCCCCTCTGCGGGGTCGGCGGCCTGAACGACCCCGATTTTGTGGAGCAGCAGCTCGCCAGCGGGCGCATCCAGTGCGCCGCCATGAGCCGTCCGCTTCTGGCTGACCCGGACTTGGTGAACAAATTGAAAAATGGACAGGCGGCACAGATACACCGCTGTGTCCGCTGCAACAAAAAGTGTCTGGGCGGGCTGATGACCCATCAGGGCACCCGCTGCATCTACGATGCGCTGCGGGCGAAAGAGGCCTGAGCTGCCCATACCCTCATCATTTCAGAGAGCCAACGGCTCCAAAGGAGAAACTATGCGCTACGCCATCGTATTCAGCAGCAAAACAGGCAACACGAAATTATTGGCAGACACCCTCCGCGACAGTCTGCCGCAGGACGCCTGCTCTTATTTCGGCGCTCCGGACCCCGCCGCTCTGGACGCCGACACCCTCTATGTGGGCTTCTGGACGGACAAAGGCACCGCCGACGCCGCGACCCTGCAATTTCTGGGACAGCTGCACGGGAAGAAGGTATTTCTCTTCGGCACAGCAGGCTTTGGCGGCAGCGAGGGCTATTTCAGCAAGATCTTAAAGACCGTCCAGAAGTCTCTCGACCGCAGCAACACCCTCATCGGCAGCTTCATGTGTCAGGGCAAGATGCCGCTGTCGGTGCGTCAGCGGTATGAGGCGATGAAGAAGCAGCCCATCCATATGCCGAATCTGGATATGCTGATCGAGAATTTCGACAAGGCCCTCTCTCACCCGGATGCCGACGATCTGGCGCGGCTGAAGCAGGCCCTCCGGTAACAAAACAAAGCCCCCTTTCGGAGCGTTCCGAAAGGGGGCTTTGCTCTATTCCAGAGAAAGCGTTACTTCTCCTCCCGCGGCAGCAGGCAGTTGAGGATGATCGCCACAAAGGCGGCGGGCACGATGCCGCTCTCGCCGCAGATGAGCTGGACGAACTGGGGCGTGTTGGCGAGGATGCTGGCGTTGGCACCCATGCCGTAGCCCACGCCCAGCGCAACGGAAACGATGGTCAAGGTGCGGGGGGTCATCTTCTCCTTGGTGATGAGCTGGATGCCGGACACCACGATGGAGGAGAACATCATGACGGC
>ENA-UEQL01000777-UEQL01000777.1-human-gut-metagenome-genome-assembly--contig:-NODE-777-length-23036-cov-9.461301_pt1 | contig 23036 bp, 20 predicted proteins | sample MGYA00242905_ERZ507926 | MGnify/ENA primary metagenome ERZ507926 (study PRJEB26167, sample SAMN06115531) | human gut metagenome | host: Homo sapiens | place: China:Henan | collected 2015-09-09 | study...
GGATGCGCATGGCGAGCAACGTCCGGAGCTTCTATTTCATCTAATGTTGATAATACTTCACGTTCTAAAAAGAACGAATTAGTATATGATGCTTTAATAATTTTCTTGAATGATAATCGTGAGTCGTTATATGATAGAATCAACAAACGCGTTGATAAAATGCTAGCAGATGGTTTAATTGAAGAAGTTAAAAATATTGGTATTAATAATTATTCAATGACTTCAAAAGTAGCAATAGGTTACAAAGAAGTAATTCAATATTTAAATAATGAGATAGATTATAATGAAATGGTTGAACTAATTAAAAAGAATTCGAGACATTATGCAAAAAGACAATTTACTTGGTTTAAAAATCAAGATAATTGCCAAGTAGTAAATATTAATCTAGAAGATTTTAATAAAACAATTGATGAAGTTTATAATCTAATAACAGTATTTCTTAGTAAATAATCAAGGTGTAGATATTGGGGTCTACACCTTTTATTTGTGCTATATTTTCTTGTTGTGTCATATTATATATTGGTGAAAATAATGAAAAAGAAAATAGTATTTATAATTCTGTTACTTAGTTATATAGGTATTATTATTACTGTCTTTTATACTAAAATAGTAAAAACTGAAGTTGATATTCCAGCAGTAAAGGTTACAACATACGCCAAATCATACATTGCGATGGAAACTAATACACATCGCGTACTTTCAGCTAGTAATGAAAAAACAAGAATGTTACCAGCATCAATTACCAAAATATTGACTTGTATTACATGCATTGAAAATTATAATTTGAATGATATTATTGTTGTAAGTGATCTTGTCAACCAATGTGAGGGATCATCAATCTATTTAAAAGTTGGCGATGTAATCACAGTTAAAGATTTACTGTATGGCTTGATGTTGTGTAGTGGCAATGATGCGGCTACTGTACTTGCATATCATTTAAGTGGTAATGTATCTGATTTTATTTATTTAATGAATAAGACTGCTAAAAAGATTGGAATGAACGATTCAACATTTGAAAATCCTAGTGGTCTTGATACTACTACCAAAAATTATACCACCGCATACGATATGGCATTATTGATGAGTTACGCAATGAATAATACGGTTTTTCGTGAAATTACTTCAACTAAAAATTATGTTGCCAATTTACTAGATAATAAGAAAATGTATTTTTCAAATAAACATCGATTAATAAAAGGCGATGTTGCCATCGGTGGTAAAACTGGTTACACAAAACTTGCGGGGAGAACAACTTTCCAAATAGCTTTAATTGGTTTTACTCCAAGATCCAATGCAGCATCTATTAAATTAGGGTCCATTTCTTTTAATTTAGGTAAAACATTTAAAATTACATATGGAAGAGTAAAATATATATGAGCAATTAATAATGTTGGAAATCCAAATATATATGGAAATATTTTCAACAATATTGAAAATATTAACATTAGGCTGATACCTGTTACGATATCCGCATTAAGTAGTGGGATATTGTTTAATAACATTATTAGTCTTTTTCTTTTCTTTGAAGAAAAATGAATACCTATAGCGATTAAAGTTCCAAGAATTACTGAACAAATGGTTGCAATAATACTAACTATAAAGGTATTAATAATTGAATTTCTTAACATACGATGTTTAAATATTTCTTTGTACCATTTTAAAGTAAATTCGCCAAATTCGTTTACACTCTTGTTAGAATTAAATGAATAAATAAAAATGATAAATATTGAAAGATACAACATTACTGCTACCATAATAACAGTTATTAAACCTAATAATTTTAAAATCTTTTTCAAAGTTGTATGATCTTTATACCCATACTCTTTCATTGTCGCAATGGGTTTATTACTGATAGGACTAAGTTTTTCCATTATAGTATTGTTTCTCCTTCCTTATCAAATTTATTAACTAAATAAATAGAAAGTAGAATCAAAACTAAAATCAAAATGGCAAGTAATGATCCTATGTTATAGTTCATATTTTTAAAGAATTGTTCAATTAAGTTACCAATCATTACGATATTACCCTTACCTAAAATTTCTGGAATAGCAAAGCCACTCATACAAGGTAAAAATACCATAACTGAACCCGTTACTACTCCTTTTAATGATAATGGCAAAATTACTTTTCTAAAAGTTTTAAATTCATCAGCCCCAAGATCTAAGGATGCTTCTTCTAACATTGGTTCAATTTTTTCAAGAGCAGTATAAATTGGCAAAATCATAAATGGCAAGTAGGTAAATACTAATCCAATAATGATTGCAAGTTCGCTCCCTGCAAGTCCTTTTGCATCTTCTTTTACCGTTATATTAAAAATACTAGTAAATATATTATTAGGTTCCATTATATTAGCTAATGCTTGCGTTCTTAATAAAAGATTAGACCACATTGGCAATATTAGAATAGTTAGTAAAAGAAATTTATTTTTTAAATGTGATTTATATAAATAATATGCGGTAATATACCCAAGTAAAATACATATGACTGTTGATATAATTGAAAATTTCAAACTATTCAATAATGCAATAATTGTAGATGGTTCTTTTAATTGGGCGAAATTTTTAAAGGTAAACTTTAATCCCTCGGTATCAATTCCTTCAGTGTCTAAAAACATTAATATGAACATAAATACTGCTGGCGCAAGTGCTAACACATATAGCCATATTAAATAAGGTGTAGCCATTTTCTTTAATTTATTGTTCATTTTGCTTTACCTTCATTAAATGAATTTCATAAGGGTCTACACTAAGGCCGATGGTAGACGAAACCGGCACATCTTCATAGGCATGAATAACCATTTCCATTCCTAAAATATCTGCACATATTTCATAATATACGCCTTTAAAGATACTTGAAGTTACTTTACCTGTTAGTTTAGCTTTTTCTAAAGGTACTACATCCCAGTCCTCAGGTCTAATGACAACATCTACTTTTTCTCCTTTTTCAAATTTATAACCAACACATTCAAAATCTTGATTCATAAATCTTACATGGTTTTCATCAATATAGATTCCTTCGATAATGTTACTTTCACCTATAAAGTTGGCAACAAAACGATTTATTGGTTCATTATATATATCCTTAGGGGTTCCAAGTTGTTGAATAATTCCACCATTCATGACAACGATACGATCACTCATTGTCATTGCTTCTTCTTGATCATGAGTAATAAAGATAAAAGTTATTCCTAACTTTCTTTGCATTTCTTTTAGTTCATATTGCATATCTTGTCTTAGTTTTAAATCAAGAGCTGCCATAGGTTCATCTAAAAGTAAGATTTGTGGTCTATTGATAAGTGCTCTGGCTAGGGCTACTCGTTGTTGTTGACCACCTGAAAGTAGATTTATACGCTTTTGTTCATAGCCTTCAAGTTTAACTAATTTTAGTACTCTTTTAGCTTCTTCTTCAATCTTCTTATCAAGATATTAGTTGATTAGTTTATTCGTTTATAGGTTTATGTGTGGTTGAGTTGGTTTATTTTGGTTTATTCGTTTATGGGTTTATCTGCCCCAATTGAGTTTGTTTCGTAGCGAATGGAGGAAACTATTCTCGCCCACTTGCACCACTTTGATAGTGTATGGTGCGCGCTCGATATGAAGTGTAACATCGGTGCTAAGAATCTGACTTCGCCCGTCCACGCTAATCATATAACTGCTGTATCGGCTCGATACTTTGAGGTCGAAGCGCCAATCGTCGGGCACTACCAACGGCCGCACGGTAAGACTGTGTGTGGCGATAGGGGCAAGAATCAGTCCTCTTGTCTGCGGAACAAGGAGCGGTCCGCCTATAGATAGGTTGTAGGCAGTACTGCCCGTGGGGGTAGAGATGACCAAACCGTCGGCGCGATAGGTATGCAGTATCTCGCCATTGACGCTTACTTCGACCGAAATCATACTGCTCATACCTTGCTTCATAATAGCAATCTCGTTGAGGGCGTTGGGTGCCATAATCAGACCTTCGCGTCCGCAAGTAACTTGGAGAACTGAGCGTTGCTCGATAGTGTATTGCCCCTCAATCAACTGATTCATAATCATATCGACATCTTTGGTCTGCACATCGGCCAAGAAACCGAGTTGCCCGCAGTTAACACCGATGATAGGTATGTTGCGATTGCCGATTGCCGCCGCGGTGGTGAGGAAAGTGCCGTCGCCACCGATAGACATGGCAAAGTCGATAGGCTCGTTGTACGGGCTGGCGGGTTCTTCTTCGCCTGCCCGTGTTTCGGGGAAGGGCGGGAACTCGCGTAGGTTGAGTTCTTGGCGCAGTTCTTGGGAGAGCAGCACATTGACGCCTCTTTTCTCCATGAAAGCAAGGATATGCGACACCTCTATTAAGGTGTTTTCTTTCATCGCATTTCCAAATATAGCAATCGTCATTGTAGTCAGAATTTGAGTTGTAGGGTGTAGCCTTGCATAGAGCCACATATCCGCGACAAAGTTACTGCTTTTTTGGCAAATATGCAAATAAATACACCTAATCCACAAAAAAGGCGGGGCATAACGCCTCGCCTTATCAGTTGTATATCAGTGGGATAGGTTATTTGGTGAGAATGCGGTACTCCCATGGTTTGAGGGTAAGCGTTTCGCTTGCGGTGAGGTCTTTTTTCTCTCCGCAGTTGAAGCAAGTATATTTGCCCTCGTATCCTGTAAGGTCGATGGCTACCGTCTGTTTGTCAGCCGACATATTCATTACTGCGATGACGGTGTTTTTGCCGTTGTCCAACGGACGAACGCAAGCAAAAATCTGATTGTTGTCGGCAGTCAAGCGAAGCATTTTGGCTCCGAGTTCGGGGCTCCATAGTGCTTTGTTGGCTTTGCGTAACTTATTCAGGTTCTGATACATAGCATACTGATGTGCGCCCTCTACACGGTCGATACAGTCTTTCTCGAAGAACTCCAAACGATGGTGGTTACCGCTCAACTGACCGGTGTAGATAAGGGGCATACCGGGTACGATGTAGGTGAACGCAGCGAAGAGGTCGGCAGCATCGCCCATACGCTCAAATTCGGTGCCGTTCCACGAGTTCTCGTCGTGATTGCTGGTAAAATTCATACGGATGGCGTTCGCACGAATGGTGGTGTCGGCTTTTTGGAAGTAGTTCCATAGGTCATCCACGGTGCTTTTGCCTTGTGCAACATTATTCATCAAGTGGTGGAGTTCCCAACCATAGTACATATCGAATGCCGACTCGGTGAGGTCTTGTGCTTTGGCTTCATCTTCGGCGAGCGTAAACATATCGGGGTGCGTTTGGCGCAGGTCTGCCATTGCCCAGTTCCAGAAATCGACCGGCACTTCACCTGCTACATCGCAGCGGAATCCGTCGATACCGATAGAGTCCATCCACCAATGCATACAGCGAAGCATCTCTTGGCGCATATCCTGATTGTCGTAGTTGAGTTTTGAGATGTCGGTCCAATCGTATTGTACCATCAGGTTACCGAGGCTGTCTCGGTAGTGCCAACCTTCGTTCTCTGTCCATTTGCTATCGGGTGCGGTGTGGTTGGCAACCCAGTCGAGAATCACTTTGAAGCCGAGGTTGTGCGCAGTAGCGAGCAAGTGTTCAAAGTCGGTGCGTGTTCCGAACTCGGGGTTGAATTGGCAATAGTCGATGATAGAATAATAACTGCCGAGCGTACCTTTTCGGGTGATGACTCCGATAGGTTGGCAAGGCATGATCCACAGAATATCAATTCCATTCTCTCGTAACTCGGGCAGCACTTTTTCGGCAGCAGCAAAGGTGCCTTCGGGTGTAAGTTGGCGCGTGTTGAGTTCGTAGATAGTGGCATCATAAGCCCAGTGCGTGTGTGTGGTAGGTTCTTGTTTGGCGCAAGAAGCGAGCGTGAGAAGTCCCAACGCAAGGATAAAAAGTTTCTTCATAAGAATAGGTTATAAATTAGTAATTGAGTAAGTCAAGTTTTTGCGGTCGATAGCCACCCGCACGGTTTTGCCCATATAGATACGATCGAAGCAGAGCGTATCGTCGGTGGCGTAAACCGGGATATAATCGCCATAGAGGAGCGGCATAGAACTACGGCGCAAGTGTATGAGTTCAGCCACTTGTCGGCGGAAGTTCTGCTCGTAGCGGTTCAGTCCGTCGAAGCGCATCGGGTGTCGGTTGTCGGGGTCATTAGCACCTACCTCAGCATACTCATCGCCTTGGTAGATACAGGGCACTCCAGGGAGGGTGAGGTTTAGTACCTCGAGCAAAAAGGCGCGTTGGTATGCTTGATTGATGAGCAGTGTGTCGTTGGTCTTATCGTTTGGTACGATACCGCAATAGCGTGTCCAACCTGCCTCTTTGGGGTCTTCCCAGAAACTGACTGCTCCTCCGGCGAACGAGGCAAAGCGTACTTGATCATGGTTGCCGGAGATGTTGCCCATAGTGTGGTGTGAACCGTAGGTGGAAAGGGAGGTGAGAATGGTGTTGTTCAGATTTTGCATAGTGCCGTCGTTGCATAGCGCACGCGTAGCGGTGAAATAGACATTGAAATCGAACTGCGCATTGAGCATACCGGTTTTGACATACGAGTTGATTAGTTCGGGCGAGCCATAAGTTTCACCTATCATCCAGATATGTCTATCAGGGAAGCGCTCTGCCAACTTCTGTCCGAGCATACGCCAGTAGCATTCGGGTATATGCTTGCACGCATCGTGGCGGAACCCGTCGAAGTCGTAATTAGCAAGCCAATAGAGTGCGGAGTCGGTCATAGGTTGGCATACATCGGGTCGCTCGAGGTCGAGAGTAGGGATATGCGTATCAAACCATGTGGTAAGGCGTGCCTCGTCCCAGAGTTCAAAGTTGCGTCGTCCATCGGGCAAGATAGAATCGGTGTTCCAAGTAGAGTGCTCTTTGAGGGTAGGTGCATCGATGTGCATGTGGTTGGCGACATAATCGAGCACCACATTGATTCCATGCTCGTGGGCACGAGAGAGGAGCGTTTTTAATTCTTGGTCTGTACCGAGGCGTTTATCAATAGCTGTGGCGTAGATGGGCCAATACCCATGGTATCCCGAGAACTTGGTGTAGGTCTTGGTCGAGTCGTATTTGTTGCCGTTTCGGAAGACATACTTGCCCCATGCATCCCACGGGTTTTGCGTTATAGGGCTGATCCATAGTGTATTAACGCCCAACTCATCGAAGTAGCCTTCTTCTATCTTTTGCGTGATGCCCGCGAGGTCTCCGCCTTGATAGTCCACAATATCCAAGACTTCGGGTGAGTTTATTTTCCAATCGTTGCTCGTGTTGCCGTTTTGGAAACGATCCACCATGATAGAATAGAGCACTTGTGCTTGGTCGTCGTGGCGGTTGAGCAGAGCGGGGTCGGTAATCGGTTTGCCGTCTTGTAGGGGAATGAGCAGGTCGTTGTAGAGGAAGGTGCTATCTTCGGCGTAGATGCGCAGGTAAGCACGCCCCCGACTACACTGCTTTACTTCTGTGCTTTTGGAGAGATTGAGCGTGTAGGTGTCGTCGTCGTTGTGCGTCCATGCGTCGGGGGATGCGATGGGCATATTTTGTACAAAGGCAATGAGAGTAGTGGGGGTAACGGGTGAGGTGAAACCAACCGTTATGCAGTGGTTGTCAGCGTTGTTGCTCAGCGAGATGAGGCCTTGCTTCTGCGGCTTATTGGGTAGAATGGGGATAACGAAACCTTGCTGATTGTTGTGGATAGCGATGCCTTCACAGATGTTGTCGTGGTTGACGATATCTATCTCTTCGGGCAATGCGCCGTCGCCTACGAGGTTGAGTACCTCTACACGGTCGCTTGTCAGCCAGTCGATATCTTGACATTTGGTGTAGCCGGTGTCAGCCATTAGGAGCGGCACATAATCGGTTAGGACGATGTGTGCGGTGTCGCTTGTCATGCGAATGGGTAGTATGGGTTGCCCTGTGGCAATACGGCTGATAGGGTCAGGAGTAGTGTTGCATGCCACCAAGAGAGGCAATGCTAACCATAAGAAATGCTTTTTCATGCGTATAAATCGGGTTTACATTAAATTGCGGTGCAAAGTTACAAAATAAATCAGATATATGCAAATCTTTCAATGCGTAATTAAGAATGCATAATAAGATTGCTCAGATTTTGCTCGCTTATGTTTCGGCGTAGTATGCTCCGGACAACCGCATCAAATTTGAAATGCATAATTACATATCTAATTATATGCCTCGGTTTCTTATCCCCGCTCTCTATCCTATCTCTATCTTGTTTTGTCTTATTTTTATCTTTTTGTTCCATAGTTTGCACCCTGTTTTGCTACTGTCTGCCTACCGACCGTACTATGTAATTAGTATGTGATTAGTATGTGATTAAACCTACCTAAGAATACCCTTATACTACCTTCGCAATATCTATAGTAGTGTTAAAAAAGATTTCTAATTTTCCATACCTTTTCTTTCCTCCACTGTCTTAACGACCTGCATGGAGAATAATCAGAGCCATTAACGGAGAACCATACCATACATAGAACCGCAATGTGCAATTTTGGTGCGGTTGCCCTATTTGTATGCTATTGTTACAATTGAGATACAATGCATAATGGTTAGTATGGGAATGGGGTGAGTCGGTTGGAGCAATTATGCTCTACGAAAGAAGTTGCAGTTTTTCTAAGGCGCGTAGGGTGAGGCGCGAGAGAGCGTATTGGTCGAGGTCGGATAGGGAAACGGCTATAGTATCGCCGATAATAGGCAAGGCGGGTACTTGCAAACAGAAGAAACGCGTATGGAGGCGTTGATGGCTAAGGATATGGGTGAAATCAAGCACTAGTAGGTCTGAGGTTTGCGTGGCGTTTTGTGTAGTACTTTGTATGGCGGATGGGACTGTAGGTTGCGTAGTGGTGTGTAGGGCTTGCGTGGCTTCGGCGGTATCGAAGAGATGGTCTGTTTCGATAAGGGGAAACTCATACAGGTGTTGCCAGATGTCTTTGTCGGTGCGTTTGTGGAGGAGGGTGCTGTAGGCGGAAGCAGCGGTTGTAGCAGAGAGGTTATTTTTGTCGGTCGGGGTGCTGCTTACCACGATTTGGTTGGGGCAGAGGCAGATGAAATAGTTGAGGTAGCGATCGCGCAATGTGGGGCGCGGTTTGCGCACGGGTAGCAGTGTGGCGGTGTGGTGTTGGTCAGCCAAGCAGAAGGCAGCCAACGGGCAGCGTGGACAGGAAGGTTCTTCGCTGCCGAGCAAGGTTAGCGACGGGGTGCAATAGAGGGCACCAAACTCCATAATAGACGAGTTGAAAAGGCGTGCGTTTTGTTGGTCGAGCAAGTCATCGATGAGGTGGTGGAAGTGCTTTTTGCCTGCGTTGGTATCGAAAGCGATGTCGCAGTCGTACAGTCGTGCCACCACGCGGTACACATTGCCGTCCATAGCGGGGTAGGGGCGGTTGTAGGCAAAGGAGGCAATGGCTCCTGCGGTGTAGTCGCCTACGCCGGGGAGTTGCCTAATCTGCTCAAAAGAAGTAGGAAAGGGCAGCCAACCCTGCGCGACAATCATCTTTGCCGCTTTGTGGAGGTTGCGTGCTCGTGAGTAGTAGCCGAGGCCTTGCCAATAGCGCAGGACCTCGTCTTCCTCGGCTGCTGCAAGCGTTGCTACATCGGGGAAACGCTCCGTAAAACGCAGGTAGTATTCCATACCTTGCACGACGCGTGTCTGCTGCAAGATAATCTCTGAGAGCCAAATCTTGTACGGGTCATCGGTCTCGCGCCACGGCAATACACGGTGGTACTGTTCGTACCATCGATATAGCGCACGATGAAGCGAGTCGATGTGGGTCATAGATGTGATGGGAGACGCTATAAGACGCTACTAATCAGCGATATAGCGTTGTTGCGTTTAGAGTTTCTCGCCCAAGTGGCGTGCGAGCGAGAACTGGAACTCCAGTCCGCCTCCCTCGCGGTTGAGCGCGGTGATGGTGCCTCCGTGGAACTGCACGGCGTGTTTGACGATAGATAGTCCCAGTCCGGTACCGCCTAACTTACGGCTGCGCCCTTTGTCCACGCGGTAGAAACGCTCAAAGAGGTGGGGCAGGCACTCTTGCGGAACGCCGGGACCGTTGTCGTAAACAGAGAAATAGATGTAACTCGGTGCTTGCCCCGTGCACTCAATATGTATCTGCACGCCTTTGCCGACATGGCTCAAGGAGTTGTCCACGATATTGCGGAAGATAGAGTAGAGCAGGGTATAGTTGCCCGAGATGATGATATGGTCGGGGACATGGTAGGTAATCTTAGCCCCCAGTTCCTCTACACGCGGACTGACATCTTCCACCACATTCTTCACCACCGAACTGAGTTCCAACTCAAGACGGTCGTATAGTTGGGTATTGAGGTCGAGTTTGTTGAGCATAGAGATGTCTTCGACCAGGTTACTCAACCGCCCTGCCTGCTGGTAGGCACGCTCTAAGAACTCGTGCTGTTGCTCGGCGTTCATCTCGGGGTGGAGCAGGATGGTCTCCAATGCACCCAAAATACTGGCAACGGGGGTTTTCAGTTCGTGGGAGATATTCTGTGTCAGTTCCAACCGCTGTTGCTCGCGTGCTTTCATCACACGCCGTTCGCTCCACTGGTGGTAGATGATGAAACTCAGTCCGCCCAAGAGGACAAGACAAACGATGATAACGATGGTGATAGTCATATTATTTCGTTTATTTGTTTATAGGTTGATTCGTTAATTAGTTTATAGGTTGATAAGTTTATTTGTTGATGGGTTTATTCGTTTATTGTTTTTATGGTCGCCAGATGTAGCCGAAGCCGGACTTTGTTTGGAGGTGTTCGGCATAGGTACCAATCTTACGCCTAAGGTGCGTAATATGGACATCTACCGTGCGTTCCAACACATACGCGTCGTCGTGCCAAACGGCAGTAAGCAGTTGCGCACGGGAGAGCATCTGCCCTTGGTGTGTCAGCAGGAAAGAGAGCAGTTCCAATTCCTTGCGGGTGATACTTACAGGTGTGCCATCTATGGTGAGCGACTTATCACGATGATTGATGACGATACCTTGATAGGTGAGTGTATCGGCTGTTTGCGCCTTGGTGTTTCCTCCGGTGCGCTTGAGTACTGCCGCCACTCGTGCCAGTACCTCTGTGATACGAAACGGCTTGGTGATATAGTCATCCGCGCCCAGTTGGAACCCTTTGAGGACATCGTTCTCGCCTCCGAGGGCGGTAAGGAAGATAACAGGCATAGTCATCAGTCCCTCGTTGCGGAGATAGGCTGCCATCTGTGTGCCAGACATACCGTCGAGCATGATGTCGAGCAAGATGAGATCGGGCGCAGAGGTGCGCACCAAGGGAATAGCCTCTTCGGCGGAGTGGGCGATAAGAGTCTGATAACCTGCTGTTTGCAGGCTATAAGACAGAATCTGACAAATATCGTCTTCGTCATCTACTATCAGAATGCGCGACATAAAAGAGGTGTTAAGAGCGAGTTAATAATCTATTTTTACGGCTGCAAAATTACTTCTTTTTCGTGATATGCACAAACTTCGGACAGGTTCTTAATAATTTCTTCACAAAATCTACACTTTTTCTTTACAAAATCAGCGTACTTTTGCAGCGAAAAATGAATCAGATATAGTATGAGTACGATTTACTTAGTGATGATTGTATTTCTTTTTGCGCTGGCAATCATCGACTTATGGGTGGGAGTGAGCAACGATGCCGTTAATTTTCTGAACTCGGCAGTGGGTAGCAAGGTGGCTTCTCTCAAAAAGATTATCTTCATTGCCGCCATCGGTGTCTTCGTAGGTGCGGCAGCAAGCAACGGAATGATGGATATAGCCCGCCATGGTATCTTCCGTCCGGAGCAGTTCTCATTTGAAGAGATAATGTGTATTTTTATGGCAGTGATGCTCACCGATGTTATTCTATTGGATGTGTTTAACTCGCTGGGTATGCCTACGAGTACGACCGTATCGCTGGTGTTTGAGTTGCTAGGCGGTACCTTCTGTTTGGCTTGTATCAAGATAGCGGGCGACTCGACGGGTGCGCTGAATTTCTACTCCTTATTAAATACAGGTAAGGCGCTGGAAGTGATATTAGGTATCTTCCTTTCGGTAGGTATCGCGTTTGTGGTAGGTACGGTGGTACAATGGATAGCGCGTTTGATTTTTACCTTCAATTACACAGCGCGTCTGAAGTATTTTATCGGTATCTTTGGCGGACTGAGTATCACCGCCATTCTCTATTTCGTGTTAATCAAGGTGTTGGCGAAAAGTCCGCTTGTACCTGTGGGTGTAAATGAATGGATAGATGCGAATACAGGGGCTTTGATGGGTATCATCTTCGTAGGCAGCACGCTGCTGATGGAGGTGCTCTACTTGCTAAAAGTAAATGTATTCCGCATCATTATCCTTTTTGGTACATTCGCTTTGGCGATGGCTTTTGCGAGCAACGACCTTGTCAATTTTGTGGGCGTTCCGCTTGCGGCTCTGTCGGCTTATCAAGACTATGCCGCCTCGGGTGCCGACGCCTCGACATACCTGATGTCTGCGCTCAATGAGCCGGCAAAGACTTCTATTTTCTTCTTGCTCGGCGCGGGTATCATCATGGTGATTGCGCTCACCAAATCGAAAAAAGCGCAGAATGTGGTGCAGACCTCGGTGAATCTCTCTCGGCAGGCAGAAGGGGATGAGATGTTCGGCGGGAGCCGTGTGGCAAAGAGTATTGTGCGTGGTGCGAATAAACTGTCGGCCGCGATGGAGCATATCACGCCGGTGCCGGTGCGCCGGTGGATTGACTCGCGCTTTAACAAGGATGAGGCTATCTTGGCTGACGGTGCGGCGTTCGACTTGATTCGTGCTTCGGTGAACCTGGTGATTGCGGGTTTGCTTATCATCATGGGTACTTCGCTCAAGTTGCCGCTCTCGACCACTTATGTTACTTTCATCGTGGCTATGGGTACCTCGTTGGCAGATAGGGCTTGGACGCGTGAGTCGGCTGTGTATCGTATCACGGGTGTGCTGTCGGTGATAGGCGGTTGGTTCATCACGGCGGGTGTGGCTTTCCTCACTGCCGGGCTGGTGTGCTTGATATTCCATTGGGGTGGTATTGCAGCGATGATTGTGCTGATTGTGGCAGTGGTGATCATATTGATAGTGAGCAATATACGCTCATCGAATCCGAAAGATGAGCAGAATGCACCATTGGAGCAATGCTATATGAAGATGCTCTCTACACAAGACAGCACCGAGATGTGGCAACTGCTGCGTGAGCACCACCAATTAGCATCGGGCAGTATGCTCCGGCAGACGCGCGATATATATGTCGGTACCTGCCATGCCTTTGAGCAGGCCGACCTAAAAGCCCTGCGCACGGCGTGCAAACGATTAGACGACTTGCAGCAATGGAAACGCAAGAGCCGTTCGCGCGAACTGATGGCTCTGCGACGGATAACACCTACTTTTGTATTAGAGAAGAATACTTGGTTCCACCTCGGGTCGAATGCAGGCGAGCAGATGCTCTACGGTTTGAAGCGTATCGCCGTGCCGTGCCGCGACCATATCGACAGCGGTTTCCGCCCATTACCCGAAGACCTCTGCCGGGAACTGCACCTGATTGCTCAAGAGACTGCCGATTACTATGAGAAAGCATTGCAGGTCTATACCCAGCCCGAACCCGCCGTGCGTGCGCTGCTGGCGGAGATAGAGGACTCGAAACAGCACCTCTCTGCGCTCCGTAAGAAACACTTGGATAGGCTGACAACCGCCTCGGAGGCTGACCGAGAGGTGCTACCACAGCAGACGGCGTTGCTCTACCTAAATATCATCCAAGAGAGCCAGCAACTCCTCTCCGAACTGCGCCATTTCCTACGCGCCTATATGCACTTTATGGAATAAAAGTTCTGCTACATACGATAATGTGCCACCGCCGCCGACAGTAGATGCTGCCTGCGGCGGTGGTTGTTATATGATATGGGGATAGTCTTGTCCTTCTACCGTAATTGGCTTGGTGATAGAGGCTACCGATTGGCGGAGTCGATGAGGATAGTAACGGGGCCTGAGTTGATGAAATCGACCTGCATATCTGCGCCGAAATGGCCTGTGGCGACCTGCAAACCGTACACCTCGCGCAAGGATTGGTTGAAATAGTCGTAGAGAGGTTGCGCTTGCTCGGGGCGTGCGGCTTGAATAAACGACGGACGGTTTCCGTGGCGCACATCCCCGTAGAGCGTGAACTGGGAGATAGAGAGTATAGAGCCGCCTATGTCTTTGATACTGAGGTTCATCTTGCCCGCTTCGTCCTCAAAGACACGCAGTTGCGCCACTTTCTTGGCAATATAATCGGCGTCCTCGCGGCTGTCGGTATGCGTGATACCCACAAGGAGCATAAAACCTTGGTCGATACTGCCTACCACCTCGGAGTTTATCCGCACGCAGGCACGGGTGGTGCGTTGTACAATCACTCGCATATAGTCGGTTGTTTTTAGAAAACTGAAATATGCTGCAAAGTTACGCTTTTTCGGGTAGATATGCAAATCATGGTTCTCCGCTAATGTTTTTGGTTCTCCATTAATTGCCATATAAAAAGTCGTTGCGTGGAGGACAAAGAACATATAATTACCATATAATTAGACATATAATTACTACGCCAATGTTTTGGTTCTCTACTTGATGCAATCTTGATGCATATCTTTGCGTAGAAAGGGCGGCGAACAAAAATAGTTTGCATATTCCAATAAAAAACACTAACTTTGCAGTCGTTTTATAAATAGGGAGAGTAGGGTATGTTGCCAATAGATTTTATCGATAGTATGCGTCAGCAGTTGGGCTCGGAAGCCGATGACCTGTTTCGTGCCTTGGAGACGGAGCCGCCAACGAGCATTCGTCTGAATACGAAGATGGATGTGCTGACTTTTGATGCCGACACCCAAGAGGTGCCGTGGCATTTGGACGGCTACTACCTCTCTGCCCGCCCACAGTTCACGCTCGACCCTCTTTTTCATGCCGGTTGCTACTATGTACAGGAAGCCGCATCGATGTTCGTGCAGCAAGCCCTGGAGCAGTATGTGGCTAAGGACAGTATCGTGCTTGACCTCTGTGCCGCACCCGGCGGCAAATCGACTCTTATCAGCGAGTATCTCGGCGATGAGGGGCTGTTACTGAGCAATGAGGTAGTGCGTCAGCGTGTATTTATCCTATCGGAGAACATACAGAAATGGGGCAACGGCAACACGGTAGTTACGCACAACACGCCTGCCGAATACGGCGAGCAGTGTGCCAATCTATTCGATTGTATTTTGGTGGACGCGCCTTGCTCGGGTGAGGGTATGTTTCGTAAAGACCTCACTGCCCGCGATGAGTGGAGCCTGCAGAATGTAAAGATGTGTGCCGAGCGGCAACGCACTATCCTTGCCGATGTGTGGGACGCGCTCAAACCCGGCGGCATACTTATCTATTCGACTTGTACTTTTAATACGGTGGAGAACGAGCAGAATGTAGAATGGGTGGCAGAAATGCTCGGGGCGGAGGTGCTACCGCTGCAATACGACCCTGCATGGGGTATCGCTCAAGGGACGGCGGGCTATCATTTCTACCCTCATAGAACTAAGAGCGAGGGGCTGTATATCTGCGTATTGCGCAAAGACGAGGTGGATTTTGCGCCCTTCAAAGCCAAGGCATTGAAGAAAGGCGCCGCGCCTGCCAACTACGAGAAACAGATGCGTATGTGGCTCAACCACCCCGACCGCTGGGCAATACGCCAAAACGACCGATTCGCTACGGCTTATCCCGCTAAGTATAAAGAGTTGATTGATTTCTTCTCTGCCCGTTTTACTTGTATCTCCACCGGTTTCGGTTTGGGCGAGGAGCGCGGTAAAGGTATTGTGCCGCAGCATAGCCTAAGTATGACGAAAGACTTCCGCAAGGAAGCCTTTCCACAACTGGCACTCACTAAGGAGCAAGCCTTGAGTTATCTGCGCACGGAGGCACTTAACCTCGATTTGAGCGGTCTGCCGACCGGCGTGGTGCTTTTGACTTACGAGGGTGTTGCCCTCGGTTTTGCGAAGAATGTCGGTGCCCGCCTGAACAACCTTTACCCGAATGAGTGGCGTATAAGGCGTCTGTAGGGGCTTCGCCTAACGATTCGGGCAGAGCCAACCGCTCGATGGGTTTCTTTAAGAATCGTTCTATCTTCTGAAAATAGCGTGCATCTTCGGGGCTGACTAAGGTTACGGCCTCGCCTTTGTTCTCAGCGCGTGCCGTGCGCCCGATACGATGGACATAGTCCTCTGCATCGCGGGGCACATCATAGTTGATGACTAACGGGATGTCGTCCACATCGATACCGCGCGAGATGATGTCGGTAGCCACTAAGACATCCACTTTGCCGTTGCGGAAGTCGAGCATGACCTCGTCGCGCTCTTTCTGCTCGAGGTCGGAGTACATCGCCCGCGCATCGATATGCTTGGCGCGCAAAGCCCGCGTGAGGTCGCGCACTTTCTGCTTCTTGCTGACAAACAGGATTACTTTCTTTAGGTTGCGACCCTCCAATAGGTGCTGCACCATAGCGGTCTTCTGCGCCTCGTAGAGCATGACTGCCATCTGGTGTATCGTTTCGGGCGGGCGTGAGACGGCTATCTTGACCTCTACGGGGTCGTGCATGATAGCGCGTGCCAACTGCCGAATCTTATCGGGCATGGTGGCGGAGAACATAATCGTCTGCCGCTCTTTGGGCAGGCGATTGACGATAGCCATGATGTCGTCGTAGAAACCCATGTCGAGCATTCGGTCGGCCTCATCGAGGATAAAATACTTCACGCCGGAGAAGTCCACATCGTAGATATTTAGTTGGCTGAGTAGTCGCCCCGGGGTGGCGATGACGATGTCTGCGCCTTTTTGCAGACCCGTTACTTGCGTACCCCATGCGCCACCGTCGTTGCCACCATAGATAGCCACCGACGAGAACGGCACATAGAACCCGAAGCCCTCCATCTGCTGGTCGATCTGCTGCGCCAACTCGCGTGTGGGCGCCATGATGATAGCGTTCAGTTTGTCGGGGTCGTGGTGGTCGTAGGCGAGGTTGGTGAGAAGCGGAAGGATATATGCCGCCGTCTTGCCCGTACCGGTCTGCGCACACGAGATGACATCTCGGCCGTCTAAGATAACGGGGATCGTCTTTTCTTGCACGGGTGTACAAGTATCAAAGTGCATATCCCACAGTGCGTCTAACACATCGTCGGATAGTGCTAATTCGTCAAAATACATAGTTTTGTAGGTAGTAACATCAGCAACGGATTGCCTATATATTAAAGTTGTTATTTCTCCCAGCCGTCGAATATCTCGGGTCCATATACATTGTTCTCATCGGCATCGTGCAGGGGTGTCCATATCTGCGCAAAGAATGGGTTTTGGCGTGCCACCTTGTCCCAATGCCACGGGCGCGGGTTGGGTTCATCTCTGTACGGCCACGGCATACACTCCGGGCACCAGTGTCCGCCCAGGAGTATGACGCGCGGTGAGGCGGTGAAGCGGTGTCCTTCGGCGCATTCCCACTCTAAGGGGGTGTCCCAATCGCCTTGCACCATCTCGGTGGATAGACATTTGCCTCCGCGGAAGGCTGCGGCTTTCTGCATATCCTCGATAGTGAAGAGCGAACGGGGTTTCTGCTCGTCGTAGCCGTGGTCGAGCGTGATAGCCTCTTCGCTGTTGTGGCTGAGGTCGATATGCTTCCAGTCGGGAATGGCATTGTATGCCTCTATGCTGCCGTAGTAGGCGTGGATACGCGGCTCGATATGGTTCTTAATCCACCACTGTGTGCCATGCTCTTTGGAGTACGCCATAGCCCGCATCGCCAACTTAACGATGTGCGGCACGAGTTTGGCTATTTTGGTCTTGGAGGCGAACTTGATGGCACCGGGGATACTGTCTGCTTTGGCCATTTGAGCAAAATACTCGTGTATAGGAATGTTGGCGCGGAAGTGCAGGTAGTTCTCCAGGCGGTCGCCGTCTGCATACCACATTCCGTGGAAGTTGCGGGTGGTGAACCACTTGGTATCGAATATCTGCTCGGGGCGCGGGCAGCCTGTAGCCTCTAAGATCAGTCGCTCAAACTCGTAATTATTGATGCGGTATTCCTTGCCGGAACCGATGTTGTAGTAGTTGTTCCAAAAGTCGTCGGGTACTTCCTCGCGGCATACACGCTCAAGCAGTCGCCCGCTGTCCTCTACGGTAGCCCACTCCAGCACGCCGCGGATAGGCACATGGAACATTATCGGGTCGTAGTTTTTGAATATAGCGGGGTAGAGAATGCCCGATTGGCGCAGGCTGACCCAACGGCGTATGGGCGAGTTGGTGATGATCCATTCTCCGGCAGCTTTGGTCAGCCCGTAGTGGTCGTATGCCGATACGCATATCGGGTCGCCCGTGCGCCCCCAGTGCAGGGGCTCGCGGCGGTCGCCCATCTGCGCTACACTGCCTATATAGACTACGCGGGGTTGCTTGTCGCCCTGTGCCAAGACGGCATCGCGGATGTAGGTGGCAGCCGTGATGTTGGTCTTGCGGGTGGCGGTGGGGCGATAGTCGGCCTGCGGAGATACCATACCGCCTACATGCAGCACGATGTCGCTGCCGCTGACGCCACGCAGGATGTCGTCGTAGTTGGTCAAGTCGCCCCAAACGATTTCTACTTTATCTGCCAGCGGTGCCAATAAAGTTTTGTTTTTTTGGCTTGCCCGCGCTAAGATACGCAAGGTATATCGATCGGGATAGCGAAGTATCTCTTGCATACCCGCATACCCCATAGTGCCTGTAGCACCCGTTAAGAAAACAGTCTGTTTCATGTATGTTAGTCTTTGTTGAATTGCCACAATGCGTGGCAGAAACGATTAGCGCACAAAGTTACTGCTTTTTTGCCAAATACGCAATAGCGGTTGCCACAAAGCACCTATCTGCGCCGCTTGCAGACATAATTTTGCGCTATCTTTTCAACCTTAGTTATTCCTTGTTGGGTATGTCTATTTTTCTCAATTCTGTACTATACTTTTTTGCGAAAAAGTATCAAATCTTAAGATTCTTTTTTTGAGAGGCTTATTAGGTGTATGTATGTGATATATAGGAACAATCGCCCTACCACTACCCTAGCACTAATTGCTTTTGTAACGCTTCTATAAGTGTCGTTTATTAAGATTTGCTCTGCTGTAGTGGGGTGCAGTGGTGGTACTAAAATGATGCATTTTTTGCTTAAGATTGTACTGCTGTATGTGTTTTGCAAGTGTTGTAAAGGAGTCTTTTTAGCGTTAATTACATTTTTCTTGCAAGAGTAAAAAATAAGTTGTATCTCTGCAGCGCGAAACCCACAATGTTGTGTCTGCGTTTTGTAGGGGAAACAACGGTTGTATGTTGTCCTTATGCGAGCAGATATTTGCGGAGCGGATTTGGCAGACATATTATTTGGCGTTATTTGGCGCTGTGTTCTGATGTATTGAAATCTCGCAAGTTTCTAATCGTCAACAGAATACTGCAACGATTGACGCCCGCGGAGTGTAAGTATTCTGCTCGTTTTGTCGTACACTGTGCGTGTGCGGTGTGTATCCGAAAGGGTATATGCTCGGTGCGCAGGAGATGACAAAATAGGCGCTTCTTATGTTGGCGTGGGTTTCGCGTTGCTGATTCTTTTGGCGATAGGCAATGCGAGAGCCTCAATACATGGAGTCGGCAACAAAATCGAACTCCACGCCTTTTTTGTGTCTTCTATCTAATCAATAACTAAAAAACAAATCCTTGGTAGCGGAGTTCATACCAAGCAAAATTATTTTTATATGAAAGAAAAAGTAGTAAAAAGACTGTCTGACCTTGGAGAAAAGGAACAAATCTTTCTCAGAAGAACAGTTTCCGAAGAGTTTGAGAAAAAGGGCAAGTTAGAGAATGTAGAAAAAATCTGCAAGATTCCACACAATGAGGATTTTCATACCTTGTTTGGAAACTATGTAGTTGTGTACAATGATGGTTATGTTGAGGACTTCACTGTTCCTAAACTTTGACGCCTTATTGTCTGTCTTACAAAGTCGTTGAATGTGTAAAGTGATTTTTTAAGAGATTGCAAGGTAGCCTCTGGTATTTTTCTCGAAGTTACCTTGCTTTCTTGCAAATGCTCAAAAACTTATGAAAAATAGAATTTTAGCAATATGTATGGCTTTCTTTGCCATCACAACTCTCTATGCAGATAGTTACAGTAATTTTTATGTAAATGATATAGGGTACAGATTTTTAAATTATTATATCACGAAAGGAGATAGCCTATTGCAAGCAGTCGCAGTATCACAATATTTTGGTTATTCTACAAGTGTAAATATTCCAGATACAGTCATTTTTGACGGAATAACTTATCCTGTAAAGGAGATTTGGGGTGATGCTTTTACTGATTGCAGTAATTTGACCTCTATCACTATCCCTAATAGTGTATGGCGTATAGTTTCGGCTTTTAAGGGTTGCAGTGGGCTGACTTCAATCACTATTCCGAGTAGTGTAACGAGTATAGGTAGTGCGGTGTTTGGCGGTTGCAGCAGGCTTGATACCGTGATATGGAATGTGAAAAATTGTCAGGGGTGGAGCCAATACAAAGATTCGCCTTTCTATGTCGAGAATGGGGAAAGTAGTATCAGTTCGTTTATTTTTGGAAATGAGGTGGAGAATGTACCTGATTATCTGTGCTATGGATTGAATAAACTGACCTCGGTTACTATCCCTAATAGTGTGCAGACTATAGGCTATCGTGCTTTTGAGAATTGTAAGTACTTGGAAGAAGTGTCGTTCGGTACGGACATTGAGGAGATTGGCGAAAACGCATTTGCCGGCGATGAGCGTATTTATTCAGTCGGACATCAAGTATTCTCATCAAATGAAAGAAGCCGCTTACCGGCTTCTTGAAGAGACTTTTAGAAGAAATTAATTTTTTGGCACGGAGGCACTTACGTTTAGCCTGCACTCTTTGGCAGAATATTTCCTCAAATCGTAAAGATATTCGAGCGAATACTTCTGCCAGAGACGCTCAGAAGGACGAAGGAGTTTCGTTTTTTTGTGCAATTTGACGCAGCATGGCTTCTCGCAAGGTCTGGTTAATTCTTGTTTGATAACCTTTTCCCTGTAATTTGAACCAATTTAATACATCTGCGTCAATGCGTAGAGAGACTGATTTTTTTACGGGCCTATAAAATTTTCCCCGAATAGCGTTCTCCCAATCTTTTGGGTCGGTTGGCGGTATATCGGAATAATCAATATCCTCATCTCTGATATTTTGAAGCCGCTGAAGTTCTTCAGCAGTCCAAGGTTTTGCGTCTGAAGACTTAAAAAATACTTTTGTCATAGGCTTTCCTTTCTTTTCTATCAGCTTTTCTTGCGCTAATTATTCTGATTTCTTCGGTGTAAAGGCAATCTTCGGTGTTTGTCCGCAATGTGTAGACAACAAGTAAGATCAATATTTCACCTACCATTCCGATGGTTTGCCATCTTTCTTCTCCGTTTTCTATTCTTTCAACTCTCGATAATGCGTGGGGATCTGAAAAAACATCAGATGCCTTTTCAAACGAAATTCCGTGTTTTTTCACATTTATTTCATTCTTAGCATCATCCCAAGTGAACAAACGTTCAATTCCAGGTTCAATTAGTAACATCATTTTTGCATATACAGATTTGTAGTTCAATAAATTATTTATCGTTTATGCGTCAATTGATGTCTATTTCAACTTTTGTTTTTTGTTGAAGGTTCGAAAAATAGAAAGGGCTTCCGACGGTTGTCCATCGGAAGCCCCTATCCTGTCGCACCCTAACCGTCCTGTGACGGATAGGGCCTCAGAACATTATGCGGGATTCTTGGCAGCGTTTACACCGGCGATACGACCGTATGTAAAGATGTCAGCCATTGCGTTACCGCCGACACGGTTGGTGCCGTGGATACCGCCTGTGACTTCACCAGCTGCGTAGAGACCGGGGATGACATTGCCGCGGCGGTCAATGACCTGAGCGTCTTTGTTGATGATCACGCCGCCCATCGTGTGGTGACGTTTCATCGTGACGCGACCGGCATAGAACGGAGCCTTGATGATCTTGTTGACCAGGACGCCTTCGGCTCGACCAAGAGGATCTTTCTTAGTTTCAACAGCTTTGTTGTACGTGTCGACTGCTTCTTTCAGGTTGTTTGCAGGAACACCGATCTTCTTAGCCAGATCTTCAATAGAGTCGGCGTAGTAGAGCGTGCCTGCCTTCAGAGCGGCTTCGTTTTCAGGTCCTTTGGAGTTCTTCTGTTGTTCAAAACCGTCAGCATCAACGATTGTCCAAGCGATAGCCTTCGGCTGATCAAGCATGGCGTCGCGTAAAACGTCACGTCTTGCGTCTTCCTTGATGAAACGCTTGCCGTCAAGGTTTACGAAGAGGAAACGGTCAACGTGTGTGAAGAGGTTAGGTGCATGCTTTTCTCCGGGAACACCGCCGGGAATGCACTGAATGTAGTCCAGACCGCGGGTGCCGGCACCGATATCGATCAGGTCGGTTAAGACGTCGCCGGTGGCGCCGGGATGATTAGTGGTACCAAGCTGACCCATACGAGGATCGGAAATTGCGGTCAGTCTGTCATTGGCCGCGAAACCGCCGGCGGCAGCAACAACGGCATTTGTAGCGCGCAGATAAAGAGTCTTTCCGCCTTTCTGTTCAACTTTGACACCGAGAACGCGACCGCTTAACTGATGTTCGCGGATGATTTCAACAACGCGTGTGTTGTAGAGGATAGGAATGTCTTCTTTCTTGCAGACTTCAAGAAGAGCTTTAATGTAGGCGCCGCCTCTCGGGCCGATCGGATTACGGGCGCGTTTATAAAGACCGCCGTAGATCTGATAGATGTGATCCTGGAATTTGACGCCGTGGTCTTTGAGCCACTGAACGCTTTCAGGAGCTTTTTCTGTGAGCTGGTGAACCAAGACAGGGTCGCCGCGTCCGTCACCGGCAACCAGAGTCTGTTCAGCATGAAGTTTGGGAGAGTCGGTAATGCCGGCTTTTTCGTAATCGGCTTTAATAGCTGCATTGAATCCGCCGCCGGCACCGATCACGATGACGTTATAAGT
>ENA-UEQL01000786-UEQL01000786.1-human-gut-metagenome-genome-assembly--contig:-NODE-786-length-22854-cov-10.118453_pt1 | contig 22854 bp, 17 predicted proteins | sample MGYA00242905_ERZ507926 | MGnify/ENA primary metagenome ERZ507926 (study PRJEB26167, sample SAMN06115531) | human gut metagenome | host: Homo sapiens | place: China:Henan | collected 2015-09-09...
TTGTCAGGGCGCTTCGTCAGAAAGATATAGGCGTGCTGGGGATTGCTGCTGATCCGCTCGAAAATTTCTGCGTTCCAAACGGATTCCATTTAGGCATCCGCTATTTTTGACTGTAATTCTCCATAATGACATATATAATTTCCCTTTCTGTTTAATTTATTTTGAGAGGTTTATTTTAAGGCACTTGTGCGACATTTTGAGACTTCCACAAAAACTTTTAATTCAAAAAATCGTCTTTTGGCCAAATCGACCAAATAAAAGCGCATAACCAAGCCAATCCCGTCAACCCAAAAATATTCAGTAGAAGAATAAGCCACCTATAAGTATGCTTACGCTTAAATGCTATAAATACCGGCAGAAAATACAAAAATATAGAGAGTGCAAAAAATAGGAATATAATAAATTCGCCCATTGCCCAATAATAACAAAAAAGCGCGACAAAACTTGCCGCGCTTTAAAGAATGCTGCCTAATTATCGTTTTTTAATGTTCCAAAGTCACTTCGTCAAATAGTACATTAAGCATTTCTTTTTTATGCTTATTTATAGCATCTTCATTCCACGCTTTGGTTTCCAACATTTCTAGCATTTTGGACAGTTTTATGCTCTGTTGAGATTTTGATGCTTTCCAAATATCTCTTTTTGCCAATGGAAGGAGATTGTTTAACCGTGAATTCATATCCGATGTAATCAGGCACAAATTGCCAAATGAATTTACATTTTTTATAGATTCTCCGCTTATCGGATTTTGTGGATAGAAATGTTCAACAGAATCTCTATATGTGAATTCAAAATCTTTATCTTTTCCCTTTTTCTATAATTTATAATCTAACAAATTAAATATGAAATTGGGAACGTATGTGCCTTTGTCAAAGGCTTTAAAATCATTAGGTTTGACACTATCAGCATTTTCTATACCAGCGTGTTTATTTCTTCTTTCATTCGCGTAAGCTTCCAAGAATTTTATATAATTATCTGCCACTATATTATACCATTGTGAAAGACAATCTGAATTATTGCAATATACATCACACCATAAATTAATAGAGCATGGTTGTTCAGTCAAATACTTTAGGACATCAAACAGCCAAGACTTATAACTATAATTTGGAAATGAAACTTCAAACATAGACAAGAGCATAAGTATTTGCTTGTTCTTTGAATCGTCATCAAAGGTATTTTTAAGATCCTCTTTTCCATTTTCTTTACTTAAAGAATTTAGAATCCACTTCCCTGAGGATAATTCGCGTTTTAACACATAATTGTCAAATAAAAATCTTGCCGTTAACAATTTTTCAAAAAATTTTTCAACAAGCAAGTGATCTTTTAATTTTTTGTCAAATTCATCCAACAATTTTTTATCGTCCAATACTGTTTTATCATCCATTAGTTTTAGAACCAACAGCAGAAAATTGGGGAAATCAATTATAGACCTATAGCGATCTTCTGCGATATTATCTTCTTGGCTATTATTCTGTCCATTATTATTTCCAGGTTTACAGTCAGCATTTTTTATAACGTCTTCTATTGTGAAATTTCCTGTTTTGTTTTCTTGATTATTAGTTTTTAACCTCTTAGGGCACAGATATTTTCCCATATCAGAGCAAGCATCCCATATCCTGCTATAAAACTCTATTGTGCCAGTGTTGTCTTTTCAACTTTTTGTGCTTGTGCCTTATCATCCACCTTTTTATTTTTGTCTAAATTCGCAATATTATCAAAATTCGCCTGCTTGAAAATTTTCAAAGTCATAATATTTTTGGCATAATTCAAAACAAATTCCGTCAACGGTATAGCTAAACCAGCCAAAGCAAGAGCAGCTTTTACGGGCATGATTTTTTTATTATTACTAATAGCTTTATTTTTCAAAAGGATAGGTGCTGGAATTGAAACTTGAGATTTTAAATCTTTTGGAAGTTTTTTAGAGAAAATATTTCTAAAAACTTTTTCGCCTAACAATGCGGGGAAATAATAAACTAAAATAGACTCAGTAAATTCCAAGAACGAATTTTCTGCCAATTCAGCCTTGCTACGAGCAAATACAACTTTAGGCAGTAAACACGTTGCACAATCTTGAATAAATTTTATATGAGATAATCCTGCTCCACCTTCTTGAATGGAGCAAATTTTACTTGCTGTTTTTAACCCTAAACCAATTTTTCCAGAATTTGTAAATGACGGAGTATTGCTATTTATTTTTCTAATTTCCATAAGTAATTTCCTTTTTTAGATAAACTGACAACAAAAAATGACCTGAACACACAAGATCAGGTCATTTATAATTAAACTTAATTTATAAAATTATCAGCTCTAACGCCAACTCAAAAGACCTGTCTTATTCAACAGGCACCACCAAGATTGAGTGTTTAAATTTGAATTTAGCATTAAAATTACTTTTCCTTTATCTACGAGCTTTATGCTAACACGCATATTATAAAAAATCAACAAAGAACTTTTTGCGAGATTTAATAGCAAAAAATTTTTCCTTCACGTTTTCTTGCAAAAGTAAAATAGGATAAATAACAAATGATATATAACGTTACCTCTAAAATAATGCCCAATGCTAAATTACCCCTTGACTATGTAAAAAACACATTTGATAAAAGGAATAAAATAGCAAAACAAAAGAGCATAGAGTTTTATAAAAATATTACAAACGAATGTAAGGATGGGGTTTATTCAATTTCTAGGATTAGAAAATGTATAGATAACCTTTTTGCCCCAAATAAGATTAACTACACAATCAAGAGCGAAGAAAGAGAGCAATTTAGTGGCTCAATTGCTAATATCCTATCTGTCGATAAAGAAAAACAAATTCTACAATATGATGGGATTGCTCTTTTCTTACCACTTAAAAAGAACAAAACTGAAGTTGAAAATAAATACACTTTATTCCACGAAGTCAGACATATGATTGACTACCTTTACAATCCAAAAGTAAAAATGCACAGAATAAATAATCTTATAAATAATGAAGGATATTCCAACGCAACAGATTATATTAATAAATTTTTTATGGAAGAAATTTCCTCCAAAACAAACATGAAAGAGTTTAGAAAAGAAGCAAGTGACCTCATAGATATCTTGCCAAGAGATGTAGCGATAGAAACACTACAAAAAATCAGATCACATTTGATAACTGAAATTAACGCATATAGCGATGAAATTCATTTTAGATTTAAAGGCATCAAAAACATTGACGACTTTATAGATGCTTTAAACCTTAAACTCAGCTACAAACTCAATTTTAAATTTGAAGACAAATTAAAGTTTGCAAATAAAAAACTTAACGCATTACTCAAAGAAGAAAGGGCATCACTAAAAAAACAATTTGATTAATCAACAGAGAAAATCTCTCTAATATCATCCATTGTAAGCGATTTTGTAATATTTCTATCTACGGAAATTACGCTATCAACAAGGTTTCTCTTAATTGTTTTAAGCTTTTGAATTTTTTCTTCAACTGTATTACGTGTAATAAGTCTATAAACAAATACTTTCTTTTTCTGGCCAATACGATAAGCTCTATCAGTTGCCTGATCTTCAACCGCAGGGTTCCACCATGGGTCATAGTGAATTACATAATCCGCACCTGTCAAGTTCAAACCAGTACCACCAGCTTTCAAACTGATTAAGAAAATTGGGATAGTTGGGTCATTATTAAATCTTTCAACTGCACCTTGACGGTCTTTTGTTTTACCTGTCAAATATTCGTATTTAATTCCAGATTTATCCAACCAAGCTTTCACAATATCTAACATGTCAACAAATTGGCTGAATAACAAAATACGGTGTTTTTCTGAAATAATTTCTTCCAACATAACCTTAAGTTTTTCAAACTTACCAGAAGAAATAACATTTTTAACATTATTTTTGTCATAAAGTCTTGGGTGACAACAAATTTGACGCATACGAAGAAGCGCAGAGAAAATAGACAATCTGCTTTTTTCAAGTCCATTTTGTTCAATAGATTTGAACAATTCTTCTTTTGTACTATCAAGAACTTGTAAATAGAAATCCTTTTGTTCATCAGTTAATTCACAGTACGCAATATTTTCAACTTTATCTGGCAAATCTTTCGCTACATCACGTTTCATACGACGTAAGATGAATGGATAAATCTGTAATTTCAAGCGTTTTTCAACAATTTTGTCTTGACGTTCCATAATTGGATTAACATATCTTGAATTAAAATCTGCCATTGAGAACAAGAATCCTGGCATTAAGAAATCAAATACAGACCACAACTCTTCCAATTTATTTTCTATTGGAGTACCAGAAAGAGCTAACTTATGCTGAGAGTTCAACTGTTTAACTGCTTGAGCTGTTTGAGAAGTTGCATTTTTGATATTTTGAGATTCATCTAAAATTACATATCTAAAATTAATATCTTTCAACTTAGCAATGTCACGACGAACAAGAGCATAACTAGTAATAATTACGTCGTATTCTGGGATTTTTTTGAAAAATTGTTTTCTTTCTCCACCTTGCAACTTCAAACAAGATAAAGTCGGAGCAAACTTTTGAATTTCAGATTCCCAGTTAAATACAACCGTTGTTGGTGCAATAACCAGTGTTGGCATAGGTCCGTCTTCTTCCTTCGCCTTTTGCAATACAGTCAAGGCTTGAAGAGTTTTACCTAACCCCATATCATCTGCCAAAATACCATTTAGCCCATACTTATACATGAACCATAACCAACCAAAACCTTTCAATTGGTATTCACGAAATTCAGCATTAATACCTTGAGGAAGAGTTGTTTCCTCCGCAGTTGAGAAAGTTGACATTTGTTCCCAGAACGTTTTAAATCTATCACTTAAAATCAGTTCTGCACCAAGGTTTTTAAGTTCATTAATCAAACCAGCACGATAAGTTTTGACAGTAAATCGATTGTCAGGATTTCTATAAACATCAAATGAATTGAATGATCTCATCATTGAATAAATATTTTGAGCTGGATATTCTACAAAACCTAAACTTCTAATTCTAGCATACTTTTCATCACTTTGAATTGTGTCATAAATCTCATCAAAGTCGATAACTTCATCCCCAACTTTACCATAAATTTTAATATCAAAACTATCTGGTTGTTCATCAGAGAAATCAATTTCGGCACATAATCTAAAAGGATCTTCCATAATCTTGAAAAATGACATGTCATCTTTTTCTTCAAATTTCCATCCAGAGCCAGCTTGTTTTAAATAATAATTATAAAAATCAATTGCATTTTCTTTTTCTAAGGCAAGGTTATTTGTCTGCATAGGAACAAATTTACAAGCCAAAAGCATCGCATATGCTTCATTTTCGTGTTTTATATTACGTTTAACCCAATAAATCATATCCTCATCAGGCTTTTTGATTGTAATATATGGTGGTTTTTCGTTTGTTGATTTTGAATAAGGAACTCTAACTCCGTCATATTCAAAATCCAAAGAAGCTTTCAACGATTGGTCATAATCAATACCCATTGTTACAACATTGATTGGAGGACGTTCTTCCAACATCAATTTAGAAATTTTTTCATCAATAACAACATCCATTACTTGACGAAGCTTTGGTAAATCTTCATAAATAAATTTTCCACACTCAGCATCTTTCAAATCCGTAAAAGATGATTTTGTAATATTTTGAGGGATAGATTGAATAGCAACATTTGTAGGGAAAATAACATTTTTGTATCTACCCCATTTTAAATGTCTTGAAAAATATCTAACTTCTTCAAATGGATAAACATCATCTTTGTCTGGTCTTTGCCATTCAAGAGATAACAATAATGTTCCTGCAACAGACGAAGAATTTACATATAAAACAAGTTTCCATTCATCATCCGCAAATTTCAAACGGTCTTTAGTTTTCTCGTCTAAAACTTCATCCGCTTTTGAAAGCAAAGAAAAAACTTGTCCAAATTTAGCAATTGGAATATCGTACCAACCAGCTTTTTTATCTTGTCTAGAAATCTTTAATAATTGTTGAAAGATTAGCAACTCAACTTTTTGAGAATTGTTTAAATCAAAATTAGGATCTTGCTTTTGAGCCTCAATCACACCACGCAAAATAGGTTCAATTTGACGGACAATTTTTCCTGTATCTCTTGAACGAACAAGAATAGAGAAAAAATTAGCTTTACGCTTAGGGTTAAAGTGAAAAATATAATTACCTTGAGGTTCTTCGGTTAGAGCAGTATTTTCATCTGGAAAATCAAATTCCATTCCAAACTTTGTTTCTAGCCAATCTTCATAAGCATGTTCGTTAATAGCTTTAAGTGCAACTGCAACAGAGTGTTTGCACCATTCATCTTTTAATGGGCAGCTACAACGAGCTTCGACTTTATTTTTCTTAAAAATTAAATCTGTATTGTAATGGTCTTGAAAATTACCTTTAACTTTTCCCATATAGAAATTCTTTTCAGGATAATTATCAAAGACCATGTCTTTCAAATAGTATTCATAGCCTCTACGCCAGTTTCCAGCGCCTGCTTGTTCTTTTATAAACTTGTAATTAAATTCTGTTGCTTTACTCATCGATAGAGCATATCTCTTTCTTTTTTAAGGGGACAAACTTCCAATAGAGCTAAATCTATAACCCCCTTAACCCTCACACCAAGATTATACAAGAGAAAATTAAAAAAGTAAAGGGCAGAAAAAATATCTCTGCCCATAAACTTTATTCTTTAAAGTACTTAAGAATTATAATTTTTTCATATCACCGATAGAAGTTGTTCTTGTCGTATTTTGGTATTGTTTTGCTAATTTTTCTCTTTGAGCTTGAGATAATTGTTTCACAATTTTTCTTCCGTCTGTTGTATGTGAAACCTTACTATCCCCAACTTTTATAGATACTGTTGGAGGAAGAAATTTCTTCATTGAAACAGTTTTGTCGCCAGCTTTAGTTCCAGAGCCAATAGTCTTATTATTTACACCTTGAACTTTTTCTAATGGTTTTTCTTTATCTCGTCCGATTGCCCAACGGAAACCTGCGGTTAAAGATATACCGTTACGACCGCCATTTCTTATCATTGCTTGTCCAAATGCAATAAAGTCATCCTTAAATCGTTTTTGTAGCCCTACGCCATATTCCACATATGGTTTTATGCTTGATTCTGGCAACTTAATCCCATTTGCTGATGTACTTGATTCATTCATCGCATTCCATACCATTCCAACACTTGCGTACGGTTGCCATCCGTTTTTAGTGTTAGCTATAAATCGCAAACTTGGATTTAACATAATTGAATGCATTGGAGATGATTCAATTCTCACACCTGCCGCATTTGTATAATCAAATGTTTTACCCATTGTGTAGCTCATAAACCAAACAGGCTGAATAATATATTTACCTTCTTTAAATTCAAAGTTATAACCAGTCTTTGAACCAACACCAGCAAATAGAGTTGTAAAATCTTCCTTGCCGTACATTGTATTAGTTTGCCCAGCACTAGCACCCGTACTCAAAGTCAACGCTGTCCAGAAGTCGCCTTTATAAAAAGTTTGAGTGAAACCAATCAAACCACCGTTCATTGTAGTATCAGCACCAGAATATCTTAACTGAGAACCAGTATAACCAATATAACCAGTTGTAACACCTGTCCATCCGTGTTTTAAATCTTGAAAATCACTATCAAACCCAACTAATGAACCGTAAGTTGTAGCATTTACAGCACCAGAATTTCTCAAGTTCATTTTTTCAAATGTAACATATGGTCTGAACCATCCAGCTTTATTGTTAAATTCTGGGGCAATTCCTGGGATATTGTTATTGAAATCAGAACTTAATGCGTATCTATTTTCATTGATTTTAGCAAATCTATCCATTGAAGGTAATTGAGTAAACGCATCTGCGTGTTCAAATACATAATGGAATGTTTCGTTAACAGTAGCGTTAGTACCAGCTTGAGCATTTACAGATGAACTCAATACAGATGGGTTGAAGGAATCAGCACCACTAGAGCCACCTCCACGAACAAATTGGAATTCCCCAGATTCTGGCGAATATCCTACGGTGTATTTGTATATCTTGCCCATATATTCATTTGAGCCATTATATTTTACGGTATTTGCAAATGCACTATCAGCAAAGAATACATTCGTTTGAAGTTTGTCTGGATTAGGGTCAGCCAAAACATTTAAACCATTAACGTTAATTGTACCTGTTTGAGAACCATAACTATCTGCGGTTATTTTACCCATAGTTTCAGTTGCTGGGTTAATATCAACTGAATTAATATTGATTGTTCCATCATTCACAAAAGAGTTCAAATGCAATGGAGCTAATCCCATATTGTTAATATTCATAATTCCGCTATTTATAGCTAGATTATTGTTATAGTTCAACTGAGAAGCATCATTAACATAACTTGTTACATTATTTTGAGTAATATTAGCATTTACAATTTTATTGTTGAAATATACTTCTCCTGTTTTGTCACCAGTCATTTTCAAGTTGTAGCTATTGCCGTTGATTGTATCGTTTAGGACAAATCTACCACTTGATTGGGCATCTAGAGTCAAAGTAACATCACCCTCATCCTCTGGGGTTTCCATATAGATTGCGTTTTGTTCAACTTTGCCGTCTATCTTTGCAGTGTTTCCAGTGAATAAAGAATTGTAACCATTTTTAGATACAATATTCAAATCTTTTGTTGTATAAATTGCTCCACCTTTACCATTAGCTGAAGTATTATTGATAAATGATGAATTTGTAATTGTACCAATTCCTGCCTCTGCAATCAAAGCTCCGCCATTTTCTCCTGCTTTGTTATTTGCAAAAGTTGAGTTTTCAATTGTATCAATTTTTCCGTATGAATAAATTGCACCACCAGCAAAAGAAGAAGAGTTATTGATAAAGTTTGAATTCTTTATAGACTCAATTCCTCCAGCATAAATAGCTCCACCATGAGCATATCCATCAGAACTCTTTGAAGTCGCAGAATTGTTTGAGAATGTACTATTCTCAATTGAAGTAATATGAGTTGAATTTATAGCACCACCATCAGCATTTTTCTCTGCCGAAATAGCTTTGTTATTATCAAATGTGGCATTACTAATTGTTTCTATAGAATTAGCAAAAACCGCACCACCTTGTGCATATTCTTTAGCTTCAACATAGTTGTTACCAAATGAGCCTTTTAAACTATCGATTGAACTAGCATATATTGCACCACCTTGAGCATTTTTAGTTGCAGATTTTGCATAAGAATTTACATAAGTGCCATCTACATTTTTAATTCCACTAGCATAAACAGCTCCCCCCATTGCAAATTCGCCAGCTTCAACATAGTTATTTGAGAATGTGCCGTTTAAATTTTCAGCTGAACCATAATCAACCATAATAGCACCACCAGAAGCGTTTTTACTTTTTGAAATTGCATAGTTATTAGAAAATAAATGATCTCCGTTCAATGTCAAATTACGAGAGTAAATAGCACCACCTTTAACATGTCCATCAGCTTCTACGTAATTGTTTAAGAAGTCAGCATCAACATTTGCATTATAAGAATACAAAGCTCCACCTTCTGCTCCGTATCCTATTCCAACAGTTTTTGCAAAATTATCTCGGAACAAACCAGAAATCTTTTCGATACTACCTCTGTTATATAATGCTCCACCAGCAACAAACTCTTGACCAGATACGTAGTTGCCGATAAAGTTTGCGGTCAAGTTACCTAGAGTAGTGCTATTATGAAAAGCACCACCTTCAGAAGTTGACTTACCTTCAACGTAGTTATTAATAAAATCAGCAGTAATATCTTTACTAGCAAATGAACCACCATTGAACCAAGCACCACCTTGAGCATTAGATGTTTTTGAAACAGCAGAGTTACCCTCAAAATACAATTTTACAGCAGATTCACCTTGAATACTTCCATAGTTATAAAGAGCACCTCCACCTGCATAGCCATTTTCAGACGTTATTGAGTTTCTTATGAAAGTTGAATCACCTAATCCATTTGTAATAGAGCCTTCATTATATATAGCACCACCTTGAGCAGTATTAGTAGTTTTAGCAGTATTTTCAACAAACTTACCAGTTATTTTACCAATAGTGGCGTATTTATTAGCAATTGCAGTGCCTTCAACAGAATCCGAAGTTACACTATTCTGAGAGAAATTACCCACAATTTCGCCGTCAATTTTTGCACCATCCCTATTTGAAATAGCTGCACCATCAGCATAAGTAGCTCCAGAAATTTTGTTACCAATAAAATTACCAGAAATACTTATTCCATCTTCTCTCGCAGAAATAGTCGCTCCAGATTTATTTGTAATAGCCGCACCTTCAAGTGTTCCACCGTTTCCAACCAACTCATTTTGAATAAAATTACCAATAATTCCGTTATTTATTATTGCTCTTTCATTATAAATCCCTGCTCCTGAGATATAACCACTTCCAGTAATTTTATTTTGTACAAAATCACCTTGAATACCATTTATTAAGGTGTTATAATTACTTGAATATGGACCCACATTATAAACACCTGCACCCATTCCAGAACCAGTTATAGTATTAGCGATAAAATTACCTTTGATACCATCGGTAATTACACCTTCATTATAAATAGCAGCCCCAAAATCACTTCTATCTATATGATTACCAATAAAATCACCTGTAATACTTTTTATTACTGGAGCAGAAGCACCTTGATTGAAATTGTATATTGCACCACCCCTTTGAGCGGTATTTTCAATAAAGTTACCTTTAATATCACCAATTGTACCATTATTCCAAATTGCACCACCAAAACGTCCAGATGAGTTTCTTATAAAATCACCTTCTATTGAACCTATTTTAGAAATGCTACTTGAATTATAGTAAGTATTGTTGTATATTGCACCGCCATCACTTGATGCGAAATTTCCTATAAAATTACCATTTATTGCACCAATGTAAGGAGCATTTGAAGAACCATTTGCAGAGTTATAAATAGCTCCTCCGACCGCATAACTACCAGTTGCGGAGTTTCCTACAAAATCACCAGTGATACTATTTATTGTGTTTGTATTATAAATAGCACCGCCTAATGCTGTTGTGCGATTATTTCCGTTAATACTATTTCCAATAAAATCGGCAACTATATCTCCAATAGAACCATCATTCGCAACAGCACCACCAATATTATAAGCAGATTTATCAGAATCTATAGGAGCAAGAGTATTACCAATAAAATAACCATTTATATTAGAAATAGATGCACCATCTTTATTGAAAATAGCTCCACCTTCGGCGTTAGTTGTTGAATTAGAAGAGTTTCCAGCAAAACCCGCATTAATATTAGTAATTGTTGATTCGTTACGTACCGCTCCTCCAACAGCATAGTCTTTATCTGTATTGTTATTATTTACAAAACTCCCTTCAACTGTTTCTGTTTCAGAGTAAATTTCAGTTCGAGTTCTTGCTTCAGAATTGTCATATTTTACGTTGACATCAATATTTCCAGCAGAAGTTTTTACGTTGAAGTCTTTTGAATTTTCTGTACCTGTACCAAACTGAGTATTTTTATAGTTAACCTTGTAATAAGCATCAGTAACAGTTCCTGTTTCAGTATCATAATTAGGAATGTATAAAGTATCAGAAGCTTTGCTTGCTTCATCTAGTGTATAAGTAGGAACTGTCGGAGTTGGGGCTTTTTGAACATCTTGTGCCTGTGCAGTTCCTCCAATCATGGCTAGACCTGCAATTGTTGCTACTGATAGAGCTTTTATTGCATTCTTATTGGGCTTAGTAGTTCTTTTTGAAAAATTTTTAGACTTTCTCATCTCAATTACTCCGAGCTTTTTATAAATTCTGTAACATTTATGTAAAATAAAAAAAATAAATTAGTGTAATATTAATATGATATAATGCCTAAATATAAAATTTCATCCATCAAGAAATGTATTCTAAATGTATATTTCTATTATAATACTTTTTAATTAATAATTCAACTCTATTATTAACAAAAATAATACATTTATACCAGCTCGTACAGTTTATTTTATTTGAATTATGTGCTAAAATGTAGGTGTTAAAAGTTTAAGTAAGAGGTAGAAATGAAAAAATTTAAAATAATTACTTTAGCTCTGATTATTTCTCTTGGAACAGGGCTAACTATAAACAAAGTTTGTTCTCAAACAACAACCCCAACAATTGTAAGAGCTGCCGTTCCTCAACAACAAGCTCAGATTGAATATGTTTCAGTTAATCCACTTGACGTTGTTGCAAATCCTTACAGATATTTGAGAAGAAATATTAAAATCAAAGCAAAATTTGACAAGTTTTCAACTTTAGGTCTGGATTATTCTCCTGCAATGAGATCTTCTGAAAAATACATCTCATTCCTTATCCAAAGACCTGATATGACAAGCCACGACATCCCACTTTCAGAATTAAAAATCTTCTTAAAAAAAGAAGTTGCTGAAAAAAATATTGACCTTGATGCTGGAGATGAAATTGAATTCACTGGAAAAGTTTTCTCAACAGCACTTGGAGATCCTTGGATGGATGTAGATTCTTTCAAAGTCCTAACTGTAAAAAAGCCTAAAAAAGAATCTGCTGAGAACTAGATAACAAAACAAAAGATGGAATAAAATTATGGAAAAGAGTACAACAGAAAAATTTTTAACAATACACGGTCATTTTTACCAACCGCCAAGAGAAAACCCATGGCTTGAAGCTATTGAGTTGCAGGATAGTGCATTACCTTTCCACGACTGGAATGAAAGAATCTGCAAAGAATGTTACAATCCAAACTCTGTATCAAGAATTGTGGATAACAAAAACCAAATTCTTGATATTGTAAACAACTACCAATACATGAGCTTCAACTTCGGTCCAACTTTGCTTTCTTGGATGGAAGAATTTGCACCTCTTACATATGAAAGAATTATTAAAGCAGATATTGACAGCATTTCAGAACACTCTGGACACGGCAACGCACTTGCTCAAGTATATAACCATATGATTATGCCACTTGCAAATGCTCATGACAAAGAAACCCAAGTTAAATGGGGAATCCGTGATTTTGAATATCGTTTCGGAAGAAAACCAGAGGGAATCTGGCTTGCAGAAACAGCTGTTGACGATGCGACATTAAAAGTTCTTGTAGATAATGGCATAAAATTTACTATTCTTTCACCATACCAAGCTCTAAAAATAAGAAAAACTGGCGATAAAGAATGGCAAGATGTAAGCTGGGGAAATATTGACCCTGCAAGATCTTACAAATACACACTTAAAGGCGATTCAAAAAAATCAATAGCTTTATTCTTCTATGATGGTGCTATCTCAAAATCAGTTGCTTTTGACGAATTACTAAAAGATGGCAACAGATTTATCAAGAGATTAAAAGAAGGTGTTTCTGAAACAAGAAATTATCCTCAATTAGTTAACATTGCAACTGATGGCGAAAGCTACGGACACCATACAAAATTCGGAGATATGGCATTATCATACGTTTTAAAAATTAAAGCAGAAGATGAAGGTTTTAAAATCACAAACTACGCAGAGTATCTAGACAAATACGAAAGCGACTATGAAGTTGATATTAAACAAGCTTCTTCTTGGAGCTGTTTCCACGGCGTTGGCAGATGGAAAGAAGATTGCGGATGTTCAACTGGAGGCCATCCTGGATGGAATCAAAAATGGAGAGAACCTCTAAGAAATGCACTTGATTACCTTCGTGATGGACTTGCAAAAGTATTTGAAGCAGAAGGGCCAAAATATTTCAACGATAATCCTTGGACTATCAGAAACAAATATATTGACGTAATTTTAGACAGAAATTATGTAACAATAAGAAAATTTCAAAAAGAAAACTTTAAACCAGACCTAACAGAAGAACAAAAGGTTAAAGGTATGGAACTTCTTGAAATTCAACGACAAGCAATGTTGATGTACACAAGTTGCGGATGGTTCTTCTCAGAAATTTCTGGAATTGAAACGGTTCAAATTATGAAATATGCAGCAAGAGCTATGCAACTCGTTGCAAGATTCACAAACGAAGACTTTGAAACTCATTTCAAAGACATTCTATCTCAAGCAAAAAGTAACATTGCTGAATTTGGAACAGGAAAAGATATTTACGAGCGTTTTGTAAAACCATCTGTTGTAACAGCAAAACAACTCGCTTGTTTGTGGGCAATTTCTTCATTGTATCAAGATTTTGAAGACGAAGAAGACGTTTATTGCTACACAGTTAAACGCCATAGTTACCAAAAAGTACAAAAAGGAAGCTCTAATTTCCTTGTAGGGCATATTGAAATAAGTTCAAAAGTAACATTACAAAAAGCAGATTTAATGTTTGCACTAATGCAATACGCTGGAGGAGATTTCCACTGTGCAATAAAAGAATTCTCAAATGATGCTGAATTCAATGAACTACAAACAACTCTAATAAAAACATTTGCACTTAATCCAATAACTGAAATTATTAGAACTCTTGATGAAAAATTTGGGAAAGAATACTTTACATTGAAAGATATTTTTATCGAAGAAAGAAAGAAAATTTTGCAAATTCTTCTAAAAGACCAGCTTGAAAAATTTGGAAATACATACAAAGAAATGTATGACCAAGGAAAAGGTTCAATCTATCATATGCAAAATCTTGGATTAGAAATCCCTAAAGAATTTAAGATTTCTGCTGAATATGCACTAAGCCATAGATATAATGACTTATTAGCAGGTAGTGATGGATTTGTAGAAGATCCTATTGTTCAACAAATCAAAGATATTAACTATGAAGCAAAGAGAATGAATATCGATATTGATAAAACTCCTTCTAACAAAAACTTTGCAAAAAGAATCATCACAAACCTAAATAGATTGACAAAGAGTTTTGAAATTCAACAAGCGGATACAATCATAGAACTGTTTGAAATGATTGAGAAACTTGACCTACAAATAGATATTTCAGAAGCTCAAAACATTTATTATAACAAAATCTATCATAGAATAGGTGATATTTTAGAAAACAACGAAAAAGAACCTCGAGATAAAGATATTAAATTCATCAAACTATTATTAAATATAGGAGAAAAACTTAATATCAACGTAGGGTTCTACAAATCTAAACTAGAAAAATTAGGTTTCTGCTAAATTTAATAATAAATAAAAACAAAGAAAACACATCCTAAAAAAATTAGGGTGTGTTTTTTAGCAATATTTTGTTTACATTCCTTAATAAAAAAGCAAATTTCTACAAAAAAAATACTTTATTATATTAGGTGTAGAAAATAGGGAAATTGTATCATGCAAGTTACGAGCCAAAACGTACAGCAACAGAATATTCCACAACAGGTAAAATATAACTGCAATTACAATAATAGTGCAGCTCCAACAACACAAGTGCAACAACCTCAACAACCAGCACAAGCACCTGTTCAATATTCATACCCTCAAAATTATTACGTACCACAGACTCAATCTCAAGTTCAACAAGCACAAACTGTACAAAACCAATGTGCAGTTCAACCACAAGCTCAACAACCACAAAATGTACAAGTACCTGCTTCTACGTCAGGAGTTAACATCCAAATCTTTAACCCTTCAGTAACTCCTCCTGGAGCAACTCCTCCAACTTATAACGTAAATGCTCCTTGCTACCCATCAAATTATTATACTAATCCAATGGGTGCTGGGGCAATGAACGGAGCTGGACAGACTGGGAATGGAGGAAATGGTTCTGCAATCGGTGCAAATACAGGTTCAGAGAAAAATTCTGAAACAGAAACAAAAGACGACAAGAAAACAGAAAAGAAAACAGAAAAGAAAAAAATTGTTCAATTGACAGATGATTATATCAGGAACTTGGAAAATTACTTAAATAGCCAAGAGAAAGATATTAGATTATCAGCCGCAAAAGAAGTTTACTCTAGATTAGAAGAAGATACTTCTAGAAAAGATGACAAGGCCTTAACTGCTCTCATCAACAAAATGTTACAAGACCCATCAGAAGAAATCCGAGTTCTTGCAATGGCAGCATTACAAGGAAGAATAGTAACAGGTGATGACTTTACTGTTAACGTTCTAACAAGAATGCAAAATGACAAGGCTCACTACGGAATGGATGCAGTAGATGCAAGTAAAATCTTACTTCAAATGTCAGGTCAACAAGTAGAAAAAGAAGTTCCAATAACAGAAAAATCTGCAAAGAAAGAAAAAACTGAAACAAAAAAAGAAGAATCAAAAAGCAGTATTAAAAAATAAGGTGCAAATAGGTTATGAGAATAGGACATATAGCAAAAAAAGTTTTACCTAAAAACCCTGCAAAATGGGTAACAAAAGGAATCGGGGCAGTTGCTCTCGGAGCCGTTGCGTACGATGCTCATTACCTTGGAAAAATTCAAGCAGATTTATATTCTAGCGAAAAAGATGCTGCAAGTACTGGATATTATTTAAATAACTCATTGTACTCAACAAATATGAGTAAAATTCAAGAAGGAATAAAAGATGCCTCATACGAAATGGAACTAGATTGTGGCTGGAAAAGATTCATCAATGAAGGTGTTGGATACGTTAAAGGATTTACATCAATGCTCGTATCCCACATCGTTCCATTCGGATTAGGATTAGGAGCGTTACTATCAAAAGGATTACCAAGCAAAATTTGTGCTGGAGGCTTAGGAATTTACGCTGGTTACGAATTTGTTAAAAACTTCTTTGGCTGGGGTACTCCAGGCGGAACATTTAAATAAACTATTTTTTATTTTTTAAATATTTTTCATACAAATCAGGACGACGAGTTTTTGTTCGCTCTATTTGTTGTTGAAGCCTAAACTCATTTATTTCCTTGTGGTTGCCGTTGAGTAAAACTTCTGGAACTTTGTAACCTCTAAAATCTCTAGGTTTTGTATATTGAGGATATTCAAGTAATCCATTTGAAAAACTATCCTCTTCCGCAGATTCAATTTTCCCTAATGTTCCATTCAATTTTCGACTAACGGCATCAATCAAACACAACGAAGGAAGCTCTCCTCCTGTAAGAACAAAATCCCCAATAGAAATTTCTTTAGGTTTAATAATTTCTCGGATTCTTTCGTCAAAACCTTCATAATGACCGCATAGCATAATAATTTGGTCATACTTTGCCAAGTCTAAAACCAATTGTTCACTTAATGGTTCACCTTGAGGAGATAACATCACAGTTATTGAGTTTTCTAATTTTTCAATGCTATCGTAAGCATCAACATAAGGTTGAGGAGCTAAAACCATACCAGCGCCACCACCATAAGGGGTATCATCCACCTTTTTATGCTTATCAAGAGTAAAATCTCGTGGATTTACAGCATTCACAGAAAAGACACCACCCTCTTTTGCTCTTTTCATAATACTTACATCGCAATAGGATTGTATAATTTCTGGGAACAATGTCAAAACATCAAAAATCATTCCAACAACCCTTCGATATTATTTATCATAATTTTTTTGTTTTTAATATCGACAACAGGAACAATCGCTTTTACAAACGGAATTAGAGAGATTTTTTTTGAATTTGTCTTAACAGAAATCAAATCACTCGCACCGTTATTTGAAACTCCTATTACAAATCCCAAATTTTTGCCATTTTCGTTATCAAAAACACTCAAACCAACAAGTTCATCTATAAGAAATTCATCCTCATCAAGATTTTCACGAACAACATCCTCTTCCACGAAAAGTAAACAACCTTTCAATGGAATAATATCGTTGATAGAATCAATTCCTTCAAATTTCACAATTAAAAAATTCTTATTTTGACGAACAGAATCGATATTTAATTCTCGATATTCATTGCCAGTTTTGACAAATACGGATTTCAAAGACAGAAAAAACTCTTGTTGATTTTTAGAATAACCAACTCTAGCTTCACCCTTAATACCATGAAAATTAACAATCTTACCAACTGAAATATATTTGGTCATCATTATTCTTCCGAAGGTTCTGCTTCAACCTTTTTAGGTCTGCCACGTCTTTTCTTTGGAGCTTCTTCAACCTCAACTGCTTCTTCCGTTGCTGGAGCTTCTGCTACTTCTTCAACAGGAGTTTCTGTTTTTTTCTTTCGAGTTGATTTAGGCTTTTCAGCTTTTTCAGATTTTTCTTCTGCTTTTTGGTTTTTAAACTCTTCTGGAGCATCTGGTCTATCTTGATTCCATCTTTCAAGACCCATTTGTGCTCTAACCAAACCAATACCAACGTGAACACGCCATTCGTCCATTTTTAATTGTGCTGCAATAATTTTATGGCAACCAATCGGAGGTAACGGCAACAATGGTTCATATAGCATTTTGATAGCATTTAATTGATCTGGAGTAATTGCCAATTTACGTTTAGGGAACGGCAATTTAGGAAGCATCATTTTTTGTCTTACTAGATTGATACCGAAAAATACTTTTCTTGGTTCCAAACCGATTTTTTCACCAATAACTTCGTGTGCATCAGGGTTTGGAAGAGGCAACATCAACTTATATAGCAATTCAATTTGTTCCAACTGTTCCTTACTTACAAGCAACTGCTTAGGAGCTTTGTTGCGGTTGTTCATTGGACGTCTGTTATTATTGAATCTGTTTTGTCCTTGAGGTCTGCGTTGTTGATAACCTCCAGCTCTGTTATTGTTATAACCGCCTTGACGGTTATTGTAGTTATTATTGTAACCACCCTGTCTATTATCTCTGTTATAACCACCTTGACGGTTGTTATCCCTGCTGTAACCGCCTTGGCGATTGTAGTTATTATTATATCCACCTTGTCTATTATCTCTGTTATAACCACCTTGACGGTTGTAATTGTTATTATAACCACCTTGTTGAGGACGGTTGTTATAAGGTCTTTGAGGCCTATTATATGGTCTTTGATTATCATCTCCTCCAGATGAATAACTATTATAGAATTGAGGTTTTTCTTCAGTTGAATAACTTGGGGTTTGTTCCGCTGGTTGAGAAGTAGCTGGACTATCCCCAGATTCAGAAGAATTAACCATCATCTTTTTATCTGGATATAAGCAATCAGGGCAGATTACTCTTTTAGGGTTCTTTGTTTCAAACTCGCGACCGCACTTAATGCACTTGTTTACATACATAATTTAAAAGCCTCTTAATTAATAATAAAAAAATAACTCATAATAAAAAATAAATTTAAGGTAACATCCTCACAATACAAAATCGATTTCAAATAAAAATTCTAACTTATACCATTATTCTAACATGGATTTTGAATATACGCAAGCCCCAATAGTCACTACTTCTCTACCAAGAAGGTTACAGGCCCATCATTAACAAGCTCAACATCCATCATAGCACGGAATTTACCCGTCTGACATGGAATATTAAGACTTTTAACTTTCTCCACAAAATACTCATATAATCTTACTGCATCTTCTGGTTTTGCTGCGGCATCAAAACTCGGTCTAGTTCCTTTTTTGCAATCTCCACAAAGCGTAAATTGAGAAACAACAAGCATTTCCCCAGAAACATCCATTATTGAATTATTCATTTTTTCATTCTCGTCTTCAAAAATCCTCAATTTTGAGATTTTATCAACAAGTTTATCTGCATTTTCCTCCGAATCTGTTTTTTCAACGCCAAGAAATACAAGTAATCCAGCACCAATTTTTGAATACAATTCATTTTCAATAGTGACAGAAGCTCGCTTTACCCTTTGAATTAGTGCTTTCATGAATTATTTACCAGCCCTTTCAAACAATTCAGCTTTAGTAATTTTTCTGCCACAAGACTTATCTTCATCACAGAAGCCAAGTCTTTCACATTTTGGAACTAAGTATTCTTTTAACCAAGGTTCTTCCGCAATCAAAACATCGCACATTGATTTTACCATACAGCGAATTTCGTATTGAGCCCTTGTACACAATCTCAAATTTGCCAAATGAATTAACTCTCGCAAATTCAAACTTGTCACAAGAGAACTTGCAGCTGCATTTGGCATAACAAATCTAGCATCTTCTGCTGGAATTCCAGCCTCTACAAATTCTTGATATTGATCAGAAATTTTACCCATAAATTCAATAAATTTTTCTTTCAATTCAGGATTTTTTTCAATTGTTAGAGGAATAATATAATCAAATTGACCTTTTTCTTTTACATAACGTTGAGATTTTTGAGAAAAAGACATATGTCTATGGCGTACAAGCTGATGCGTACAAGCTCTTGATACATTTGAAATCGCAAAACTTACTTGAATATGTTCAATAGTTGAATAATGCCCAGAACCGACAACACGTTTTATCAATTTCAACATTTTTTCTTCATCAACAGCATTTTCATAAATATTTATAGGACTATCTGCACTATAACAAGTTCTACAAGCTGTATAAATAGTTTTTAACATATTGTTCGGCTTTGAAATCAAATGAACAATTGGTTTATTATTCCCTTCCATAAATCTCTCCAATTCTTTTCCTTTTTATAAAGAATATACCATGCCAGAACCTTTTTGCAAACTCTTAACATCCTCCACAAAAATTAAGCAGTAATATCATCAAATTGAACACTCTTCAAAATCTTACTCAAATCTTCTGGATTTACTTCTACTTGGTAACCAATTTTGCCAGCACTAAAAATTATTGTATCAAAATTTTTGGCAGTTGAATCAATCACCACAGGGAAAGGCTTTTTCAATCCAATAGGGGAACACCCGCCATGAATATACCCTGTCAAAGGTAAAAGTTCTTTTTGTTTTATCATTTCCACGGATTTTTCTCCAACTGCGTGAGCTGATTTTTTCAAATCTAGTTCTTCTGCAACAGGAATCATAAAAACATAATGTTCTTTTGATTTTCCAATAGTCACAAGGCTTTTAAAAACTTGAGCAGGATTTTGATTTAAAACACTCGCAACTTCTACACCACTAATTGCATCTGTATCAGCATAAGAATAATGGTTATAACTTATTTTTGCTTTATCTAAAATTCTCATAACATTTGTTTTATAATCCATAATTAATTCACCTGTCTTTTTATCCATTCCATAATTAAATCAACTAAATATTTTTGCTGTTCTTTTGTTAATTGAACATACTTAGGGAACTTGTGCCACTTGTTTATACAACCTCTGCAACAAGTCGCCGTTGCATGCTGAGCAGTAAAAACAGGATGTCCCCTCATTGGAGTTTGTTTCCCGTCATTTGGGATGTCCGCTGGAGCAATTCTTTTTGCAATAAAATCAACAGCATGACTCCTAATTGTATCAAAGCCCTTTTGTTCTAAATACAATCTATCCTTTGGGTTTAGTTTAAACTTTTTGCGAAAATCAGATTTACTCAATCTATCAAAAATTTCGTCATACATACCATTATCTCCAAAGTTAATTCTACCACCAACTAAATATTTTCATCATCCACAGGAATATTTAATTGATAACGGAATTTCCAAATAATATGTTTTATACTCCACAAATAACCGAAGAACAAAACAGAAGAGGCACTAATCCACGCAATTGGACCAGAATAAAACATTCCAACATATCCAAACTTTATCGCAAGATAAATTGCTGCAAATGCTCTCATCACAAGTTCTGCCGTACAAGCAAGAAGAGGGAATACCGTTTCGCCCATACCTTGCAAAGCATTACGATAAATAAATATCTGACCTAAGAAGAAATAGTAAATTGTACTAATTAACAAATATTGATGAGCAATATTTATTATATTTTTTGTCGCTGAACCAATAAATGCACTAATAATATCAGTTCCCCACAATCGCATAACAAATGCCATCAAAATACTCAATACAATATTGATAGTTGACGTGTTTATTACTCCAAGCCTAATTCTTTTGAACTTTTTAGCACCATAATTTTGAGCAACATAAGCAGCTAATGCAACCCCAAAAGACATCATCGGAAGAGTAGCAATTTGTTCAATTCTCAATGCCGCAGTAATGGCCGCAATTACATTTGAGCCAAAACTATTGCATACACTTTGAATAATCAAAATACCAACACCAATTATGGAAAACTGAATTGCCATTGGAACACCTACTCTCAAATGTTCATAAGCAGATGTACAAAATTCTTTTTTATCTTTGACAGAGTCAAAATCCTCTTTTGCTAAATGTAAAATCGGGAATTTATATTTGATAAATAACAAGCATAATAAAAAAGAAATTCCTTGAGAAAGAATAACTGCAATTGCAGACCCAGAAACTCCCATGTGAAAACACTGAATAAAAATCAAAGCAAGAACAATATTAATAATTGAAGCAATTATCAAAAAATATAATGGAGTTTTGCTATCTCCTAACGCTCTAATGATACTTGCAAGCATATTGTACATTGTTGTTGCAATCAACCCAATTGTAATAATTTCTATATACCAAAACGCATTGTGATAAATATTTGTAGGAACATTCATCCAATGCAAAATAGGATTCATTAAAAAGACACAAACAACAGTAAATAATAACGTAACAATTGAACTCAAAATAATAGACACAATAACCGAATTTTTAACACCAGAAATATCCTTTGCACCATACCTTTGCCCAGTTACAACCGCAAATCCGTTAGTCAAACCGACAATCACAAAAGTTATCAAGAAAAACAATGGCGCAACTGCACCAACAGCAGCAAAAGATTCCACCCCAAGAGTTCTACCAACAATTACCAAATCTGCAATATTATATAACTGTTGAAAAACATTCCCAATCAAAAGAGGAATAGAGAATAAAATTATATGTTTTAAGGGGTTTCCACTCGTCATATCCGTAATCATACAATTACACCTTTTTGAATTTACAAATTCTCTCCTATATAAATTATACGCTAAAAAAAATAAGGCTTTGAAGTAATATCAAAACCTTATTTCTATTATTTTATCATTTTATTTCATTAACGATTTAGTCCACTCTGCCACAACATTTATGCCTTTTACAGCATTTTCTTGAATATTCGCTA